>JGI25153J46596_10001223_pt1 | contig 15476 bp, 8 predicted proteins | sample AraplaMF_Col_mMF_FD_46596 | JGI IMG/M metagenome (IMG submission 46596)
TGCTACACCAACCCGGTGCTGCATGCCGGCGGCACCGTGATGATCATGCGCGCCTTCGATCCCGGCACCGCGCTCGGCCTGATCAACGATCCCGCCCAGGGCATCAACGTGTTCTTCGGCGTGCCCGCGATCTACCAGTTCATGGCGCAGCATCCGGCCTTTGCGACGACCGATCTCGGCCGCCTGATCGTCGGTGGTGTCGGCGGCGCGCCGATGCCGGTGCCGCTATTGAAGACCTGGGAAGCCCGCGGCGTCGCGCTTCAGCAGGGTTACGGCATGACCGAGACCTCGCCGGCCGTGCTGGTGCTCGACCGCGAGGACGCGGCGCGCAAGGCCGGCTCCGCCGGCAAGCCGGTGCTGCACACCGAAGTGCGCATCGTCCGGCCCGACGGCGGCGATGCCGCTGTCGGCGAGCTCGGCGAGCTCTGGGTCAAGGGCCCCAACATCACGCCGGGCTATTGGAACAGGCCGGAGGCGAACAAGACCTCTTTCACCGACGGCTGGCTGCACACCGGCGATGCGACGCGCATCGACGACGAGGGCTTCTACTACATCGTCGACCGCTGGAAGGACATGTACATCTCCGGCGGCGAGAACGTCTATCCGGCCGAAGTCGAGAACGTCCTGCATCAGCTCACCGCCATTGCGGAAGCCGCCGTGATCGGCATTCCCGATCCGCAATGGGGCGAGGTCGGCCTTGCCATCGTCGCGGTCAAGCCGGGCGAGCGGCTGACCGAGACGGACGTGTTCGCGCATTGCGCGGCCAATCTGGCGCGCTTCAAGTGCCCGCGGCAGATCCGCTTCGTCACGGCGCTGCCGCGCAACGCCACCGGCAANATCCACAAGCCGACCCTGCGCAAGGAATTCTCCGTCGNCTCGGAGGTCGANAAGAAAGTCGCCAACGCCTGATCGAAGCGCCCCTTGCGGGCGCTTTTCCTTTTTGAAGTGCCTGCCAACCCACAAGAAACCCAAGGAATTTCCATGAAGAACAAGAAACTCTCCCTGCTCGCCGCGGCGGCGGCCCTGACATTGCTCTCGGCCCAGGGCGCCCAGGCGCAGAAGAAATACGATACCGGCGTCACCGACACCGAGATCAAGATCGGCAATGTCGAGGCCTATTCGGGTCCGGCCTCCGCCTATGGCGTGATCGGCAAGACCGAGGAAGCCTATTTCAAGATGATCAACGATCAGGGCGGCATCAACGGCCGCAAGATCAACTGGATCTCCTATGACGACGGCTATTCGCCGCCGAAGACCGTGGAGCAGGTCCGCAAGCTGATCGAGAGCGACGAGGTCTTCCTGGTGTTCAACGCGCTGGGTACGCCGACCCAGACCGCCGTGCAGAAATATCACAATTCGAAGAAGGTGCCGCAGCTCTTCCTCGCCACCGGCGCCAGCAAGTGGAACGACCCGCAGAACTTTCCCTGGACCATGGGCTTCCAGCCGAGCTACCGCGTCGAGGCGCGGATCTTCGCCAAGTACATCCTGAAGGAGAAGCCGGACGCGAAGGTCGCGATCTTCTATGCCAACGACGATTTCGGCAAGGACTACGTCGCCGGCATCAAGGACGTGTTCGGCGACAAGGCATCGAAGCTGATCGTCGCCGAAGAGAGCTACGAGACGTCGGAGCCGTCGATCGACGCCCATATCGTCAAGCTCAAGGGCACCGGGGCCGATGTCTTCGTCAACATCGCGACCCCGAAATTCGCGGCGCAGGCCATCAAGAAGATCGCCGAGCTGGAATGGAAGCCGATGCACCTGATGACGGACGTTTCGGTCTCGATCGGTGCCGTGATGAAGCCCGCCGGCCTCGAGGCATCCGAAGGCGTGCTGTCGGCCGGCTACCTGAAGGACGCGTCGGACCCGCAATGGAAGGACGACGAAGGCATGAAGAAGTTCATGGCCTTCATCGACAAGTACATGCCCGGCGCGAACATCTCGGACGCGAATCTCGTTTACGGCTATGCGGCGGCGCAGACGATGGTTCAGGTGCTGAAGCAGGCGGGCGACAACCTCACGCGTGAGAACGTGATGAAGCAGGCCGCCAGCCTGAAGGACTTCGTCCCTGATACGCTGATCCCGGGAATCAAGATCAACACCTCGGCCAACGATTTCGCTCCGATCGAGCAGCTCAAGATGTGGCGCTTCAAGAAGGGCCAGTGGGAGCTGTTCGGCGACATCATCAGCGCCGAGCCGAGCGGCTAGCGCGCCGCGCACGCCTCCTGCATGGAAGATGGCGGCCGCGAGGCCGCCATCTTTTTATCCAGCGCACCAAATTGAACCTATGCCGGCAGGAAGAGCGCGAACGGCTCTTCCACCGTGCGGCGCAGATGCTTGCGATAGAGGGCGTAATTGGCGTCGTCGGGCCCGACCCGCCCCAGCGACGGCCTCGGGATGTTCTTGAGCGGCACATAGGCGATCGGCGCTGCGATCGGCGTCAGCTGCGAGCCGGGACCGGCGCGGAGCGTCGAGATGATGCCGTACATCTCGCCGGCGACGGTCGGCCGCGACACCGTGATCACGCGATGCTGACCGTGCTTGATGATGACGAGATAGATGAAGCCGGACTGGTGGGGAACGGCGACCTCGCCGGTGTGCTCATAGGCGGTATCCGTCCGCTCGCCCTCGCGGAAGACCAGCGATGAGACCTTCGGCTCCCAGACGATTTCGGTGCGGTAGGCGAAGATCGCGTCCTTGTCGCCGAAGGACGGGCGCAAGGTGATGTAGACGTCCTCGAGCCACGTCACCGCGCGATGCGCATAGGAGCCGAGACTGTCGGGCGCGACGTCATTCGCGGCCGGCGGCGCCACTACGACGGCGGGGCTTTTGCGCAACGATACCCCCAGCGCCTGCTCGAGCCGGACCGTGGTCGCCAGGGTGAACGGCCGGCGGCCGCCGAGCACCTTCTCCAGTGTGGACAGGCTGAGCTTGGCCTGCTCTGCCAGCGCCTGCCGGGAGATCCGGCGCCTCGCCAACTCCTCGCGAATGGTCTCCGCGATCTCGCGGCTCTGCTCGTCCGAAAGCTGCTTGTCGGCCTGCATCTGCATCGTCAACCCTGCCTGGGAGCACCATTCTAGCAGGCCGGACAAGGCAGCACAAAACCGCACATGGCCGCCCGGCGGCGGGCCCGTCCGGCCGGCGGCGGCTGAACATTGCCGATCATTCTGCTCGCGAAATCCGGCGCTTCCGACCGATGCTGAGGGCCAGCAAACATGCCTCGGGAGCAGGCCAAATGAGCACCTACGACACCACCGACAGCGACGAACACCCNCTGCTCAGGGGGCTGATCAAGGTCGGATTGTTTCTCCTCGCGCAGGGCATCGCGGTGCTGCTGGTCGCCTTCGTGGCCCTNCTCGTGAGCNTCGGGACCGGCTGGTCGGCGACGACCGAGCAGGCCGGCCTCCTCCAGCCCGGCGAAGCAAGGTCGGGCAGCCTGCTGCTGAAGGAGGACGGCGCCACTACCGAGGCGATCCGCCTCGGGACCGACATCGACATCACGGTATCCGGTCCGACGCTGCGCGCCCGCGTCACGCAGGTGTTCCGCAATCCGACCAAGGACTGGGTCGAAGCCACCTATGTCTATCCGCTCGCGACCAACGGCGCGGTCGACACGCTGAAGATGGTGGTCGGCGATCGCGTCATCGTCGGCGACATCAAGGAACGGCAGCAGGCCCGCGTGATCTACGAGCAGGCGCGCAGCGCCGGCCAGAAGGCCGCCCTGACCGAGCAGGAGCGGCCCAACATCTTCACCAATTCGGTTGCCAATATCGGCCCCGGCGAGACCGTGCTGGTGCAGATCGAATACCAGGAGCCGGTCCATCAATCGGGCAATGAATATTCGCTGCGCCTGCCGCTGGTGGTCGCCCCGCGCTACAATCCGGCGCCGATCGTGCAGAGCGTCGACTTCCGCAAGGACGGCTCGGGCTGGGGCGCAACGAGCTCGGATCCCGTGCCCGATCGCGACCGCATCTCGCCGCCCGTGCTGGACCCCGCCAGGACTGCGCCGGTCAATCCGACCAGCATCACGGTGCGCCTGAAGGCCGGTTTTGCGCTCGGCGAGGTCAAGAGCCACCACCACAACGTCAAGATCGAAAGCCCGGACAGCACGACGCGTGTCGTCATGCTCGCTGACGGCGCTGTCCCCGCGGACCGCGATTTCGAGCTGAGCTGGAAACCGGCAGCCGAGAAGGCACCATCGGTCGGCCTGTTCCGCGAGCATGTCGGCGATGCCGATTATCTGCTCGCCTTCGTCACGCAGGCGACGCAGAAGCCGCTGCCGCGCGAGGTCGTGTTCGTGATCGACAATTCCGGTTCGATGGGCGGCACCTCCATCGTCCAGGCCAAGGCGAGCCTGCTCTATGCCCTCGGGCGCCTGCAGCCGAACGACCGCTTCAACGTCATCCGCTTCGACGACACCATGGACGTGCTGTTNTCAACCTCCGTGCCGGCCGACCCCGNGCATCTCGGCGAAGCACTCGGNTTCGTCAATGGATTGCAGGCGCGTGGCGGCACNGAGATGGTGCCGGCGATGCGCGCGGCACTCACCGACAAGCTCGCTGACAGCGGCATGGTTCGCCAGGTCGTGTTCCTGACCGACGGCGCGATCGGCAATGAACAGCAATTGTTCGAGACCATCACGGCGATGCGTGGCCGCTCGCGCGTCTTCATGGTCGGCATCGGCTCGGCGCCCAACACCTATCTGATGACGCGCGCCGCCGAGCTCGGCCGCGGCGCCTTCACCCATATCGGCTCCGTCGAGCAGGTCGAGGAACGCATGCGCGGCCTGTTCGCCAAGCTGGAGAACCCTGCCGTGACCGGCCTCAGCGCAAAATTCTCCGACGCCAAGGCCGACATCACCCCGGCGATCATCCCGGACGTCTATCACGACGAGCCGCTGGTGCTGGCGGCCAAGCTCGACAAGCTCGCGGGCTCGCTCGAGATCAAGGGCCGCGTCGGTGACCGGCCGTGGTCGGTGACGCTGCCGCTGCAAAACGCCGCTGAAGGCAAGGGGCTGTCGAAACTCTGGGCGAGGCGCAAGATCGGCGATGCCGAGGTGGCGCGCACGCTGCGCGAGATGACGCCCGACGACTCCGACAAGGCGATCCTGGCGTTGGCGCTCGATCACCAGATCGTCACGCGGCTGACCAGCCTCGTCGCGGTCGACAAGACGCCGAGCCGGCCCGAAGGCGAGCCGCTCAGGCTCAGCGACCTGCCGATCAATCTGCCTGCGGGCTGGGATTTCGAGAAGGTGTTCGGCGAACGGCCGCATCTGACGCCGACGCAGCTGCGCGAACGTCATGCCGACGCGCGCAATCAGCCGGCAGCGCGAAGGCCCACTCCCGCCGCACCCGATGCAGTCCGCTTGCCCAAGACCGCAACCTCGGCCGAGCTGAAGATGATCGCAGGCCTCGTCCTGATCGTGCTCGCCCTGATCCTGTTCGTGTTCAACCGGCGTCGGCCCTTGCTCACCGACNCCGCTTGAGAGAGGAGCCCCCCGAACTCCTCTGTTAGCGCGCGCGGCTGCCCGTCCCTTNCAACGGCCGCGCGCGCCTTTTTCTTCTTGCCGTCATTGCGAGCGCAGCGAAGCAATCCAGGCTGCCTCCGCGGAAAGACCCTGGATTGCTTCGCTTCGCTCGCAATGACGGGTGTAGAACGAATGCCCCGCCTCATCTCTCCCTTGGTACTCGCGCTGATCGGCCTCGTCCTGTTCGGCAACGGCGCCTATATCCACGCCAAGGCCTGGCTCGCGCAGGTGCTGCTGGAGCGGGCGTTCGACCGTAGCATTGCGACGGGACAGGCGGTGAAGCCATGGTCATGGGCCGACACCTGGCCGGTGGCGCGGATCGAAATCAAGCGGATCGGCGTCAGCGCCATCGTGCTGGAAGGCGCGAGCGGACAGGCGCTGGCGTTCGGCCCCGGCCACATCGATCACACCGCTGCCGCCGGCGAACGCGGGATTGCGGTCTACGCCGCCCATCGCGACACGCATTTCCGCTTCCTGCGCAATGTTGCCATCGGCGACGTCATCGACGTCACACGCAGCGACGGTCAACATTTTCGTTATCGCGCCGATTCGTCGGCCGTGGTCCGTTTCGATGCATCGGGCATCGATGCCGCGGCGCAGGGTTTCGAGCTTGTTCTCGCGACCTGCTGGCCATTCGACGCCATCAGTTCCGGCCCCGAGCGCTACATCCTGCACGCAACATTGATCGAAACCGACAGATAGATCGCCCACTGTCCGGCGACAGGCGCCGAAGCGTTGCTCATTCCACCACACGGCATGCCAACTCGCATGGTTGCCACTCCGAAGGACTCGCCATAGAACAGAGTGACGCGCCACCAAATAAGAACAACAGGTGAGGTCACGCCATGGAAGCCCATGTGTCTGCTGCGTCCGCGTCCCGTCCATGGTCTCCGCCGCCGGGCGCCAGCGACATCGTCAAGCGCATCCATGCCATGCTGCACCCGCACAACATCGTGCTGGTGGGAGCGACCGACAAGCCCGGCAATTATGCCGAACGCATCTGGAACAATCTGGTCAAATACGGTTTCGAAGGCGGGCTCTATCCGATCAACGCCAAGCGCGAGAGCATCTGGGGCGTCACCTGCTACAAGGATTTCGCGAGCCTCCCGGAAAAGCCGGATCACGTGCTGGTGCTGGTGCCGGCGCGCTTCGCCGTGCAGGTGATCCGCGACGCGGCTGCGGCCGGCGCGCGCTCGGCCACCATCGTCACCTCCGGCTTCAGCGAGCTGCAGGATGACGAGAGCCAGAGGCTCGCTGCCGAATTGCAAGCGGCGATACGCGAGACGGGCCTCGCCGTCACCGGACCGAACTGCCTCGGCAATCTGAGTGCCGGCGAGAAGCTTTTCACCAATATCGACGACCGCATCGTCACCATGGAACAGGGCGCGGTGGCGATCGCCGGGCAATCCGGCGCCATCGTCATGGCAATCCGCCAGGCGCTGGAGGATCGCGGCGTCGGGGTCGGCTACATGGTGACGACCGGCAACGAAGCCGGGCTCGAGACGCCGGATCTGATGCGCTATTTCGCCGAGGATCCGAGCGTCAGGGTGATCGTCGTCTATCTCGAAGGCGTGCGCAACACCAAGGCGTTCCGCGATGCCTGCAAGGCGGCGCGCGCCGCCAGCAAGCCCGTGATCGCGCTCAAGCTCGGCGCATCCGAGGGTGGACGCGCCGCGGCGATGGCACACACCGGCGCGCTTGCAGGCTCGATCGAGACGTTCGACGCCATCGCCACGCGTGAGGGCGTGATCCGCGTGGGCGGGCTCGACGAGCTGATCGAGACAACGGAGTGCTTCGTCCACTCGGCCGTGCCGAAGGGAGATCGGCTCGCGGCCGTCACACTATCAGGCGGCAAGCGCGGCATGCTGCTGGATGCCTTCTATGCTGAAGGCCTGAACTTTGCGCCGCTGAGCCCCCATGTCGGCTCGGAGCTCGCAAAAATGCTCGGGCCGGGTTCGATCGTCGGCAATCCGCTCGACGCCGGCTTTGCCGCGGTGGTCGATCCTTCCGTNTACATGAAGTCGATCAAGCTGATGATCGACGACCCCGATATCGANATCGTGATCATCGATGCCGAGCTGCCCAAGGCGCCGCACGAGCTGCGCGAGCGGAACCTGCGCATCGTCAACGANATGGCGAGCGGGGCCGGAAAGCCCGTGATCTATATCAGCGCGATGTCGATCGGCTTCACCGACTTCACCAAGNGCTTGCGCAAGTCNCTCCCCCATCTCGCGGTGATGCAGGGCATGGACCGAGCGGTCACCGCGATCAAGTCGCTGCTCGACTATGCGAAGCTACGCAAGGAGGTGCCCGACATCGTCTCCTCATCGAAGCCCGCCGCGCGTACCGTGCTGGAGAAGGCGCTGAAATCGGCAAACGGTGCCGCGCTCGACGAGGTCGCCTCGAAGAAGCTGCTGAAGGCCTATGGCATCCCGATCTCCAGGGAGGCGATCGCGCAGACGGCGGCGGAGGCCGCGAAGATCGCCAAGCAGATCGGTTTCCCGGTCGTGGCGAAAGTGGTCAGCGCCGAGATCCTGCACAAGTCCGACATCGGCGGCGTCGTGCTGAACCTCAACAGCGCGGCCGAGGTGAAGAAGGCGTTCACCGACATTTCCGCGCGGGTGGCGAGGCTGAAGGGCAAGCCGAAGCTGGACGGGATCCTGATCGCGCAACAGGTCAAGGCCGATCTCGAGCTCGTGGTCGGCGCCTCGCTCGATGCCGAAATGGGACCGGTCGTGCTGTTCGGCACGGGAGGCATCGACATCGAGCTGATGAAGGACGTCGCGCTCGCCGGCGCGCCGCTGGACGAGGCCGAAGCGCGGCTCCTGATCGGCCGCACCAAGGCCGGCATCAAGATGCGCGGCTATCGCGGCAAGCCGGCCTTGCACGAGGCCTCCGCGGTGAAGGCGCTGGTNGGCCTGTCCAACCTGATCGCGGATGCCGGCGACCGCATCGCCTCGATCGACATCAATCCGTTCCTGATCAACGNCAGGACGGGCGTGGCCGTCGATGCGCTGATCGTGCTGAACAATGCCGCGGCGAAACGCGCGGCGGGACATTNAGGCCGTAGGGCGGANTAGCGCAGCGTAATCCGCCAACTTGCACGGCTNGTGAAGCGAAAACGGCGGGTTACGCTTCGCTAACCCGCCCTACGTACCATTGCGGCCTTCTTCCAACTTCCCCACTTTGGCCGTAGACTCAGCCTCATGGCACGCGCGAGCAATCTTGTGATCGGTACGGCGACGCTGGCGGTGATCGCCGTGGCGTTCGGCGGCCTGCTCGGCGTGCAGAAATGGCGCACCATCCAGAGCCGCAGCCAGTTGCGCGTGGTGTTCGAGGGCGGTTCCGCCAGCGGCCTGCGCCGCGGCGGGCCGGTCAATTTCGACGGCGTGCCTGCCGGCCAGATCCTGTCGATCAAGCTGGACAATCCGCGCAGGATCGTGGCGCTGGTGATGCTCGACAACGCCGCGCCGATCCGCAAGGACACCGTCGCCGGCATCGAATTCCAGGGTCTCACCGGCGTTGCCGCGATCTCTCTGATCGGTGGCGCGCCCTCCGCGCCGCCGGTGCCACTGGATGCGGACGGCATCCCTGTGCTGACCGCCGATCTCAGCGACGCCGAATCCATCGTCGACACCCTGCACAGCGTCGACCGCACCATCGTCAGCAACGCACCTGCCATCAAGGAAGGCCTGCGCACATTCGAAACCACCACGGCCGATCTCAGGAGCAAGGGCGGCGAGATCGATTCCGTGATGGCCAAGGTCGACAGCGCCTTCGCGGGGTTCGACAAGGCGGTCACCAAGATCGAAAGCGTGGTGCCCGGCTTCGTCAACGGCAAGGCCGACGAGCTGTTCGAGAAGGTGCAGGGCCTGCACGAGCTCGCCGACACCATGAAGAAGAAATCGGCGACCTATCTCGAGGACATTCGCCGCTCGCTGCTCGACCTCAGCGAGACCGCGAACAAGATGGCCGGCACCCCCCTGCCGCCGCGGCCACCACGCCAGCCCGAGCAGAAGAAGCGGTAGGGCACTTTCTTATCCTCCCCTGGAGGGGGAGGATCGGATCGCATGAAGCAAAGCGAAATGCGATCCGAGGTGGGGTGACGGTGCCTCGCAGCATGCAATCGCCGAGTGGAGAGATCACCGCACCCCGCTCGCGCTACGCGCGATCGACCCTCCCCCTCCAGGGGAGGGTGGCAGCCCGCCTCGTCTCGCGACGATGTCTCACCACGCGTAGCGGAGGACGCCCTTGCCGGCGTAGGAGCGCGTGACGTTCGAGAACTCGCCCTCGAAGGTCGCCGAGGCGGACCAGCCGTTCATCCAATTCATCTGCACCGACGCCGTGGTCAGCGCGGAATCGCGCGCCTGGGCGGCGCCGTTCACGACAAAGGCCGAACCCGGCAGCGTCTGGAACACCGCACCAACGGTACGGTCCGGATTGAAATCGTGTGCCCAGGCGAGGCGTCCGCGCAGCGTCATCACGCCGCCCGCCGCCGCGAATGACTTGTCCGCACGCAGGCCGAGCTCGGTGCGGGTGCTGGTCACGTCCTTGGCGGCATAGTTGAGCGCAAAGGTGTTGTTGCCGACGACCGCGAACTCCGAATAGTTCGGAAGGCTGAACATGGTGACCTGGGCGGCTGCATAAGGCGTCAAACCAATCCACTGTGTCGCATAGCGATAGCCACCCTCGACGCGGCCCGAGAACGCATTGGCGTTGAATTGCGCGCGCAGCTGATCGACACCTGCGGCGGTGACGATGCGATTGGTCGTGACATCCTGCCAGCCATAGGCCAATGCGGCCGTGATATAGGCCGGTCCGGCATTGTGACGCACGAAGGCGCCGGCCTGGAACAGGTCGGAGCGGCCCCAACCGAGCCCGTTGACGTTGAAGCCGGTGCCGCCACCGGCCAGCGCAAAGCCGGCGATCGTCGACGGCGAGAAGCGATAGTCGAGGCCGACGGCCGTGCCGTAGACGCTGCTGCTGGAGGTGTTGGAGCCGAGGGCCGCGTTGCCGTCGGTGGTCTGCGAGCCACCATAGCCGGCCGCCCACACATCCCAGCGCTGCTCGAACGTCGCGGCCAGCGCCTTGCGGTAGACCGAGGCGAACGCGTCGCGCGCGCTTGCGTCACGTGCACGCTTGCCGGTCGACGCATAGGCATTCGCCTCGTCGGTCAGCGGCGTCGCCCCGGGCGTACCGCTGCGACCCGAACCGAACACGTCGGTCAGCAGGCTCATGAACAGGTTCATCGCGTTGAACGTCGTCTGCTGCGACCCCGTGCCGGATTCGCCGGAGGCCTGCGTGAGACCGGCCGGCGAGAGATTGGCGAGAGCGACAGGCAGGCTGCCGGTGCTGTTGAAATGATTCGTCAGAACGTTGGCGACGTTCTGCCGGTTGACGTTGAGGCCGGTGCCGTAGCTCAACGACAGATCGAGGAAGACGTTGCTCGGATCGTAGCTCAGGACCGCCTTCAGGTTCGGCGAGAGCCCGGCCACGACCGGGTTGAACGTGTCGGGGAGCGTCGTCGCCGCCAGGATGGTATAGTGCTTCGCGATCGAGCCGGTCGGCACGACCACGACCGTTGCGCCGCCGAGCGTCGCCGTGCCCGTCACGACCGCGAGGCCGTTGCTGGCGCCCGAAACCTGCACCATGTAGCTCGATGCGGACGAGAAGGTGAGATCGCCTGACACGATGAGCGTGCCGGCCGGATTGCCCGGCACCAGCGTGCCGCCATTGACGGTGGTGTTGCCGACCGTGCCGACACCGCCGAACGTGCCGCCGCTCGCGATGGTCACGGTGCCGTTGATGGTGCCGGCGAGCAGCAGCGTGCCGCCGAGCACGTTCCAGTCCTGATTGCCGGTGCCGGTCACGGTCCAGGTCGAGCTGTCGACCTTGTTGAAGGTCGAGAAGCCGTCGTACTGGAGGCCGGTGCCGATCAGGTCGAGATTGAACGTGTCCTTGCCGACACCGCCCAGCTGGAACGTGTCGAAGCCGGAGCCGGAGCCGAGCACGGCGCCGTTGATGACGCTGCCCGGGCCGAGCGTGAGCGTGTTCGGGCCGCAGCTGCAGAACTCGATCGCGGCGAGGCCGGTCGCGGCGTTGATGGTGCCGGAATTGAAGACGCTTCCGCCACCGTTCACGGAGATGCCGATGCCGCCGGCCCCGACGGTGATGGTGCCGGTGTTGACGACCTGATTGGTGGTGCTGAACGTACTCACGTCGATGCCGAGGCCGGCTGCGCCGACCGTGATCGTGCCGGTGTTGGTGACGACGTTGGAATCGCCGAACGCCAGGATGCCTTCGGCAAAGTCGCCGCCGGTGATCCGTCCGCTGTTGGTGACCGTGGCGGACGATCCGTTATAGGCGATGCCGGCGCCGCCCACGCCGACATTGATCGTGCCGCTCTGGCTGATCACCGCCCGGTCGCCCTGCACCGAGATGCCCGCCGATCCGCTGTCACCCGCGGTGATCGTGCCGCCGTTGGTCACCTTGGCATCGTCGCCCTGCACGGCAATGCCGACACTGAGATCGCCGGCCGTGATGGTGCCGAAATTACTCGCGGTCTGGGCGTCGCCAGCCATGAAGATGCCGGCTGCATTCTGTCCGACCGTAATCCTGCCGGTGGCCGTGTTGGCAACCGTGTTGTTGTTGCCGACGACGAGAATACCGCCGGAGAAGCCGGTGGAATCGCCGACCGTGATGGTGCCGGCATTGATCACGGTCGCGCCGCCTACCGCAAAAATTCCGCGTGCATCGTCGCCTCCGATGATTGTACCCGTCTCGGTATTGGTGATCGTGTTGTTCTGGTTCGAGAAGATACCATCGCCCCCCGCGCCGACGGACAGCGCACCGCTGTTGGTGACCGTGTTGTTGTCGCCGACCCAAATCGCGGCACCATTATCGCCGGTCGTGATCGTTCCAGCATTGGCGACGGTGTTGTGGTCGATTACCTGGATGCCAAGGCCGGCGTCGATCACGGTGATGGTGCCGTTGTTTGTCACCGTGTTCGAATTTCCGGCACCAATGCCGATCAGGCCCGAGCCGGCCGAGAGCGTGCCGTTGTTGGTAACCGTGCTGGAATTGTTGATGCCGATCGAGAGCGTCCCGTTGTCGTTCACAGTCGCGCCGGAGAGCACGTTGACATTGAGGCTGTCGACCCCGGCCCCGGCCTGAAAGCCGTCCGCATCAGTGCCACTGCAAGTGACGGTCTGGCCGCTGGTGGCCGGATCGGGCGCGCAGAGCGCGTTGGCCGGCGTCGTGCAAAGGCAGAGGCCGACGAAGACGACCGATACGCCTGCAAGCGACGCAGCAACGGATCGGCGCAGTCGATCCTGCCGCCACCATGGCCCAACGCCCTGCACCTCGCACCCCCAAGTCCCAGCAATTTCGACGGGAACTTAGGTCATGACGAGGTTCCGTAAAACTACGGCGCCGCCGAAATGCGTCCGTTTGGCGCACAACCGAGGCAGAATCCGACGGCCATGTTGCAACCCGGCCACGTTTCGCGACCGCATTCGTTGCATCTTTTTCCCGGAATCATCGGTCCTGACTTTCGCCAGGACGACAGTCGAGCGTAGGGCGGTCACTGCCGCCCTACGCAAAAGTCCCCCTCACCCGTAGACGAACGCCTTGTCGTCCAGGTCGGTCTTCGGGATCTCGTCCTTCTCGTTCCAGTAGTCCTGGCTGTGCTGCCATTCCGGCTTGTCGCCGCGCTTGGGCAGCAGATCCATGTTGCGCATGATGTAGCCCGGATTGAAGTTTTCCGGATCGATCCAGGGCAGGATCGGCATGTTGTGGTCTTCGGGCCGCAAGCTCACCTCGACCTTCTTCTTGCCCTTGGCCTTCATGTGGCCGAGCAACCGGCAGACGAAATCGGCGACGAGATCGACGCGCAGCGTCCAGCTGGCGCGGAAATAGCCGAACACCCAGACCATGTTGGGTACGCCGGTGAACATCATGCCGCGATAGGTGACGGTGTCGCCGAAAGCGAGCGGCTTGCCGTCGATCTCGAACGCGATGTCGCCGAGCGCGGCGAGATTGAAGCCGGTTGCGGTGACGACGACATCCGCTTCCAGCACATGGCCCGATTTGAGTTGGATGCCGTTCTCGACGAAGCACTCGATCTCGTCGGTGACGACGGAGGCCTTGCCGCCGGCGATGCCCTTGAACAGATCGGCATCGGGCACGAAGGCGATGCGCTGCCGCCACGGACGATAGCTCGGCGTGAAGTGCTTCTCGACATCGTAGTCCGGACCGAGCACCGCGCTGATCTGGCCGATCAGCTCCTTTTTCACCTGCTCCGGCTTGGACAGGCAGAGCTTGGTGAAGGCGTCCTGTTCGAACAGGATCTTTCGCCGCACGATCTCGTGGATCCAGGTCTCGTCGACCTGGAGCCTGCGGAGCTCCTCCGCGATCTCGATGGCGTTGCGGCCGAGCCGGAAATAGGTCGGCGAGCGCTGCAGCATGGTGACNTGTGCGCATTTGTCGGCAATGTTCGGCACCAGCGTCGCCGCGGTCGCGCCCGAGCCGATCACGACGACCTTCTTGTTCGTGAGATCGATATCATCCGGCCAGGTCTGCGGATGGACGATGCGGCCCTTGAAGCGATCGGTGCCTTTCCATTCCGGCGTGTAGCCTTCCGAATGGCGGTAATAGCCCTGGCACATCCAGAGGAAGTTCGCGGTGAAGGTTTTTGNTTCGCCGGTGTCNGTCGNCGTCGCCTCGATGGTCCAGAGGTTCTGCTCGCTCGACCAGCTCGCGGAGTTGATCCTGTGCTTGTAACGGATGTGCCGGGCGATATCGTTGTCGTCGATCACCTCTTTCATATAGGAGAGGATCTCTTCCGCGGTCGCGATGGGGGGCCCGACCCAGGGCTTGAAGCTGTAGCCGAAGGTATGGAGATCGCTGTCGGAGCGAATGCCGGGATAGCGATGGGTGGACCAGGTGCCGCCGAACGTCTCCTGCGTCTCCAGGATCACGTAGCTCGTGCCCGGAAGCTGCTTGTTGATGTGATAAGCGCTGCCGATGCCGGAGATACCGGCGCCGACGATCAGCACGTCGAAATGTTCCGTGGCCTGCTTGGCGGTGGCGTGACTGCGAACAGCGACATTCATTGTTGCTTCTATGCCTTGCTTGTTTTTTTGGCCGTCCTTGGCCGGACGGCGCGTTTCCTCCGCGACGGGCATGACCACCCATCGCGCTTCCGCTTCAAAATGACATAGATCAAGTCGTCGTCAAATCACAGCGCCGCACCCCAGCTCCGCGCGGTCTGCAAAATCCAGTCGCGATAGAGCGTGAGCGGCGTGACGCCGGTCAGGCCGCCGCAACCTGCGGCGCCGTTCGGTCCCGTCGACCAGCTGATGAGGCCGACCAGCACCGTGCCATTCGGCTTGTCCTCGAACACGGGCCCGCCGGAATCGCCGGTGCAGGCGCCAATTCCGTCACGAACTCCGTTGGTTACGGGATCGACCAGCCGTATCTGGAGCGTGCCGGGCTGACCCGTGGCGACGAGACCGGCAACACGCGTCGCGCCGCCGCTCTTGCCGTCGCCGCGCACGGTGACGCCGATACCGGCGATGACGAAACGGCTGCCGACCTGGATCGGAATGGTCGGCGTGCCGACGGGCACCGTCGATTTTCCCTTCAGTGGAATTTCCAGTTGCAGCAGCGCCACGTCGGCGGCAGCGCGATGCGCCTGCATCGCCTGCATGTTGAAGCTCGGATGAATCGCGACGGTGCGCACGTTCAGCAATTGCGGCGTGCCGTCGGCGCCGCGATCGACGATCTTGTAGTCGGCGCCGGGCTGCACGCAGTGGGCAACCGTCAACACCACCCTCGGCGCGATCAGCGTGCCGGTGCAGAAATTGCCGCGGGAGCCGACGATGGTGACCACGGCACGCGCGACGCCATCAGCCTGCGGCGTGCCGCCGCCGACGATGGCATGAGCGGGGGT
>JGI25153J46596_10001225_pt1 | contig 15470 bp, 14 predicted proteins | sample AraplaMF_Col_mMF_FD_46596 | JGI IMG/M metagenome (IMG submission 46596)
GCGTCGATCCCGAGCTTGCCGCCGAGGCCCACCTTCGGCGAGGCGAAATCGAGATAGTCGATCGGCGTATCGGTAAGCGTGACCAGATCGCGCGAGGGGTCGGAGCGGGTGGAAATCGCCCAGGCGACATCGGCCCAGTCACGGACATTGATGTCGGCATCGACGATGACAAGGAATTTCGTGTAGGTGAGCTGTGGCAGCAGCGACCATAGTGCGAGCATGATGCGGCGGGCCTGGCCCGGATAACGTTTGTCGATCGATGCAATCGCGATCCGGTAGGAGCAGGCTTCCGGCGGCAGCCAGAGGTCGACGATCTCAGGCAATTGCTTCCTGACCAGCGGAACGAACAGCTCGTTGAGCACTTCGCCGATCCGCGAGGGCTCGTCGGGCGGCCGTCCTGTGAATGTCGAGAGAAAAACCGGGTTGCGTCGCATCGTGATTGCGGTCACCCGCATCACCGGAAAATGCTCGACGGCGTTGTAATAGCCGGTGTGATCGCCGAACGGGCCCTCCGGCGCGGTCTCGTCCGCTGACACGATGCCCTCGATGACGATCTCGGCGTCCGAAGGCGCCATCAGGGGCACGGTCACGCATGGCGAAAGCCGCAGCCGCTCGCCGCGGATCAGCCCGGCGAAACGGAATTCCGAAAGCGTTTCCGGCAGCGGCAGGACGGCAGAGAGAATGGTTGCGGGATCGGCGCCGATCGCCACGGCGACCGGCATTTCCTTTCCCAGCGCTTGCCACTGGCGATGATGGCGGGCGCCGCCGCGGTGGGCGAGCCAGCGCATGATGGCGCGGTCACGGCCGGTCACCTGCATCCGGTAGACGCCGACATTGATGTCGTCGCCGGACTCATCGTCCGGCGGCCGTGTGATCACCAATGGCCAGGTCAGCAGCGGCGCGGGTTCGCCCGGCCAGCACATCTGCGCCGGCAGGCGGGTCAGATCGATCTGCTCACCGCGCCATACGATCTCCTGCACCGGGGGCGCATGAACCGTCTTCGGCCGCATCGCCATGGCGGCCCGGACCAGCGGCATCTTCGACATCGCGTCGGCAAAGTTGCGCGGCGGTCGCGGCTCCCGCAGCTCAGCCAGCATCTCTCCGAGCGCGCTGAGCCCACCCGGATCGACGCCGAAGCCCCAGGCGGTCCGCTCCTTCGTGCCGAACAGATTGACCAGCACCGGCATCTCGCTCGCGGTCCCGTCGGGCAGGATCGGTGCTTCGAACAGCAGGGCTGGACCTTCCGTGCGCAGAATACGCCGGTGAATCTCAGTCATGTCGTGCACGACCGACACCGGTTGCTGAATTCGAACAAGCCGCCCCATTCCCTCCAGATGGGACATGAAGCTTCTGAGATCTCGGAAGGGCGGCAGGTCGCGGTGGGGCACGGGCACCTCGTGGAAACCGATTTCCTCCACGAGATTTTTCGGGCCGTCCTTGTTCCAGAACAAAGATGGGCGATGAGGCTTCGCGCTAGACGCCGCGATGACGAGGGATGCGCCGCTCCGGCCGCCTCGTGCCTGCCGTGAGATTGACCGCATGAGAATGCCGCCCGTACCGATGCTGCCGCCATTGCTTACCCGCATCGTCCGGCCATTGCCGCTCAGCCCATTGCAATTGCCGCTATCGCTCGTGTTGCGCTCGGTGGTGGCGCGTCATCCGCATATTTTTGAACGGCTCGGCGAACATGCCCACAAACGCTTTGGGCTTGAACCGAGCGATCTGCCCTTTTCGTTCGTGCTGGTGCCGCACCCGAAGGCGCCGAGCCTGATCGCGGTGCGGCGCCTGCCTGCCGGGCTTCCAATCCGGATCGCCGGGCCCCTGCTGGCGCTGCTTGGGCTGGTCGACGGGTCCTATGACGGCGATGCGCTGTTTTTCTCGCGCGACCTTATCGTCGAGGGCGACGTCGAGGCGGTGCTCGCGCTACGCAATGCGATCGACGATGCCGGGGTCGATCTGGTTGCGGATACGGCGGCGCTGTTTGGGCCGCTCGCGCCAATGGGACAGAGGGTGCTGGCCGAAGCGCTCCTGCATTTGAAGACGGTGTCGGCGGCGGCGCAGCGCGAGGGCAAACCATCATGGAATTGATCTGCCCCGCGGGAACGCCGGCCGCGCTGCGCACCGCCGTCGACGCCGGCGCCGACGCGGTCTATTGCGGCTTTGCCGACGCGACCAATGCGCGTAACTTTCCGGGCCTGAACTTCAGCCGCCGCGAACTCGGCGAGGGGATTGCCTACGCCCATCAGCGTGGTGCCAAGGTGCTGGTCGCCATCAACACGTTCCCGACGGCAGGCGAGCAGGCGCTCTGGCATCGCGCGGTCGACGACGCGGCGAGCGCCGGTGCCGATGCGCTGATCGTCGCCGACGTCGGCCTGATCGATTATGCGGCGCGCAGCCACCCGGATCAGCGCCTGCATCTTTCTGTCCAGGCCGCAGCCTCAAACCCCGATGCAATCGGCTTCTATGTCCGCCAGTTCGGTGTCCGCCGCGTCGTGCTGCCGCGCGTCCTCACGGTCTCGGAAATTGCGGCGATTACCGGCGCGGTCGATTGCGAGACCGAAGTCTTCGTTTTCGGCGGATTATGCGTGATGGCGGAGGGCCGCTGCTCGTTGTCGGCCCATGTGACGGGACAGTCGCCGAACATGAACGGCGTCTGTTCCCCCGCCAGCCACGTCGTCTATCGCGAGGAGGGCGGAACGCTGGTGTCGCGGCTGGGCGACTTTACCATCAACCGCTTTGCCAAGGGCGAGCCGGCGGCCTATCCGACGCTGTGCAAGGGGCGCTTCAAGACATCGCTGGGCTCCGGCTACCTGTTCGAGGACCCGGTCAGCCTCGACGCGGCGGCCATCCTGCCCGGCCTGCGCGCCGCTGGCGTCACGGCGCTGAAGATCGAGGGGCGACAGCGCAGCCGCGCCTATGTCGAGAGCGTGGTGCGCGGTTTCCGCGAGCAGCTCGATGCGCTCGCTGCGGGGGAAAAGCCGCCGGCAGATCGCCTGGCCGCCCTCACGGAAGGGCAAAGCTCGACGCTCGGCGCCTATCGCAAAACCTGGCGATAGCGAAGAGGCATGGGGAGATCGCTCCAATGAAGCTCACACTCGGCCCCGTTCTGTTCAACTGGGAGGCGGATGTCTGGCGCGACTTCTATTTTCGGATCGCCGACGAGGCCGCGGTGGACGCGGTCGCGGTCGGTGAGGTCGTGTGCTCCAAGCGGATGCCGTTCTTCGACAGTCATTTTCCCGCTGTCATCGAACGCCTCACCAGGGCCGGAAAACAGGTGCTGGTAAGCTCGCTGGCGCTGGTCACGCTGGAGCGCGAACGCAAGCATACCGAGGCGCTGGCCCAGGCCGGCGAATGGCTGGTCGAGGCCAACGACGTTTCCTGCATCGCGCACCTCGTGGGGCGGCCGCACGTGGTCGGGCCTTTCGTCAATGTCTACAATGAGGGGACGGCGCAGTGGTTCGCCGCGCAGGGCGCGCGGCGCATCTGCCTGCCGCCGGAACTGCCGCTGAAATCGATCGCCGCCATTGCGGCGGCGACATCGCAGGCGGAGATCGAGGTCTTCGCGTTCGGGCGGGCGCCACTCGCGATCTCGGCCCGGTGCTATCACGCGCGCCTGCACAAGCTTGCCAAGGACAATTGCCGGTTTGTCTGCGCCGCCGACCCTGATGGCTTGCCGGTGGACACGCTCGATGACGAGCGGTTTCTGGTGGTGAACGGGGTGCAGACGCTGGCCCACGCCTGCACCANTCTGATCCGGGACCTCGACGATCTGGCACAGGCGAACGTCGCCTCATTGAGGCTGTCGCCGCAGCATTGCGACATGGTTGCCGTTATCAGCACGTTCCGCGACGTGCTCGACGGCCGGAAGCCGCCGGAACAGGGTTTTCAGGAATTGTCGGCGATCTATCCGAACGCCCCGGCGACCAATGATTTTCTGAAGGCGCGCCCGACCACCGCGAGATCGTTGCATGGCGGTCCGGCCGCCTGACGCGCGGGCGATCGATTTACTAGCGCTGCGCCGCCTGCCACGCCAACAGCCTGTGCTCGGCGAGCGACATCGCCACCGACGTCACGTAACCGGTGACGCCGAGCAGGATGACGCCGGCGAACAGGTCGGCCGAGCGGAAGGCGCGGGCCGACAGCAGCACCCAATGGCCGAGCCCGTCGAGGCCGGCGAGGATTTCGCACACCACGGAGAGNATCAGCGCCACCGTCAGGCTGAGGCGCATGCCGGCGAGAATGTCGGGGCTGGCGGAGGGCAGNGCGATCTTGAAGATCACGGCAAGGCGCGACATCTGCAGCGACCGCGCCACCTCATAGAGCCGCGGCTCGACCGCNGCNAACCCATGGATGGTNGCCAGCATGATCGGCCAGATCGCGCCGAAGGCGATCACGAACAGCGCCATGGCCTGCGTCAGCCCGAGCATGGCGATCGCCACCGGAATGATCGCCGAGACCGGCAGCGGCCGCAAAAATTCCAGCGACGGCGCGACATAGGTCCGCATCGTGCGCGACGAGCCGATGATCGCGCCGATGGCGATGCCGGCAATCGAGGCGGCCAGCCAGCCATAGGCCATGTGTTCGAGCGTGCCGGCGAGCTTGCTCCAGAGATCGCCGGTGGAAAATCCGCGCACCAGCGCGGCCCAGGCACGGTCCGGTCCCGGCAGGTACACCGGCGAGACCAGTTTGAGATTGGCGACCAGTTGCCAGAGCGCGATGAAGCNGGCNGCGACCGCAAAACTCGCCACGCGCCAGATGATGACGGCCCGGTTCATCGGCCGTCTCCGCTCAGCGCCGCGCGACCGAACAGGCGGTTCTGGGCGACGACCAGAAGGACATTCAGCGCATAGCCGATGGCGCCGATCCAGACCAGATAGGCCAGCATCAGGTCGGGGCGCAGCGCCTGCTGCGCCAGCATGATGCCGGCGCCGAGGCCGAGCGGATTGATCGCGATCTCGACGGTTACGGCGACGATCAGCGCGATGCCGGCCGACAGGCGAAAGGCGACGAAGATCCGGGGCAGCGCCGCCGGAATGATGATCTTCCAGACGCGCTGCACCGGGGGCAGCCGCAGCGCCCGCGCCACTTCCATCAGCCGTGGCTCGATGCTGCGCACCGCGGCGCGGGAGAGGATCAGGACCGGCCAGACGCAGGCAAACGCCACGATCACGATTTCCATGCGATAGCCGAAGCCGAGCGCGATCAGCGCGATCGGCAATAGCGCAATCGAGGGGATCGGCCGGATCGCCTCGACGGTGACTTCCATCAGGCGGTCGAGCGTGTCGAAAATGCCGAACGCAATGCCAAGGGCAAGCCCGATGATGGTGCCGATCGCAAGCCCGGCGAAAGTGGAAAACAGGGTGTCGCGTGTCGCCGCCAGGATCGAAAGATCGGCGAAGGCGCCAACGAGCGCCATCACGATCTCGCTCGGCGGCGCGAGGCTGTCGCTTTGCAGGTGCGCGGCGCGGGCCCAGACCTCGAACGTCACCAGCACGGCGAGCGGCAGCACCAGCGCCTTGGCAGAACTGGCCGTCACTGCTCGGTCGCCTTGATGAAATCGAACAATTGCCGCCGCAGCCGCAGGAATTCCGGGTGCTCGCGGGTCGAGAGCTGGTCGCGCGGCCGAGGCAGGTTGACTGTGAGTTCGATCCCGATCCGTCCCGGGTGCGGCAACAGGCCGATCACGCGGTCGCCGAGATAGATCGCTTCATCGAGGTCATGGGTCACGAAGATCACGGTGGCGCCGCTCGCGGCCACCAGTGACAACACCTCGTCCTGCAATCCCTGCCGGGTCATCGCGTCCAGCGCGCCGAACGGCTCGTCCATCAGCAGCGTCTTCGGCTCCTGCGCCAGGCAGCGGGCGATCTGCAGGCGCTGCTGCATGCCGCCCGACATTTCGGTGGGGTATTTGCCGGCATGGCCGGGCAGGCCGACGGTGCGCAACAGTTCCTCGATGCGGGCAGGGCGCTCGGCCGAGGGCATGCCGCCCGCTTCCAGCGCCAGCGAGACATTGCCGGCCGCGGTGCGCCAGGGCAGCAGCGCCTTGCCGTAGTCCTGGAACACGATCGCGATCTCACGCCTCGGCTCGCGCATCGGCTGGCCGTCGAAACTCACCTTGCCGCCAGTCGGCTGATAGAGACCGGCCGCAAGGCGCAGCGCCGTGGTCTTGCCGCAGCCGGAGGCGCCGACGATGCAGAGGAATTCTCCGGGCCGCACCCCGAGCTCAGATTCTCGATGATGGTCTTGCCGCCGAGGACGAGGGTGACGCCGTCAAATGCGATCTGCGGCGCGGCGGTGGCGGAGATGGCTTCGAGACGTTTTGCGGCGCTGGCCATGCTGTCAGTTCTCGTTGCTCGGGGGGTAGACGAAATCCATGGTCGAGCGCAGATGGGACGTCAGCATCNCCTGCGAGCCCGGAATGTCACGCCCGATGACGCGGTCGGCAAGCAGTTGATGGGCGNTGACGAACTTCNTGCCGCTGTCGAAGGAGCGCATCATCACGCGCCGGTAGCGATAGGCNTGGTCGTAAAGATCGGAATGGGCCGCCAGCAGGCGTTTCGAGCCGCACGCCGCCAGTAGCGCGGTGTGAAAGCCCTTGTGCAGCCGGTCGAAATCCTCCGCGCCCTCGCGGAACTCGTCGCCGGTGCGCTCGATATGGCGGCGCATCTGGTGCAGCGCGCTGACGATGCCGGCCTCCCAGGCGTCGTCGCCATTGAGAATGGCGAGCCGGATGGCCTCGACCTCGATCGCCGTGCGCATCGTGGTGATATCGAGCAGGTCCTCGCGGCTGATGTCGGCGACGCGAAAGCCGCGCTGTCCGATACCGACGATCAGCCCGCGCGACATCAGCCGCGACAAGCCTTCGCGCAAAGGCGTTGCCCCNATCTCATAGCGCTGCACGAGGTCGACGATGCCAAGCCGCGATCCCGGCGCCAGATGACCGGCCAGGATGTCCTGCTCGACCAGCAGGGCCGCGCGCTCGCTCAGCGTCGCGGCTTCGGCCGGCGGTCGGTTTGGTTGGCGCTCGGAGGCGGGCATCGCGATCCGCTATTTCAAGACCAGTTTTGACGTGTCGAGCCTGGATTGCAGCATCTTCTGCGTCGACATCACCTCGATCCACCAGGCAAGCTGCTCGGGCTTCAGCGCCGGCTCGGAGCGGTTGGGCGGCGTTGCCTTGACCAGCTCGATCGGCTGCTTGGTGAATTTGGCAATCGAGTTCGAGGCCTTTTCGCGGTCGTTGTTGACGATCTCGGCGGACTCGGCGAGCGCCTCGCGGAATTTCTTGATCGCAACCGCGTTCTTGTCGGCCCATTCGCGCGAGGCGGCATAGAAGATGATCGGGTCGGTGCGCGCCAGCTCGACCGCATAGCGCGCGCCGACCGAACCCAAGCCGGCATTGGTCATCCGCGTGACGAACGGTTCGGCGGTCAGCACGGCATCGACGCCGCCGGACTTGATGATGTCGGCCATGGTCGGGAAGGTGACCTCGACGAAATTGACGCCCTTGGGATCGACGCCTTTCTCGACCAGCCATTTCACGAACAGCACGTGCAGGAAGGCGTTCAGCCCGGGCGCGCCGACTTTCTTGCCGACGAAATCCTTCGGCTCCTTGATGGTGATGCCGTTGCGAACGAAGGCGGTGATGTTGCCGTTCGACACCGGGTTCATGACGGTTGCGCCGGCGATTGCAACGAGGTCGAGCCCGCCATCGGCCGCCTGCAGGAACACGGTCGCGGTCGGCCCGCCGATCTGGATCGAATTCGACAGGATCGCCGCCGGGATATTTGAGTTGATCGCGATCGGCGTCATCTCGACCTCAAGCCCGTGCTTTTTGAAAATGCCTTCGTCGATCGCCACCATCGCGGAGGCGCAGTCTGACGTCGCCGTGCAGCCGACCTGGATCTTGGCTTGGGCAAAGGCGGGGCCGGTCAGCGCCACGCTGACGGCAAGGGCGGCAAGGGCCTGTTTCACGGTGTTCTCCCCAGTCACATTTTTCTGTCTTGTTTATCGATATTTTTTTTGATCATATATTTTGATAGAAAACAAGAGGGCACATCCAAGTGAAACTCGCGACATTCAAATCCGGCGGACAGGAAAAGATCGGGCTCGTGCACGGCGGCGACACGCTTCTGTTCGATCTGGCAGCCGCGGCCGGCCGCAGCGGCAGCGCCAACCCGGCCTTTACATCGATGCTGGCCCTGATCGACGCCGGCCAGGGCGCGCTCGAGCAGGCGGCCAAGCTGTTCGACCAGTACGGCAAGGACGAGGGCCTGTCGGCGCCGGTGGCCGGGGCGGAGATCCTCGCGCCGGTGCCCGAGCCGCGGCAGATGCGGGACGGCATGTCGTTCCCGCTGCACATCCTGCAGGCCCCGCGCGGGCAGCTCAAGCTCGCCGCGCGCGCCAAGAACGACATGGCGGAACTGGCACGGATCGAGGCGGAGCCGCTCGGCGAATTGCCGGAGGTCTATCGCAGGCAGCCGATCTACTACATCACCAACCGCTTCAGCGTGCGCGGCACCAACACCACGGTGAAATGGCCGCGCTACAGCAAGGTGATGGATTACGAACTCGAATTCGGCATCATCACCAGGAACAAGGGCGCCAACATCTCCGCCGCCAAGGCCAGGGATCACATCTTCGGGTACACGATCTTCAACGACTTTTCCGCGCGCGATGCCCAGCGTATCGAGATGGAGGGGCGGCTGGGGCCGGCGAAGGGCAAGAGCTTCGATGGCGGCAACGTGATGGGGCCGTGGATCGTCACGCCGGACGAGATCGGCGATCCCTACAAGTTGAAGATGGAAGCGCGCGTCAACGGCAAGATGCGCTCGCAAGGCGTGACGGAAGGCATGCTGTTCTCGTTCGAGGAGATCATCGCCCATGTCAGCCAGGACGAAACGCTGATGCCCGGCGAGTTCATCGGCTCCGGCACCGTCGGCAATGGCTGCGGGCTCGAGCTCGGCTGGTATCTCGAACACGGCGATACGATCGAGCTCGAGGTCGAAAAGATCGGCATTTTGAAGAACCGGGTCGAGCGGCAATAGGCTGCTTTACGGATCGCACGACAAGAACATCGCGAAGAGGAAACGCCATGGCGCGCAAATTGATCGACATTTCCGTTCCCCTGCAAAACGACGTGCCGGCCGATCCGCCCGGCAATCACCCGACCATCCAGTACATCGACCACCAGCAGGGCCTGCCGCGCATGCTGCAGTTCTTCGACGGGCTGAAGGCGGAAGACCTGCCGGACGGGCAGGGCTGGGCGGTGGAGCAGGTATCGCTCTCNACCCATAACGGCACCCATCTGGATGCGCCCTGGCACTTCCATCCCACCATGAACCGCGGCGAGCGCTCCTGGACGATCGACGAGGTGCCGCTGGAATGGTGTCTTCAGCCCGGCGTGAAGCTGGATTTTCGGCATTTTCCCGACGGCTATGTCGTGACCGCCGCCGATGTCGAGGCCGAACTCAAGCGCATCGGGCACACGCTGTCGCCGCTCGAAATCGTCGTGGTCAATACCAGCGCCGGCGCCAAATATGGCAGGCCGGATTACGTCGTCTCCGGCTGCGGCATGGGCTATGAGGCGACGATGTACCTTCTGGAACGCGGCGTGCGGCTGACCGGGATTGACGGCTGGAGCTGGGACGCGCCGTTCGTCTACACCGCGAAAAAATATGCCGAGACCAGGGACGCCAGCCTGATCTGGGAAGGCCACAAGGCCGGTCGCCATATCGGCTATTGCCACCTCGAGAAGCTGCACAATCTTGAGCAGCTGCCGTCGACCGGCTTCATGGTATCGTGCTTCCCGGTGAAGATCGAGCGTGCCTCCGCCGGCTGGACCCGCGCGGTTGCCATTCTCGACGGCTGAGGGCGNCACGCGATAACCAACAAAAAATTGGGGAGAGAACGAATGACGGATCTGCGTACACCCCCGCTGCGGGGATGCTTCTGCTGCGGCCCAGCGAGCCCGTCAGCCTCCGCAACAAGCCGGCGCGGCTTCATGCTCGGTGCCGGCGCGCTGGCGCTGACGACAGCGGTCGGCGGCAACCGGGCCGCAGCACAGACCACCAACGCAAAACCGTTCCGGATCGACGTGCACCATCATCTGTCGCCGCCGACCTATGTGACCGCGTCGAACGACGCCGGTTTCGGCGATCCCCTGATGAAGAACTGGACGATCGAGAAATCGCTCGAGGACATGGACAAGGCCGGCATCGCGACGTCGATGCTCTCGGTCACGACGCCGGCGGTCAATTTCACCAAGGGCGATGCGGCACGGCGACTCTGCCGCGAGGCGAATGAGTATGCCGCCAGGCTCGTTGCCGATCATCCGGGACGATTCGGCAATTTCGCGATGCTGCCGCTCACCGATGCCGAAGGCAGCCTGCGCGAACTCTCCTACGCGCTCGATACGCTCAAGGCCGACGGCATCGCGCTGATGACGAGCTATGGCGACAAGTGGCTTGGCGATGCGCTGTTTCTGCCAGTCATGGAGGAGCTCAACCGGCGCAAGGCGCTGGTCTACACCCATCCGACCGCGGCCAATTGCTGTGCGAACCTGGTGCCGACGCAGCCGCCCGTGATGATCGAGTTCGGCACCGACACGACGCGCACCATCGCCGACATCGTGTTCTCCGGCAATGCGCGGCGATTTGCCGATATCCGCTGGATATTCTCGCATGCAGGCGGAACGATGCCGTTCCTGATCGAGCGCTTCGTGCGCCATCCGCTGCTGGCGCCGAAAGCCAAGGAGACGGTGCCGGACGGCACGCTCGCCGAGCTCAAGCGATTCTTCTACGACACCGCGCAGACCTCGAACCGCAGCGCGATGTCGGCGCTGGCGGCGATCATCCCGCCGTCGCAGATCGTGTTCGGAACGGATTTCCCGTACCGCAACGGAAGCGACCATGTGAAGGGATTACGCGAGGCGGGTGTGTTCACGGATGAACAGATCGGAGCGATCGAGCGCGGCAACGCGCTGAAGCTGATCCCAAGATTGGCAAGCTAGTTTGCGTGCGGACCAGCCCTCGTCACGTGGCTGAACGCTTCGTCAAAAAAGAGAGGCGCGCCGAATATCCGGCGCGCCTCTATCTTCTCGCGATGCCATCGGAGACGACGGCAATCGACTTGGATTACCACCTGCAGACGCGAACGCCGTAGGAGTTCCACCAGCAGCGCGGACCAACAACCACGGGCGCGCCGTAGAAGCCATAGCCTCGGCCGTAACCACGACCACGATAGAAGCCACGGCCGCCGCCGCGATAGAAGCCACCGCCGCGGTAACCACCACGGCCGCCTCGGTATGCCTGCGCTGGCGAGGTCGTCGCACCTACCAGAATGGCAGAGGTGCTGGCTACGTAGACGAACAACAAAGCCAACGCTGCGAGGCAGCGGGTCAGGATATTGTAGCGTTTAGCCATTCGGGAATCTCCGGGTCACTTCCAAGGCATCTGGACTTCGGCACTATCTCACTTAGACGCGCGAGACAGCTTTCGGTTCAGATGCGCTAAGACAATATTTTTACTAAGGTTCTTTCGAGCTTTCGGGACTTTATTAAGAAGGGCAGGTAAGGTCAAGTTACAGCCAGTCGGTCGAGGGTTTTTGCGTTGCGCTGTTCATCTTCCTGAATGCATCCTGAACGCCGATGTTTGTGCGCTGCAGAATTTCGAGAGAAGCTACGGCACGGCCACGCCAGCAACTTGATCTCGACATGATTTCCTTTTCTCAGCGTAAGAACGACCCCCGCCTCAACGAGCACCCATGTCCAAAAAACACACTTATGTCCTTGGCCTGAACACTTATGACCATGATGTCAGCGCCTGCCTGTTGCGCGACGGCGCCATCGCCTTTGCCATCGCCAAGGAGCGGATCACGCGGGCGAAACATGCATCCGGCTTCTACAAGGAAGTGATCGACTACTGTCTCGAGGCGGAAGGCATCACGCTCGATGACGTCGATCTCGTGGTACGCAATTGCTACATTCTCCCGGTCCCGGAGATGGAGGAGCGGCTGGTCTATTTCGACGCGCCGGGCTTTCTCCCGGAGTTCGAACGCGACGACGCTGCCAAGCACCCGCTGTATCTGAAGCACTCGGACAAGGTGATCACGATCTCCCATCACCTTGCGCACGCCTACAGCGCGTTCGCGGTGTCGCCGTTCGAGGACGGCGTCGTGATGATCGTCGATGGCGTCGGCAGCTACCGCTCCGACGTCATGGAAGCCTTTCCGGCCAGCGATACCGCCACGCCGCTGGCCCGCGAATCCGAGAGCTATTATCGCTTCGATGGGACGACGCTGGAGTGCCTGAAGAAGGTCTGGATGGAGCCGGACCGCGGCTTCCTCAGCGACGAATTCTACACCATGCCCGGTCTCGGCGCGCTGTACAGCCGCGCCTCGACCTACATTTTCGGCGACTGGAATAAATGCGGTGAGTTGATGGGGCTGGCGCCGTATGGCCGCCGCGATCAGGTCAAGCATCTCCTGGAGATGCATGACGGCAAGCTGCAGGTGCCGCATTGGACCGCCGAATTCAAGCAGCCCTTCGTTTTCGATGGCGGTAACTGGGAAAAGAGCCCCGCGATGCGGCACTGGGAGGATCTCGCCTGGCGCACGCAGGACGACACCGAAAACGTGCTGCTCGCGCGCGCCCGCTGGCTGCGCGAAACCACCGGCGCGAAGAACCTCACCATGGCCGGCGGTGTCGCGCTGAACTGCGTGGCGAACGGGCGCCTCGCGCGCGAGGCCGGATTCGATAACGTCTGGATCCAGCCCGCCGCCGGCGATGACGGCATTGCGATCGGCTGCGCCTATTACGGCTGGCTCGAGATCCTCAAGCAGCGCCGCGGCTTCGTGATGGATCATGCCTATGTCGGACGGCGCTACAGCGACCGGGACGTCGCCAAGGAATTGCAGAAGCTGCTGGTGCGGATCCAGGCCGATGTCGTCAGGAGCGACAATGTCTGCCGCGACACTGCAAAGCTGCTTGCCGATCAGAAGGTGATCGGCTGGTTTCAGGACCGTTCGGAATTCGGGCCGCGTGCGCTCGGCAACCGCAGCCTGATTGCCGATCCGCGCAAGGCCGAAATGAAGGACATTCTCAACAGCCGCGTCAAGCACCGGCAGGCATTCCGTCCGTTCGCGCCGATCGTGCTGGCCGAGCGCATGAAGGAAGTTTTCGAAGGCGAGGAAGACTCGCCCTTCATGCTGATCGCCAAACCGGTGCGCCCCGAATGGCGGGACAAGATTCCGGCGATCGTGCATGTCGACGGCACGGCGCGCGTGCAGACCGTGCGCGAGGAAACCAACCCGATGCTGTATCGCCTGCTGAAGGAGTTCGAGGCGCTGACCGGCGTTCCCGTGCTGATCAACACCTCATTCAACATCAAGGGCGAGCCGATCGTGGAGACGCCGCAGGACGCCGTTAACTGCTTCCTGACCACCGGCGTCGATCATCTGGTGATCCACGATACGATCGTGTCGAAGAACAGGATGCACAAGGTGGTCGCGCCGGTGCTCAACGTCTACGCCGACGTGCGCACGCTGGTGGCCTCGACGGCGCAGCCGGCCTGAGGCCGGCTCTCGCGCGTCAGCCGGAAGCCGCCGGGGTGGCTTTCGGCGCCGGCGGCTTGAGCGGCTTGTCCTGCCGCTTGGACCAGGAAATGTAGTAGGCGACGATGGTCATGATCGCGATGCCGGTCACGCTGACGAAGATCTGCGCGAACAGCGAGCCCGAACTCAGCGACAGTTCGAAATGGCCGACGAACGACAGGAACACGCCGACGCAGAACACGGCGAGCGACTGCTGGCCGCAAACCACCAGCGGGTCGAAAACCTTCCACTCCAGCCCCGGCCAATCCTTCGGCACGAAGCGGATCACCAGGATCACGATCACCACGAAGTGCAGGAAGCGATAGGGCGCGAGGTTGGTCTTGTCGTTCGGGTTGAACGTTGAATACAGCCAGTGCGGGAACATCTCGCCGAACGCCGGAAACTTGCCGGCCATGGTCATGACAAGCGCCAGGATCATGTAGGCGATGCAGAAATACAGCGTGGCCGGTGCGTTGATGATGGCCAGATTCTTGCGGGCGCCGCCGAGCGCGCACCAGGCGCCGAACACGAACAGCACCTGCCAGGCGAACGGGTTGAAGTACCAGGTGCCGGTCGGGTAGGCCGGCAGGTTCCAGCCGGTCTGCCGCGACACCAGCCACAGCANGATGGCGGCCAGCATGGTCCAGTTCGGCTGGCGCAGCATGATCCACAGCACCGGCGGGAACAGGCCCATCAGCACGATNTAGAGCGGCAGCACGTCGAGATTGACCGGCTTGAACTTCAGGAACAATCCCTGCCGCAGCGTTTCGGTCGCGTTGTCGATCAGGCCGACCACGTTGAACTCGTTGACCAGCTCGGAATCGCCGAAGCGCAGCGCCAGATAGCTGATCGAGGCGATGTAGATCACGAACAGGATGATGTGGGCGACGTAGAGCTGCCAGACCCGCTTGGTCAGGCGCGTGGCGCCGACGATGAAGCCGCGTTCCAGCATCATCCGGGCATAGACGAACGAGGCGGTATAGCCGGAGATGAAGACGAAGAGGTCGGCCGCGTCGCTGAACCCGTAATTGCGGGTGGTGATCCAGTTCACGACGTTATCGGGAATGTGGTCGAGGTAGATCGCCCAGTTCGCGACCCCGCGAAACAGGTCGAGCCGGAGGTCGCGTCCTTTTTCGGGCAGGGTGGCGTTGATTTTCATGGGTGCCGCTTCGTGATGCCTTCGGGGAGATCGCGCCGCAAGCCGGGGTCCCGGGCGCCGGATAGCCCTAGATTGTCACAGTACGGCATAATGACTATACCGGTACGGAAATGGTACATCCGGGTTTCTGGAATCACCGCTCAATTCTCTGAAAGGTGTCTCTATACTATCCCGGCCGTTTCCGCCAAACGCCACCGTGTCGCATACGCTTGAGGATCCAACCATCCATGACCGCACGCATTTTTAAGCCCGCCAAAAACGCGATGCAATCGGGCAGGGCCAAGACCCGGGAATGGCAGCTCGACTACGAGCCGGAGCAGCCGCGGGCCGTCGAGCCGCTGATGGGCTGGACCTCCTCGACCGACATGAAGCAGCAGCTCACCCTGCATTTCGATACCAAGGAAGACGCGATCGCCTATTGCGAGCGCAAGGGCATTGCCTACCAGGTGATCGAGCCCAAGGATTCGGCGCGCCGGGCGGTCGCTTACGCCGACAATTTCGCTTTCAAGCGCGTCGAACCCTGGACCCACTAGCCTTGCCGCGTCGCAACCCCTCATGGTGAGGAGCGCGAAGCGCGTCTCGAACCATGAGGCCCCGCCTGTGGCCTGCATCCTTCGAGACGCCTGCTCCGCAGGCTCCTCAGGATGAGGGATTGAACGTATTGTGACGTAGTAAGATTAGCCTGGCCAGCCGGGCGCGCCGGCGAGGCTAGTGCGACGGATCG
>JGI25153J46596_10001231_pt1 | contig 15437 bp, 17 predicted proteins | sample AraplaMF_Col_mMF_FD_46596 | JGI IMG/M metagenome (IMG submission 46596)
CCTCGGGCTCTTGCCGGCGACGTCCGACTAAGTTGATGGAGATCGAAGGTCGAGCGAACTGTGGCAGGTAGGGCGCCCGGCGATCCCATCGACAGGCGCAGTACTAGCGGCTCGTTCCGCGGTACTGCGCCTTTTCTTTTCCAAACAGGGGCAACCTTGAGTATAGCTGCCGAATACAAAATCACTCTCGTAACATCCATCGACGCTTATTGGAGATGCTTGTTATGGAAATGCAACCTTGCACCGAGACATATGTCCGCGCGGACGTGGATCAAAGTTTGGTGTTGTTGGCAGACGAGACTGCTCAAGAGGAGGGGCCCCTTGCTCAACGTCTTCAGGAGTCCGGTTTTCGGGTCGTCGTTGCGCGAAGATTTCACGACGCCGTAGAGTTTGCAAAGCGGTCTGACCTAGCTTTCGCGCTATTGGAATTGCGATTTGGGGAAGTTGACACCCTTGCGTTGGTATCTGCGATCAGGCGCCAAAATCCTTCTGCGCGGATAGTAGTCCATACTTGGTTTGCCGACCTAAAAGCCGCAGTCGCAGTCATCAAGGCTGGCGCCGACGATCTCTTGCCCAAACCTTTGGACCCTACATTTGTGGCCGACTTCTTGACGGCACGCACGCCGGGTGACCTATCCTATTTTGCGCAGATTCCGGATATCGCAAGCGTTCGCCGCGAACACATCGAAAGGATCGTAGCCTTCTCAAATCGGAATATATCCCTCGCGTCTAGGCGTCTGTTGCTCGACCGCAGGTCGCTGCAGAGGCTCATCAAACGCTATGACAGAGCGCGCTAAGAGCTTGCTATTGCTCCATTTGAGGTTAACGGGGAACGCGCTGGTCATGTGATCGGTAAAGTAAAAGAGAACGTCGCTCGCGACGGCATAGCCTCCTCGACCCAAAGACGCCCGCCATGAGATTCGACAATGGACCGGCAGATGGCGAGTCCCATTCCCATTCCCTTCTCGCCCTTGGTTGTAAAGAAGGGGTCGAAAATCCGCTTCGGAAACTCGACTCCGGGGCCGTTGTCGGTGACGTCGACCTGAACAGCGTCAGCCACTGTATGCGCACGAATGCTGAGTCTCCGTTCGCCTGCTACGCCGTCCATCGCTTCTATTCCGTTACGCATGAGGTTCGTCAGAACCTGCTGCACCTGGACTGGATCGATCATGACCAATGGCAGATCCTTTTGGATATCCACGTTGATGAGGACACTACGTCGCGCGGCCTCGTCTGCAAGCAGTTCTCGAGCCGCACCAAGGAGTGCATCGAACGCCGTCGGATGTCGAGCATCTGCTGCATGGCGGAAAAGCGCACGTACCCGCTTGACCGTTTCCACCGCCGTAGCGGCGCTCCTGATCACCCGGTCGAGCGCGATCAAGCCACGCTCCAAGTTCGGCGGGTCGGAGGTCAGCCATCTCTTGGAGGCGTCGGAACTCGACACGAGCGCGGCGAGCGGTTGACCGATCTCGTGAGCAATTGAGGCGGAAAGCTCTGCCAAGCTCGCCGCCTGACTTGCCCGCGCGTAGCTCTCCTGCGCGATCCGGAGCTCGTCCTGCGAACGGACCTGGTCCTCCACATCAAAGCATACCCCGCTCCACTGAAGGATCGTCCCGTCAGCTTTCTTCATCGCCGCGACGCGCATGTCCACCCATCGGAATTCACCGTCGAACCGTCGCAATCGGTGTTTGAACGAGAACGACTCGCCGGTTCTGAGCGCTTCCATAAACTTTCGCGTGAGAGCTGGTCTGTAGTCGTCATGGACGATCACGTTGAGTACGCTCGTGAGGCGAGATTGTCCCTCCACATCCTTTGCATCGACGTCGAAACCGAGGAAGTCACGAAACTGCTCGCTGAAATACATTGGCTCACCATTTGCGGAGGTGCACCAGATAAGCGCTGGAACCGATCCGATGAGGTCACGCAACGAACGTTCGCTTTCTCTCAGCGCTGCTTCAGTTTTCTTGTAGACGTCGATGTCGATCGACGTTCCGTACCAACCGGTGATTTTCCCCGATCCATCGAGGGTCGGACGTGCGGCGATCCGGTGCCAGACGTAGTTCCCGGTCGTTCTGCGCATCCTGTACTCAATATGCCAATGCTCGCCGGTTCTGAGAGAATGACGAAAGGACGCGGCTGCCCGTGGATAGTCGTCTGGGTGGACGCCGAGGCTCCAGCCATGGTCGCCGCGGTCCACGAAGCCTCTGTTATCTTCCAAGCGCCGGTTTAAATCACGAAGTGTCATCCCAATGGCGATCTGTCCTGATGGCGTGACGTAAGTGAACTCTCCAGTGGCGTTAAGCGCCCAAGCTTTGCCGTACAGGCTCTCGATCACCTTGGCAGCTCGTACCGCTTCTCCTGTCTCACCGATCGGTCCTGTCTTCAGCCAGCGCTCATCTAGGTCGGAAATCATGGGATCAACTTCGACGCTTACTCCGTACCCAGGTTCTGCACGCACCTCCACCCAGTGATACTCGCCGTCGCTCTGCCGCTGTCGATACTTGATCACCTGCGGAACGCCCGTCCAGAACGCATAGGCTGCAGCGTGCGAGGCCGACGCCCTGTCCTCAGGGTGAACCTGGTCGAGGGAGGCAGGCACATCAAAATCTCCGCGGCCACCGATATGCTGCTGCCTGGCGTCCGACTGCAAATTCAAATTCCGTGCGCCTGTAACGCAGCACACGGTCAGAGACAGGACGAAAAGTGCGGCTAACGTCCATCCAAGAGCGGAATTCTCGACAGCTACGGCGTAACCAACGGATATCACGGACAATAGACCAAGGACGGCGGCTAGGACCCTGCGCGACCTGCTGCCAAGTGCCGAGAATAGGGCAACGATAGGGCAAGCCAAACCCAGCGCTGATCCGGAGAACCAGCAGACAATTCCCCCGGCGATCAAGGCGAAGCACGCAATTGACAACCTATGAGGCAAGTTAAGAGCTGTCATACGACGTTGGGCCTGTATTTCGTCAACTTCCGGCAACCTTGGTGTCCAAGATCTCGTAACATTTGGCCTCTGATCCGGTGAAATTCACGCTTTCACATATGGTATTTTTGTGGTGATAAGCCAACGCGCTCAGGTCATGAAGCCCCAATAAAAGGCGGGCCGAACATCAGGTAAAATCACGCAGTGATCGATGTTCCGTGGCATCGCTCATTACGAAGCTCGCGGCAAATATGGTGTGCCGCCAACGTGGCTAATCGGTCACCCCCGGAGGAGCTATGTCTCACTCATCAAAACGGAGACAGAACAATGAGCTTGCTTCAAGGTAAAGTCGCTATCATCACTGGTGGCAACAGCGGGATCGGAAAGGCCACAGCGGCCCTCTTTGCACGGGAAGGCGCACAGGTAGTGATAACTGGACGTCGGCAGGACGTGCTGGATGCTGCGGTGCGCGATATAGGCCACGGATCGATTGCCATCTGCGGTGACGTTGGAGTAATCGACTTCCACAAACGTCTCGCTGATCAAATGCGCGAGCGTTTCGGCGCTGTTGATATTTACATGGCGAACGCCGGCGTTATCAACCTCTCTTCCTCAATGGACATCACTGAAGAAGAATTCGACAGGCACTTCTCCATCAACACGCGCGGCGTGTTCTTCGGTGTGCAGGCGATTGCTCCTTTGATCCGAGAGGGTGGCGCCATCATCGCGACGAGTTCGCTTGCCGCCACCAAGGTGCTACCGCAGCACACCGTCTACGCTGGCTCGAAGGCTGCTCTCGCCGCGTTCGCGCGAAACTGGGCCATGGAATTCAAGGACCGCCGGATCCGGGTCAACATACTGACACCTGGTCCTGTCGAGACTGAAATTCTTGGGAAGCTCGGTGTAAACGAAGCTGATCGACCCACGTTCGAAGCACATATGGCCAACCTGATACCCGCGGGAAGGATGGGTCGACCCGAGGAGCTGGCAGAGGCGGCTCTGTTCCTCGCTGCCAAGGGCACGTTTGTCAACGGGGCAGAACTCATAGTCGACGGCGGCATGTCGGTGTCCTAGTAACGCGAATACGGCGTGCCGGCGGACAAGGTCGCGTTGGCACGCCGATTGACGTGATCAGATTTATGCGGCTTCCACGGCAAGCGCAATCTTGACCGCTTCCCGACCCTTCATGCGCTCTTTGAACGCAGACAGACGGGTGGGGATCTCAACTCCGAAACGCCCCGCCCACAGCGTCATGACGAAAAGGTAGCAGTCAGCGACCGAGGGATGATCGCCGAACAGATAATCACCTTTGAAGGTGTCGGAAATCCAGTGGAAACGCGTTTGGATCCCAGCCTTCGCCTGCGCCACTTCTGCATCTCCCTTTGCATCCATGAGATGCCGGAAGCTGTGGTGAAGTTCAGTCGAGATGAATGTCAGCGACTCAATGAGACGGGTCCGGCCCATTTCGCCGGGAACGCCGAGGGTGGGATACTGTGCGGCAATCCAGTCGAGGATTGCAACATTCTCGGTCAGGATTGCGCCGTCGTCCATTTCGATGACGGGCACGCAACCTTTGATGTTGATCTCGTTGAAGTCACGCCCGGCCGCAGTACGCTTGGTTGCCAGGTTGACACGCTCGACAACGAATTTCGCACCTGCTTCCTGAAGGGCAATGTGATCGGCAAGGCTGCACGCTTTGGGGGAGTAATAAAGCTTCATCCGTTAATCCTGTTCGACAGTTTCCGCGGGCGGAGTGCCATGGCGGTATTGTCGAACCCTAGGAGCAACCGGGGACACCGGAAATCAAACGTCCGTTCAGGTTGACGCTCATCCGTGCCCTTGGGTTTGCGGCGTGGAAGGCGTCCCCATGCTATGCTAGATGGCATGGATGGAAGACGATCAGGACGCGATTCTCGCGGAGACGAGACTTGTACCGCAGCAGAGGCGGAGCCGCGAAGCACGTGCGCGCATTATGAGCGCGGCGGAGGAGCTGCTCCGCAACGAAGGCGCGGAAGCTTTCTCGATGATGGGGGTCGCACAAGGCGCGCAGATGCCCGTCGGAAACATTTACCGACGTTTTGAGGGTAAGGAGGACCTGCTGCTCGCCCTTAAGGAACTGGTGTGTTTGCGGATAAGGAACGGGATTGCACAGTCAGTCTTGGCACGCGGTCCCGACAACATGGAAACCTTCGTGAGGTGTTTCGCGGAAGCAGTTGGGAAGGCTTTCGCAAACGATGAACGTCTAAACCGATCCCTTTACGATCAACGCCTTGTCAGTCAAAAGATGATTGACTCGGGTCGGGCCGCCAGAGGTTCGATATTCGAGATTTTCGCGGGCGGCCTTCGACCGTATTTGTCTCAGCACACACCAGCGCACGCCGACGCAATCGCGAGAGTCGCCTTTTCAATCATCATGAATGCGGCTGCTTTAAAGGTCCGCGAGAACGACGCAATACTTGCGGAATCTTCCTGGGATGAAATTGCCTCGGAGTTTGGCGCCGCCGCGATCCTCTACATTCAATCAAATTTTGAGAGCCCCGGTGTCGGCCCACTTCAAAACAGACCAGGACTGGATTAACGTATAAATGCGAACGCGATTCGCGTTCTCCTTTTGGCTGGATGTATGCCGATGCGTGACGATGGCAAGGTTACATGGAGCAGTGGACTTCTCACTTGGGTGACAGGGCAGAACCTGGCGCTTGCTGATGATGTCGCCGCCGATCTGTTCGGGTTGGATCGCGATATATGCCGCGAAGGCACGGAGATCGAAACATTCCTTGCAACGATCGCCGAGGCCGACCGGTCGAGAGTTGCAATGCAGCTCTATAAAAGCATCGGAGATGGGAGTGACTATCTCGAGACGTTCGAAGTTCGCGCGGTCGCACGGCGGCGCCGATTGGCTCTGAAGGGCCAAGCCGTCGGAGACATGCTTTTCTCGTGCATTGTAATGGAAGTCGTCAACGACGATACCGCAGACCTTCGGGAGCTGTGCTTCGCGGCATATGACGTAGCGCGCCGACGGAACCAAGACAAAGCCGCGGTTCATATCATGTAGACACTGGTGCTCATCGACGAGACGATACCGGGAGCCGAACTGCACTAGAAACCATCAGCATATGATTGCGCAAACCAATGGTTGGGTTGAACCTCTTACGATGCCGGACGCAGACTATGCGACCGCGGTAAGTGACTTCGTCAGAAGTACATGACGCGCCCAACCTCCTTAAAGACGACGTCGACAAGCGGTGGAGGTCGGGCTGCTTCCTCGAACAGAATAAGGGAATTCGGATGCAAATGATTGCAAAATTGGCGCTGGCCACCGGATTGTACGCCATGTCGGTTGCTACCGGCTCGGCAGAGGCATTGAAGCCAACAGTCGTTCTCGTCCACGGGGCATTCGCAGACTCGTCGAGCTGGAACCGGGTTGTCGCTTTGTTGGAAAAGGACGGCTTCCCGGTCGTAGCCGTTGCCAATCCGCTCCGCGGCGTGAAGAGCGATGGAGACTACGTTGGTCGCGTGCTCGTGGGTCTCAAGTCACCTGTCGTGTTGGTGGGCCACTCTTACGGTGGCTCGGTCATCAGTGACGCAGCGGCCCACGCAGACAATGTCAAAGCTCTGGTGTTCGTGGCTGCATTCGCTCCAGCTCGCGGGGAGTCCGCCATCGACCTGTCCGGCAAAAATCCAGGTAGCACCCTGGGGCCCGCTCTTGCTCCGCCAGTCGCGTTGCCTGGTGGTGCGAATGACCTTTACATCGACCAGCAGAAGTTTCCCGCTCAGTTCGCTGCCGATATTCCGCTTGCGGCAGCAAAGCTGATGGCAGTGGCCCAACGCCCGATCACAGATGCAGCGCTAGCTGAGCCTGCCCCTGAGGCATCGTGGGAGAAGATCCCTTCCTGGTTCATCTACGGCGATGCGGACAAGAACATTCCACCAGCTACGCTGAAGTGGATGGCAGATCGCGCAAGGTCCAAGAAGACCGTAGCCGTGTCAGGCGCGTCCCACGTAGTGATGATTTCGCACCCCGGCGAGGTCACTAAAATGATCGAGCAGGCTGCGTCCGAAAATTGATTAGGCTCGCCGGAGGCGGGCCCGCCAGCCTCCGGCGCCCACAAACGTACCTAATGAAGAGCGTCTAAAACGTTCGTATAGGTAGGGACCGAACCCGACGGTGATATGATTGGCTGAGCCTGCACTCACTCGTTATAAAAAGCAGCCAGGAGCGAGACGTGCAACTGATGGACCGACATGACGTTTTGGACCTCCCAATGGTCTCCATCGTGGACGACGACGTCGCTCTAAGGCTCTCGCTCGTAGACCTGTTCGAGTCGTTAGAGATGTCCGCCGCACCGTATGAGAGCGGAGACGATTTTCTAATGCGCGCTGACCTCGGCAAGGCAGGCTGCATACTGCTTGACATCCACATGCCCGGCATCAACGGGCTAGATCTGCAAAAGCAGCTTGCCGAGACGAGGAGCATGCTTCCTATCGTGTTCATGACCGCAAACGCCACCGTGCCAATGAGCGTGCAGGCAATGAAAAGGGGTGCATCTGACTTTCTGCTCAAACCGCTCGATAGCGAGCAGTTGGTGCAAGCGATTGAACGTGCGATCCGGTTGAACGCCGAACGGCGCGCGGTCGCCTCGCAGCGAGAGTCAATTTTGTCATCGGTTCGCCGGTTGACGCCGCGTGAGCGGGAGGTCATGACACACGTCGTCAAAGGGCGGCTCAACAAGCAGATCGCTCAAGAACTTTCCGTTAGCGAGATGATGATTAAGATCCACCGCAGTCGCATGATGAAGAAGATGCAAGTCGGTTCTCTTGCCGAGCTGGTCAAGAAGCTTGATTTGGCATCAAAGGAATTTGACTTCTACCAATAGGTTGACTGCCACGCTGGTCGGGACAGCCCAGGTCAAACAGAAAGAGTTCGCCTAAGCCCATGCCAGCCGTGAAAGACACAACGATAGCCATTATCGATGACGATCAGCACCTTAGGGAATCCCTGCAGGATCTCCTCGAGACCGAAGGAGTGGACAGTCGGCTCTATGGATCGGCAGAGGAATTCCTGGATCGTAGAGGCTATGAGGGCGTCGACTGTATCCTCGCGGATGTTCGGATGACGGGCATGTCCGGCATCGAGCTCCTACGGATTTTGCGCACGAAGCAAGGATGCCCGCCAGTATTGATCATGACTTCTTATGCAGATGATGGCATGCGTACGACCGCCTTACGGGCCGGCGCCCAGACTTTTCTCGCAAAGCCGATTGATAGCCGTCACCTTATCGATAGCATTCGACGGGCTACGAACGATTGAGCCAGTCGACCACAGGGATCAGGTCGCTATTGCCAGCACCGGCCGAGCGAGTGTCCTCTCCGAGCTGGAGAACGAGATGATCTTTCCCCGATTTCGCCAGGGCGACCTTGACATCCTCGAAGTCGGCTTCGGTCTCGACCATTACCAAGTATGCTTCGTCTGACACCACCGTCCCGAACTGGAGAAGAGCGTACTTCGCATCGAAGAGCTCGCCGTCAGGCACATAAGTCAAAAACTTCGGCACGACATTCTCCCGTTTACCTCTTCCCGCCTAAACCTTGGTTTGGGAAGTGCTGGTGGGGGCGCGGTGGTAGCTTCCTTCCTGTGTAATCAACCGCAGGAGACGAAAATGCAAGCGCTCAAATACGCCAATTACGCCATGGTGGCGTTCAACGTGCTACTAGCAGGATGGCTTTCGGTCTATATGCTTTACGACCCAGAAGGCTGGTACTACTTCGTACCCGGAGTGACCGACACCGGGTTCTATAACCAGCACTTCATTCGCGACATCGGCATCATTCAAGGCTTCATCGCGCTGGCCTTTGCTATCGGCGCCTTCAAAGCGGAAAGACGGGTCGAGCTTTGGGCGGCCGCCACGCTTTGGCTGATCGCGCACGCGGTCTTTCATCTCTGGGAGGTGGCGATCGGAATTTGCTCGTCATCGGTCATCGTGCGCGACTTTCCGGCAGTCAGCCTTCCCGCACTCTTCGGGATCGCCGCGACTCTGTGGGCTATATCCCAGGCGAAGGGCAGTGCAGGTTCGCGAAAAGCAGCCGCAATGATCTAACCTACGCTACTATCTGGCCAGGCCACGCCGTGCAAAGCGGCGGCTCTGGCCAGATTGGTTCATGAGGCGGAGACCGTGCCTGAAAGCCAGTCATGAAACGACTGCTTGCCAGATATAGTATTGGCTGCAGGTAGCAGGCTTTCCAGCGCGACATTGACACCGAAATACGCCGCGTCTGGATCGCTTCCGACAAGACGAGCATCTTCGGTTGCGGTAAGCAACTCGCGCGCAATCTCAATCAAATCCAGAGGCTCCGGCCCACCAATTTCCTGGATAGAATTGAAGGGCTTGCCGCTCGCGTGCTTTGCTACGATCGTCGCGGCCTCGTCCGCGGAAATCGGTTGCAACCGCACGTTCGCGACGCGCAGTGATCCCTCGACTGCCGTCGATGAATTCACGATCCCGGCGAAAAATTCGAAGAACTGCGTTGAGCGTACGATCGTATAAGGAACACCCGACGCCCGGATGAGGTTCTCCTGCACCAGCTTCGCACGGAAATAGTCGTTCTCGACCATGTGCTCCGCGCCGACCACCGAGAGAGCGAGATAATGTGGAACGCCGGCGCGCTTGGCCGCGCTCAAGAGATTTTTACCTGCCTGCTTGAAAAATGAGAGGGCGTCTCCCTCTCCAAACGACCCGGAATTCGTGACGTCAATAACTGCGTCGGCGCCTACGAACGCGGTATCGAGACCAACGCCCGTGATGGCGTCGATCCCGGTCTTGCTCGATGCTTCCACCACGCTCTGCCCTGAACGCCCGAGCGCGCGAACAATCTTCGATCCCATCATCCCGCTCGCGCCGACTACGACTATTCTCATGACATGCTCCATCAGCCTCTAAGGCCCGCAATTCTAGGCTTTCAGCCAGTTTGGTCGACTAAACGAAGTGTTGGCTTGACCGACCAAGTCTTCGAGAGAAGTGCTTTTAGGGCCTGTGCAATGCAAACGAAAGGTTGGGATGTCAGCCCGGCGATCAATCGATATCTGATCCGGAATGAGCCGTGTTAACCGGACATGATGGAGATGATGAACGCGGGGATTTTTCCGGTTTCGTCCCGTGGCCAACGAAGTGGCAGACGAGCGTCCCACCCATCCAGCTCATGCAACGCGGCCGAAGCGGGTGGCGCAATCGGGGGCGGGGTCATCCGCTTCGGTCCAATTATGTTATGTCGGGCATTGCATCCTAAACGAAGGTTTATGGTCTGTTCGGGGTAAACCATGGTATAAGAGCGCCGGGATCGCATAGGACGGCCAAGCCTATCTAACTCTTGGGAGGTGCCTGGTATCCGACCGTGGATATCGGACCATTGTCCTGGCCCACATTGGATTTTTCGACTTAACTGAGGCAGACCATGCACAACGTACAAGTCAAAGCGGAAGCGTTCGCCGAGCCGATCGTCTACGTGGTTGATGACGATGAAGAAATGCGCGGCGCACTCCTCGATCTCTTCATGGTGACGAAGAAGAGAGCAACGGCCTTTCCCAATGGTGTCGAGTTCCTAGAGACTGCAGACACAAACGCACCGGGTTGCGTGGTCGTCGATCTTCGCATGCCAGGCGGTACGGGACTTGATTTACAGAAGAAGCTCATTTCCATCGGCAGCAAAATGCCGATAATCTTCCTCACAGCCTATGCGGACATCCCCACTAGCGTGAGGGCCATGAAGGCTGGGGCCACGGATTTCATCACGAAGCCTTTCATCAACCAAGACCTCTTAGAGGCTGTTGATCATGCCATTCAGCTCGACTCTGAACGTCGGAAGAGTGAGGCTGAATCGGATCGCATCCGAGCGTTGGCAGCGACACTCACGCCGCGTGAGAAGGAAGTGATGTGGCAGGTCGTGAGCGGCTTGATGAACAAGCAGGTCGCGTATGAGCTGGGGATCAGCGAGATGACGGTGAAGTTGCACCGGATGAGCGTGATGCGGAAGATGGAAAGCCGGTCGCTCGCCGATCTGGTTCGAAAGGCTGAGCAGCTCGAGAAGCGTGACAGTTGACAACTACGACGTTTGGTAGCCGGAGCTGGCATTTAAAGCAGCTTCGCGCCTCAGGTGCGGCCATTTCTCTTAGAGGCCCGCCCTCGGCATAGTCGATGTGCCGTCGAACATTTCCCAAAAGATCCAAGGATTAAACCTGCTCGTCATGCGGAGGATTGAGGCATGTTGTGGCCCCGTGCGCGATTTGTCTGTCTGAGCCTACCTGTTCTTCTGGCCACGTTGATCTTTGGCGCGGGCGCTAACTTGTGCTTTGCGGTGGAGGTGCCCACCTCGGAACTGACTCAGGAGAAAATTGACCAACTCGGCAAACTCTTGAGTGACGCCGACGTTCGAGATGCCCTATCGGCTCAGGGTCAACGGGTTCCAACTGACGAAGCAGTGACGGGTGTACCCACTATTGGGTTCACGGAATGGCTTGATGCTGTACGGGAACATCTCGCGTCCGCTATTGCGGCGGTGCCGCTGATACCGAGCGAGTTTGAAAAGACTCGGAATACGACGGCCTCAGAGTTGAACCAACGACCGATCACAGTTCTTGCGGTCTTCCTGTTGCTTGTGGCTATCGCTCGAGCGTTTGAGTTCTTTTTCGAGGGAACGGCGCGGCGCATCGAAGCGCACAGGGTGAAACACCCATCGCACCACAGGGCATATGGCTTCCATGTTTTGGGCCGCCATTTTTTTGCGAAGTTCGCTCCACTTGTGGTTTTCGGCGTCGTAGGTCTGGGGCTGTTCCTGGCGATCGGCTTGTCGGGCGTCTCTACGGAGGTCGCAATACCGAGTTTGCTTGGACTGGTTGCTGGACGCTTCTTGATCCGTATGGCCAAGGTCTTGCTAACCGGTTATCCCAACACCAGTGATGACGGTATCACGCGGTTGATCCCAGTTTCGGAAGATGCCGCCCGATTTTGGCACAGCCGCATATCCCTATTCGTTTCGATCGCGATTTTGGGCTGGGCCGCTAACGGCATCTTGCTCGAAATCGGCTTTCTACCCATGGCACGGGATGCCGTTCTCTATTCGCTGGGCCTATCGCTGCTCATGCTCGCGATCGAGGCGGTATGGCGTCGTCCTCGGGCTGCCGATCATCACCCACACCACGGTGCACTCGATTGGCTGACTGTGTTCTTGCTCTGCCTGATTTGGGTCTTGTGGGTTGGCGACGCAATTTTCCTGATGTGGGCCTGCGCCTACGTCATACTCATTCCGGTCGGACTAAAGACCCTCACTGCTTCCATTCATAGCGCATTTCTACGTTCTGGCCACGCGGCAGTGGACCGTGGTCCAGTGCTTGAGGTTATAGTCGAACGAGCGGCCAGAGCCACGTTCATCGCGGTCGCCGCTCTGTGGCTGGCGTCCGTAATGCGCGCCCATTCAACGGCAATGTTCGAGGATGAGACAGCGAGCGGAATATTGAGGGGGGTGCTCGGCGGTATCGTCATACTGCTCGTCGCCGACATCGTCTGGCAGATTACAAAAGCGGTCATAGAGCATCGGCTCGAAGTCGCGCGAGGCGTCGGCGGAGATGAAGCAGAAACGGCGAAGCACGGTCGTCTGCTTACGCTGCTACCCATCCTCAAGAACTTCCTCGCGGTGTTGATAGCGGTCATGGCCATTCTGACGGTGTTGTCGGGACTGGGCGTGGCCATCGGCCCCCTGATCGCAGGTGCCGGCATCTTCGGCGTCGCGATTGGTTTCGGCTCGCAGACACTGGTGAAGGACGTCATCAGCGGCGTTTTCTTTATGATGGACGATGCCTTTCGCGTCGGCGAATACATCCAGAGCGGTAGCTACAAGGGGACGGTTGAGTCCTTCAGTATCCGCTCCGTTCGGCTCAGGCACCATCGAGGCCCAGTCTATACGGTGCCATTTGGTGAGCTTGGCGCCGTTGAGAATCTGTCGCGCGACTGGGCGATCGACAAGTTCAGGATTGCGGTCGCATTCAATACCGACCTCATAAAAGTGAAAAGGCTTGTGAAGGGCATTGGTGCAGCTCTGCTAGAGGACCCCGAGCTGGGTCCGCAGATCATCGAGACTGTGAAGCTGAAGGGCCTCGAAGAGTTCGGAGACTACGGAATTACCATCAGCTTCTCTATGAAAACGAAGCCAGGACAGCAATCGAGCATCCGGCGCCGCGCTCAGGCAATGATCCGCGAGATCTTTGGTCAGAATGGCATCGAATTCGCCTCGCCGACGGTACAAGTCGCGCAGGAGGACCGAAAAGCAGGGGTGGAAGCCGGGTTAAACCTAGATGCCGACGCGACAGCGTTGGCTGCGGGAGCGCATGCAGCGAGCAAGGCCATCGCACGGCAGAAAATCAGCGATAACGGAACTAAGCGCGGCTGAAAGGTCGCTTTCCGCTCAAATGCAATCGCTGTGGCGCAGGAACGTGCTAGTGGCAGTAATCACGAAAGATGTTCAATCTGTGGGGCTTAGATAAGGTCTGGAACCCACGACGTCGTTTTGATGTCAGCCTGGTACTTGAGGGAATAATGAAGATCGCTCTGCTTAATGCCGGAACAATGCAACCCGCGCTGAAACGCCTCATTCGCGACTACGATGAAATTCATATCGCTGTGGCATGGGGATACAATGGTGAACTTGCTGATCTCTTGATAGAAAACCGGACAAAGTTCCGTTCCGTCATTTTCGGCTTGAACGGCTTTGCTACGGCTCCTGATCTCGTAGAACGGCTAATCGGCGCCGAAAATGCCTTCATCGCAAAAACGGATACCGGTATCTTCCACCCTAAAATCTATTTGTTCAGGACCGGGAGCAACGTTGAGGCCATTGTCGGAAGCGCCAATTTCACAAATGGCGGGCTCAACCTGAATCGCGAGGTCTGCCTGCATCTGCAAGGCTCCGTCGACGATGAGATTTTCGGGCAGATTCAGCAAGAGCTCTCCGGCTATGACCAACTGAAAAAGCGTGTTTCCCAAGTACTTGCTGACAGCTATCGACGGCAGTACGACGCCGCCAAAAAGCGGCGCGGCGCGCGCGACCCTATCCTCCCTGATGACAAGAAAAGCGGAAAGGGGCTCACATCGTCTTTGGCGATGATGAGCTGGAATGACTTCGTGGTCACGGCGAAGATAGACCCGCACCATAATTTCAAGCGACGACTAAAGCTACTTCGAGAGATTCAATGCCTCTTTGCGGGCGTCGAGCGGTTCTCCGACCTTTCGACGGCCGAATGGCAGGGCATTGCCGGTACCCTTGGTGAGGTAGAGAAGGAAACCGCAGGCCTTGGGCATCATGATTGGGGCTGGTTTGGCTCGATGGGAGGCAACGGCGACTTTGCTGGCTTGATCAAGAAACAGGATCGCCAACTTGGCGCGGCTCTGGACTGTATCCCTCGCAAGGATCCCGTCGCCATGGAGGACTTCATGGAATATTGCCGCAGGTTCCGCAAAGCCTTTGTGGATGCCGGCGCCCATCACATTGGTGGACACCCAACTGCCACACGACTTCTCGCTATGAAGCGCCCTGATACCTTCGTCTGCACCAACGGCAAGAATACCGGCAAATTGGCTAAAGCCCTAAATTTCGCACCGAAAACGCTTTCCTTGGACAATTACTGGGAGCGGGTCATTGTCCCGATCCAATCGTCACCCTGGTACAACGCGCCTCGCCCCAGCGGGGCTGATAGCGAATTATGGGACTATCGTGCCGCCATGCTCGACACTATCTACTATGACCAGTACGCCTGACGTCGCAGAGCCGCATTGACAGTACGCAACCGGACCAGAAGGCCAGAGCGGACAATCCACCGTCCCGCTCTGGCTAGCAGCGACCGGTTCGTACTAGCTTCCTCGCTCATGGAGCGACCCGTCGCTGCTCAGCCATAGACCGTCACTGAGATACACATCCTCTCCATCGCTTCCCGATGAAATAGCTGCGTAAAGGTCGACCATTTCGTCCACACGGTTGCCGACCGGTTCGCCAGCCCCGTCATATATTTCAAAGAATAGCTCGATGGTCCGCACGAGAACCTCGCGGAGATCCTCATCCTCACGCTCCCGCGCGATCCGGCAGACTTTTACATAGTCTCTGCCAAGCCTATCCCGTGTCTCTTGTGCGGTTAACCCCAGTTGCCGGCAAAGTCGAAGCGCAGATCCAACTAATCTACGCCTGTCATGGCAGACACTTATGGCGCCATCATCCTCGCTGGCAGTAGCCGTCATGAGTTCCCATAGTGGTTCCGCTCCGAGAATTCTTAGATACCTGTGCGATCTCGTACAACTAGCAGGCTCTCTTCGCTCTCCAGCCCAACCTTACGCGATTTGACGATTTTGAATTTCCCGTTGTCAAACACCACGATCTCCCATCATGAATAGTTCCGGCGCACCGTTGGGCGTCGCGCCGGCGGTCGCAACACAATCACAGACAAAAGCGCCTGATTAGCAAACAGATCCGCGCC
>JGI25153J46596_10001235_pt1 | contig 15415 bp, 10 predicted proteins | sample AraplaMF_Col_mMF_FD_46596 | JGI IMG/M metagenome (IMG submission 46596)
CGTCAATCTGCTGAAGCCGGGCATCGGCGTCGGCGGTCACTGCCTGCCGATCGATCCCTGGTTCATCGTCGAGATGGCACCGGAGGAAACGCGCCTGATCCCCGAGGCCCGGCGGATCAACGACGAACAGCCGAAGCGTATCGCGGCCGAGGTGCGTCGCGCGGTCGCCGCGAAACGCGACGCTGTCATCGGCTGCTACGGTGTGACCTACAAGCCCGACGTGAACGACGAGCGCGAGAGCCCGGCCTGGGAAATCGTCCATCTGCTGCAGGCTGACGGGTACAATGTTCAGGTCTATGATCCGGTCGTGAATGTCGGTGACTATGCGGATCTGACGGACTTCGTTGCGAAAGTGGATATTCTCGTAGTGCTCGTGGAGCATACACAGTTCACGCGCGCCTTCGCGCAGGGCATCGGCGATAAGCCGGTACTCCGCTTCTAAAAGCCTTGCGAAGCGAGTGGCTTAGTCTCAAGCTAGGCACCTCGTTCCCGCAGAATTCCCCTGATGGGCCTTCAGATCAATTCCATGGCGGGAACGAGAGCGACGGGAGGAAAGGCGCCGATGGAACGGCCAAGTTGCCAGGAGCCGGCGGAGCCAATCAGATGATCATCGAGCGGATTATCGAGCCAGTAGTGGCATTGCCGCGCGCGGTGAAGAAAGTCATCGCGGTCTGCATCGATGCGTCACTATGCCTCCTTGCGGTCTGGCTGGCATTCTATCTCCGCCTCAACGAATGGGTCCCCCTCTCCGACCTGGGTTGGCCGGCCTTGTGGGCCGTGCTGATCGCAATTCCGATCTTCGTGGCGTTCGGCCTCTATCGCGCGGTGTTCCGCTACCTCACCTGGGAAGCGCTGACGCTCATTGCGCAGGCAGTGTTCTTCTACGGCCTGATCTACGCATCGATCTTCACCGCCTGGGGCATAAATGGCGTTCCGCGCACGATCGGCATCATGCAGCCTGCCCTGCTGCTGATCGCCGTTGCCTCGACGCGTGTCTTCGGCCGATATTGGCTGCTCAGCGGAAATCGCCGTTCGCGCCACCCGTCGATCCGCAAGAATGTGCTGATCTACGGCGCGGGCGCCTCAGGGCGTCAACTTGCCGCGGCCTTCGCCGAGAGTCCGGACACGAAGATCGTCGGCTTTATCGACGACGCGTCAGGCCTGATCGGCAGCCTGGTCGCCGGTATTCGCGTGTGGGGCCCGCGATCGATGATGAGCGTCGTCGAGCAGCTGGAGGTCGCCGAGATCTATCTCGCCATTCCTTCAGCAAGCCAGCACCGCCGCAACCAGATCCTTCAGGACCTTCGCTCGCTGGGTGTGGCGGTACGTACGCTGCCGGGATTGCTCGATATCGCAAACGGACGCGTGTCGGTGAACGACGTTCGCTCGCTTGAAATCGAGGATCTGCTCGGGCGCGAACCGGTGGTCCTGGACCAGCAGCTGCTCCAGAAGAACATTCTCGGGAAAACGGTGCTGGTCACGGGAGCAGGCGGGTCAATCGGCAGCGAATTGTGCCGCCAGATCCTCGCAGTCGGCCCGGCCAAGCTACTCCTGGTCGATTCCAGTGAATTCGCCCTCTATTCGGTACATCGCGACCTTAGCCGCTTCCCGCGCGAGGACGGCAGGGAACACGACCTTGTGCCGCTGCTCGGTTCGGTGATCGATCAAGATCGGATGCAGCGGATCCTGCAGGCCTGGCGTCCGGACACCATTTTTCACGCCGCCGCCTATAAACATGTTCCCCTGGTCGAGCATAATCCGCTGGAAGGCATGCGGAACAATGCNATCGGCACGCTGCGCATGGCCGAACTCGCGGTCCAGGAAGGCGTGAAGAATTTCGTGCTGATCAGCACCGACAAGGCGGTACGTCCCACGAACATCATGGGCGCCACCAAACGCCTGGCCGAACTCGTGCTTCAGGCACTCGCGGCCGAGCAGGCGGCGACATGCTTCTCGATGGTGCGATTCGGCAACGTCCTGGGATCCAGCGGTTCGGTTGTCCCGCTCTTTCGCGAGCAGATCAGGCAAGGCGGTCCGATAACGATCACGCACCCGGAGATCACGCGCTACTTCATGACGATCCCCGAGGCGGCGCAACTCGTGGTTCAGGCAAGCGCGATGGCATCGGGCGGAGAAGTGTTCGTGCTGGATATGGGCCAGCCCGTGCGGATCATCGATCTCGCGCGCAACATGATCGAGCTTTCGGGCCGGTCGGTGCGGTCCGAAGACAATCCACATGGTGACATCGAAATCGCCATCGTCGGCATGCGGCCGGGCGAGAAGCTGTATGAGGAACTGCTGATCGGCAACAACTCCTGCCAGACTTCCCAGCCCCGCATCATGATGGCGAACGAGCACTTTCTCCCCTGGTCGGATCTGAAGCCCAACCTGGAGGAGCTCGACGCGCTGATCGAGGCGGGGAACGTAACCCGGGCACGCGCCCTGCTCTGCACTCTGGTCGCGGAGTACATGCCGAGCAGCGACATCGTCGACTGGATCGCCGCTCTGGGAACCTCCGCTCCGCTTCCGCTTGAAGCCCAGCCCGGTTCCGGCGCATATCAAAGTTCGACGGCGTCATCCTGAGCCGGACGCAACTGTCTGCGATGAAGAACACCGTCTTTTAAGGGGAGAATGAGAGGATGCCTGCTTCCTCGCGCCGAGTGGGCGGCACTTCACAGCGGCGATCGGGGCAAAACCAAAGTCCGCGGCCGATCCTGTACCTCCTAGTGATATTGTTGATCGTGCTCCTGGTGGCGGGCGGCGCTTCCCGGGCGGACGCCGCGGGCCAGGCGATTGCGCGTGGCGCGGCAATGGCGGCGCTCGCAGTGGCGCTCCTGTTCGGCGTGCGTCCCATTGCGTTTCCCGCGCCGCTTCGTCCGATCTTCTTTCTTTTGCTGGTCACGATCATGCTGCCGCTGATCCAGCTCATTCCGCTGCCACCGGCTGGGTGGCAATCCCTTTCAGGCCGCGAGATATTCGCGGCTGCGGCCGACCTGAGTGGCCAGCCGCAGCCTTGGCGGCCATGGTCCATCGCTCCCGATGCGACGCTCAATGCGGCGGCATCGTTGCTCGTCCCCCTGGCCATGCTGCTGATCGCGAGCCAACTGGCGGCGAGCGACCGCGGGCGCCTGCTGGAGTGGCTGCTCGGCCTTATCGCCTTATCGGCGCTGGTCGGCCTGATTCAGCTCTCCGGCAACGGCTTCGACCATCCGCTGCTCAAGAACGTGAAGTGGGAAGTGAGCGGGCTTTTCGCCAATCGCAATCACTTTGCCTTGTTCATTGCGATGGGCGTCCTCATCGCGCCCGTATGGGCGGTGCTCGACGAGAGGCGCTTGCGCATCCGCGGAGTAGTGGCGTTCGCCCTGGTGGCCCTTTTCCTGCTCATTCTCATCGCCAGCGGTTCACGCTCGGGTCTGGTGACGGGGGGGATTGCCTTGGCTGTGGCCTTGATCCTGGTCCGACGCCCGATCCTGGTGGCATTGCGCAAATATCCGCGTTGGATCACCTGGATGCTGCTTCCCACCACCGTGCTCCTGATCGGAGTGCTTGTCTCAGCCAGCATCGAGGCGGATCGCGCCGTCAGCATTCGGCGCGTACTGGATCTCGACGCCACGGGCGAGCTGCGCCAGCGCACATTGCCCACGGTGCTGTCCATGACGAAGGACTATTTGCCGTTCGGCACCGGCATGGGCAGCTTTGATCCGATATTCCGGATGCACGAGCCCTTCGACCTGCTCAAGCCGACCTACTTCAATCACGCGCATAATGACTTCGTCGAGATCGTGCTGGACGGCGGCCTGTTCGGGCTCGCGCTGCTTATCGCGGGGATAGGCTGGTGGGCCTGGGCCAGCCTGCGCGCTTGGCGGGCGCCGCCCAATTCGGGAGTCCTGGTCGCGCGGACGGGTTCGGTGATTTTGCTGCTGGTCATGATCGCCAGCGCATTCGACTATCCCGCCCGCACCCCATTGATAATGGCCGTTATTGTACTTGCGGCAATCTGGCTCGGCTGGGGTGACGAGAGGCGGGGGGATGCTTCTTTACCGCGGCTATGACTGCATCTATAGAGACGGCCCTTCGTCCATCCAGAAGATTATTCCACACATGCGTCAGATCCCCCTCGCCCTGTGCCTCGTGATCGCGACGGCTGGATGTGCCCGAAATCTCCCGCCGCTTCAGTCGACGGCTGATCTCACGGTGGTGCCGGGCGCCACCAACCTGCCCGCGCCCGTACGCAGCGACCTGATCGCAGCCGACCGTCCGGCACTGATTGGTCCACTCGACACGATTGCCGTCGAGGTAGTGAGCATTCCGGACTTCAGTCGCGAGCTCCAGGTCGATGCCAGCGGCCGCATCGCCATGCCATTGGCGGGGACTATCGACGCGCGCGACAAAACTGCCGAAGAACTCGCCCGGACGATCGAAGCGGCGTTGCGCGCGCATTATGTCCGCGACCCCGAGGTGGTGGTCAATATCAAGAACTCGGTGAGTCAGGTTGCCACCATCGATGGTCAAGTGGTCGAACCGGGTCTGTATCCCGTCACCAACCAGATGACGCTGATGCGCGTGATCGCTTCGGCCAAGGGGCTCACGGAATTCGCGCGCCAGGATGATGTGGTGATCTTGCGCACGGTAAACGGCCGCCGAATGGCGGGCCTGTACAACATCACCGCCATTCGCCGGAGCGCGTACGAAGATCCGCCTATTTACGCGAACGATGTGATTATCGTTGGCGATTCTCCGCAGCGGCGCCTATTCCGCGATTTGGTGGCGCTCTCGCCAGTGATTGCCGCGCCATTGATCGCGGTTCTGCAGTAAGGATTTTCTGGTGAATCTTGCTTCGAGCCTGCGTCCAGATGTGGCGCCTGGCGCACCCGTGGATTTCGAAGGACGCACCGCAGATCCGGGGCATGTCCCCCTGATCCAGCAATATTTGCGTATCGTGTTGCGCTGGCGATACGTTATCGTCGGCGTGACTGCTGCCTGCGTGCTGCTGAGCTTGATCGTCACCTTGCTGATGACGCCGCGTTATACGGCGGAGTCGACGATTGAGATCGCACGTGAATCGGAGCGCGTGACGAATTTTCAAGGCGTCGAGCGCGAAACCAGCATCGCGGACCAGGAATTCTACCAGACTCAATACGGCCTGTTGCAGTCGCGCTCGCTGTCCGAGCGCGTGGCAACCCAGCTGAAGCTGATCGACGACCCCAGTTTCTTTGCCATGTTCGGGGCATCGACCGACAATCCAGCTTTCGAACAAACCAGCGGTCAGTATCGCGCGCAGGGCCGCCCGACGCGCTTGCGGATCGCAGGCGAAATTCTCCGCAAGAATTTCTCCATTTCGCCGGTCCGCCTGTCGCGCCTCGTCAATATCCGGTTCACAGCTCCCGACCCCGCTTTTGCGGCCCGTGTCACCAATGCCTGGGCGGAGAATATCATCCAGACCAACCTGGATCGCAAAATCCAGGCGACTTCCTATGGACGCAACCTGCTCGAACGCCAGCTGGCCCAGGCAAAGGAACGGCTCGACGCGTCGCAGCGCCAATTGGTCAACTATGCGTCACAGCAACGCATCATCAATCTTCCGGCCCAGTCTACCGGCACGGGAGTGACCGCGGAGCGTTCGATCGTCGCCGACAATCTCGCAGCGCTGAACAGCTCTCTGTCGCAGGCTGTCGCGGACCGCATCCAGGCCGAGGCGCGCTATCGCCAGCTCGGGGGGGCGGGCGCATCGACCGAAGCACTGCGTAACCAGGCTATCAATACGCTGCGTCAGCGCCGGGCCGAACTGGCGGCCGAGTATCAGCGGCTGATGACTCAATTCGAGAGCGGCTATCCGCCCGCCCGCGCCATCCAGTCGCAAATCGAGCAGCTCGATCGCAGCATCGCGCGCGAAGAATCGCGTGTCTCGGGATCGTTGCTCGCCGACTACCGCCAGGCGCAGGCCCGCGAGCAGGCGCTCAACGCCCGTGTCGAGCAACTGAAATCCGACTATCTCGGCCTGCGCAACCGCAGCATTCAGTATAATTTGTACCAGCAGGAAGTCGACACCAACAGCGCCCTCTATGACGCGCTGCTGCAGCGTTATAAGGAAATAGGCGTTGCCGGCGGTGTCGGCATCAACAATATCTCAATCGTAGATCCGGCGGACGTGCCGCAGCGCCCATCCAGCCCCAGGCTGATGTTCAATCTGTTGCTGGCGCTGGTGGCAGGTCTCGGCCTCGGTGCCCTGCTGGCTCTCGCACTTGAGCAGATGGCCGAAACGATCGATGATCCGGCCGAACTCGAGCGCCGGCTTGGCCTGCCCTTGCTTGGCGCCGTACCCAAGGTCGAGGATGCCGATCCAGCGGCCGTGCTGCTCGATCGCAAGTCGGATCTGGTCGAATCCTATCTCGGCGTGCAGACCAACCTTGCCTTCGTGACGGAGCACGGCGCGCCGCGTTCACTCGCCGTCACCTCGACACGGCCGGCCGAGGGCAAATCCACCACGTCGCTTGCGCTCGCGACCATGTTGGCGCGCGCGCATCGCAAGGTGATCCTGATCGACGGCGACATGCGTTCGCCTTCGGTACATCTGTTGGGCAATGTCAGCCACGATGTCGGTCTCAGCAACTTCCTATCGGGGCAGGAGGACATTACCTCCCTCACCTTCCCGATGACGGAATTCGGCATTGCGGCGATGACTTCGGGCCCGTTGCCGCCGAATGCGGCCGAACTTCTAACCGGCAACCGGCTGTCGGTGCTTATCGAGCGCCTTCTGGAAACCTATGACCACGTCGTGATCGACTCGCCGCCGGTAATGGGACTTGCCGACGCTCCGCTCATCGCCAACCATGTTGAAGGGGTCGTCTACGCCGTCGAATCGCACGGCATCCGTGTGAGCCAGGTCAAGATCGCGCTCTCGCGGCTGTTCAGCGCCAATGCCCGTGTCTTTGGCGCAGTGCTCACCAAATTCGAAACCAAACGATCCAATTACGGCTACGGCTATGGCTATGAATATGGCTACAACTACGGCCGTGACGGGCTGGCCAAGAGCAAAAGCGCGCGGCAGCAGGGATGAGGCCGCTCGTCGCCCAGCTCAGGCGGCGTTCGCTCGCCGAGTGGGGAGCGAGGATCCTGCTGACGGCAATCGTCGGCGTGATCGGCTATGGAGCGGTGACGCAGTCACTCGCCAATTCGCTGTCCGATCGCAAGTCGCACTTGGCATTGCGGCTTGCACCCTATGACGCCCGGCTGCTGGCGGAGGAAGCACGCGCACGGACGCTCGACGAGCTCGCAAAAATCTCCGCCGGAGCGAAATTGAACGGTGAGGCGCAAGCCCGGCTCAACGAGGCCGAAGCCCTCGCCCACCAGGCGCTGAAGCGGGATTCGATGGCGATTCCCGCAGTGACGACGCTCGGCACCCTGGCCCAGCTGCGTGGCGACTTGCCGAAAGCGCGGCGTTGGATGAAATATTCCGAACAGCTGTCGCGGCGCGATCTCGCTACGCAGCTGTGGTTGATCGAAGACGCGGTGGGGCGCGAAGACGTTGCCGACGCACTTCACCATTATGACATCGCGCTGCGCGTAAAGCGCGGTGCATCCGATCTGCTCTTCCCCGTTCTGGCCCAGGCGAGTACCGACCCGGAAATCGCCTCCGAGCTGGTACGGACGCTTTCGGCAAAGCCGCTTTGGGGCGAGCAGTTCATAGCTTTTGCGGCTTCCAAGACGCCGGCGCCGAATGCCACGGCGCGACTGTTTCTGGCATTGCGGCGTGCCGGCGTGCCGATTTCCGATGCTGCATCGGGCGCGCTCATCGACGCCCTGATCACGAAGGGCCAGGTCGAGGAGGCATGGGCGTATTTCTCCCGGATTCGTCCCCGTGCGGATCGCACGCGCTCGCGCGATCCGAACTTTACCGCTTCGATCGCGCGCGCCAGCCATTTCGACTGGGTGACGGCAGGGGACGGTGCAGGCCTGTTTGCCTCGATTCAGCGGAGTGGCGACGGCGGGTTGCTTGATTTTTCTGCGCCGGCAGGCGCGGGAGGAACATTGGTCTGGCAACTGCAGATGCTGCCGGCAGGCCGTTACGTCCTCGAAGGCCAAAGCGTCGGCATCGACCAGCCCGAACGTTCTCGCCCCTATTGGGTTGTGACGTGCCGTGCCGATGGGCGCGAACTCGGCCGGGTCGTCATGCCCAATTCAGCCGAGAATGCCGGCCGGTTTGTTGGACATGTCACCGTTCCGCCGGGCTGTACCGCGCAGATGCTGGTGTTTATCGCTCCCGGCTCGGACGCCGTGGGCGGCCTGACCGGCCAGCTCGAATATGTCCAATTGCGCCCCGCAATAGACGCAACTCAGTGAGGCCTTCATCTCGGGGGACCGCGCGGAGAGAGCGGATATGATCGAGTTTGGGCGCGCTCCGGCATTGTGCAGTTACTGCGGGCCTTCGCATGTGCTGGTCCGTGAAGACGTCGCCTCGGAAACCCTGCTGGCTTGCCTGAAATGCGCAGTGCCGATCGGGACTGCTGCCGAGGTTTGCGGTTTCGATCTTTTTAGCTTCCCTGACCAGCTTGAGCGTCTCATCCCCGCTGACGCCGGGCCGCCTTCCCATCCCCCTCGCACCTAGCGCTTGCCCCTAGTCCGCGCGTCCTCAATTAGGCGCGGCAAAAGATCACCGACCCGGATATGCGGTAATGCGGAACGTGAAGCCGGGGGTCGTGAATAAGGTGGCGTTGGTGACGTTCCGAAGCGCCAGACTCACTTCGTCCGTGCCGCTGTAAAATGGCATCAGCAGGAAGCCACCCGCATTGGTGACCTCGCTCTCGTAGCCCACAACAAGCTCATCGGTCGGCTTTACGCCCGGCAAGGGTCTGGCGGCGAGCACGGCACCGGTCAGTGAAGCATAGCTGGTGTCCGGGAAGACGCCCGTGACCGGGACGCCGGTCAGGCGGGAAAGTGTCAGGTCCGTAATGCCGCTGCACCGGGCGGCGATGGCAAAACGGTCATCGAATACCATCGAGCGCGCGACATGGAATTCACGGACGGTCGTCGGAGCGCTCTCGGTCGCGACGATGCCGAACGCCCAGCTATTGGTGTTGCGCGTATCGCTGATCTCGTCGTCGATTGTCAGGCGTCCGATGCGTCCGCCTTGCGCTAGCATGAGCCAACCGACCTTCGTGACTGCCGGCACCGTACCGCCGTCGGGATTGCGCCAGCGGTTGCGCGAGAAAGTGACCGCCTCACACGTGGTCGTGCGGTCCGTGATGATATAGGCGCCGCGCGTGAAGCCGCTTGCGCCGTTGCCCATCACGTCGATCATGCCGAAATTGGCAGCCTGCAAGCTGATGCCGATGGCCTGACTGGCCCGCCCGCTCCGCGACGGGGCGCGCTTCATCTCGTTGCGCGCGACGATCAGGCTCTCGATCGGAGCGACGGTGCTGTCGGTGCCAAAATACTGGATGCCGGTCGGCATAGTCAGATTTGCGACGTTGGTGTCGTCGGCGGACATGTCGATCAGGTTGTCGGCAATCTCGACGAGCCGCGGCGGCCCCTTCCCGCCGGAACCGTCGAACGCGATGTCGACGCCACAATATTTGATGCGGCGAAGAATATTACCGGTGACCTTCACTGCCTCGACCCGACTGTAGCCGTTCTCGGTAACGAAGAAGCCGCGATTGGCCCCGTCAACCAGATTCCCGCGCAAGATCGTGTTGGAGCCATGCGTCTCGATCGCCGAGTTGACGCCGCCGAGATTTGCCGGGGTCGGCGCATAGATCAGCGCGTTTCGCCAGAAACAGCCCTCGACCAGCGCATCGTCGCACCACAGGAAGATACTGGAATGGTCGTAGGTGTCGAGCCCAAGCTCCAGGAAGTTGCAATCGAGGATGCGCCAGCGCCGACCTACCCCCGCGGACCCGACACGCCCACAGATGATGACCGAGACACCTCCCTGATTCTTGAAGGTACATTCCGAGATAGTGACGTCGTCGGCACGTCCGGCGTTTCCTTCCCAGAAAATCGCTGCCTGATGATAACGCNTGTATCGCTGTTCTTGAGTGAGACGTGTATTGGAAGGATCGGGCGAAAAATAGTTATTCCTGGCATTCATATCGAAGGTTACCCCTTCGAATTTTACATTGGATAGCGCTTCTTCACTATAAAATACCGCAAAATTCTGGGGACGCGACCGTGACGAGACATTGTCGGCAACTTTTAGCGTAGCTCCGCTGCCGATGAGGCAGACATTCGACTTCATCCTGAGTGCATATTTCAGGGTCTGTCCAAAAATGGNCGATCCGATATAGCTCGAGGCGAGCGTGGCAGGCGTGACGGTATAGGTGCCCGCCGGCAGCATTATTTGAACCGTGTCCTCGTCACTCAGGGTACTCGCATGATCTATCGCTGCCTGAATCGCTGCGGTGTCGTCAGCGGACCCGTTGCCTTTGGCCCCGAAGTCTTTGACGGAAATCGTCTCGCGGCTCTTGTCCTGTAAAGTACGCGGAACCGCCGTGTCTCCCGCCTGATGGAAAACCGCCTCGCCGGAACCGTCACCCGCGCCCGGTTGCGCGAGCAGCGCGGGATCGATCGGATCTATGTCGCGCAGGAGCGCGCCCGCCGCGGTTTGCAGAACGCCGCGGTATTGAAGCGACCTATCGAAATAGATCTCCGGGAACCGCCCGCTCGCGTCCGCAACGACAGGATTGCCGTGCAGCGTCGTCAGCGCCGCCGTTGTGTAGACCGGTTGCGGACTGGTGGTGGCGGTCGCATAGAAATACCATCTCGCACCTGCTAANGGGGACGAGTTGGGATAAGTTGCGGGGGACAGATCCGCGAGAAGCTCAGCGGCTATGGCGTTTCCCGACGGTACGCCCACGGCGAGGGCCGCGAGCAGATGCCGGCGCGAGGGTTGATGGATCTTCATCGTGAGCCGCTCCGTGGTTCGCGTGAGTGTGATAGCCGCGCCGCCACCACGAAGGCACCAAAAAGCTGCGTAACGAGTTGGAAGCAAGGGGTGACGCGGAAACGGGGCCGTGGTGTGTGACCTCTGCGCTACTTCCCGGCGCGCGGAGCGCCGTTATAGTGCGCGGCGATGGCATCCCCTTCCCCTGCGCGGCACCGCCTGCGATCGATCCTCGGCGGCTCGGCCGGCAATCTCGTCGAATGGTATGACTGGTATGCCTATGCGGTGCTCGCCACCTATCTGGCGCCGCATTTCTTCCCCGACGACGCGTCGAAGGACCTGAACGCCTGGGCAGTGTTCGCCGTGGGCTTCTTCATGCGGCCGATCGGCGGCTGGCTGATGGGAGTCTATGGCGATCGCCACGGCCGAAAGGCGGGACTGACGCTTTCAGTTACNCTGATGTGTATCGGCTCGCTGATGATCGCGCTTACTCCCGACTATGCGACGATCGGCTCGCTGGCCACGGTCTCGCTGGTCGTCGCACGGCTGATCCAGGGCTTGTCGCTCGGCGGCGAATATGGCGCAAGCGCGACCTACCTCTCCGAAATGGCGGGCAAGCGGCACCGCGGATTCTTCTCAAGCTTCCAATATGTCACGCTGATCTCGGGCCAACTCACTGCGCTGCTCGTATTGCTCGTGCTGCAAGCTTCGATGCCGGAGAGCGATCTCAAGCAATGGGGCTGGCGCATTCCCTTCGCCGTCGGCGGCGTATTGGCAGTGATCGTATTCTGGCTGCGCCGACGGCTTGCCGAAACGGAGAGCTTCGAAAAGCGGGATACCGCGCGCAAATCCGGCTTCGGCGCATTGTTCCTCGAGCATCCGCGCGAGGCCGTGGTGGTGATGCTGNTGACCGCCGGCGGCACGCTCGCTTTCTATGCCTATACGATCTACCCGATCGCCTTCCTCAAGAAGACCGCCGGCTTCTCGGATGCGATGGCGACGCAGGTCAATGCGGCGGCGCTGTTCGTATTCATGGCGATCCAGCCGCTCGCGGGGGCATTGTCGGACCGGATCGGGCGCAAGCCGCTGATGGTGGGATTCGGCTTGTTGGGCGTGCTGCTCACCTGGCCGATCTTCACGGCGCTCGAGAATGTCGAGACCGCGTGGCAGGCATTCTGGCTGATGACGGGAGCGCTGGTGATCGTCACCGGCTACACCTCCATCAACGCCGTCGTGAAGGCGGAGCTCTTTCCCGCGCATATCCGGACGCTNGGCGTCGCGTTGCCCTATGCGCTCGCCAACGCGATCTTCGGCGGCACCGCGCCCTATGTGGCCTTGTGGTTCAAGGACGCGGGCTGGGAGCGCGGCTTCTACTGGTATGTCACCGCCATGATCGGGATTTCGCTGATAACCTATCTCAGGATGCGCGATACGGCGAAGCATAGCCGCATCGTCGAGGACTAAGCGAGGATCCCGCCGTCGCGGCTGGCGAGCACGCGGCCGATCGAATCGAACAGCGCATCCATCGCCACCGGCTTGAACAGCACGTCGTCGGCGCCGAGCCCCATGCAGCGCTCGCGCAGATCGACTGCGGTGTCCGCGGTNACCACGATGATCGGCAGTTCGCCTTTCTCGTCGTCACGCGCGCGGATACGGCGGATCGTCTCGAAGCCGTCAGTGCCCGGCATGCGCAGATCGACCAGCACGACGTCGAAGCTTTCGGCATCGATCCTCTCCAGCCCCTCTTCGGCCCAGCTCGCCTCAGCCATGGTCGCCCCGGCGACGTCGAGCATGTCCTTCACGACCCGACGGTTCATCGGATCGTCCTCGATGAAGAGGATGTTCATTGGCTGCCGCCGGAGCGGAGCGAGGGAAAGGGGGCGACCATTTTTATCATATAAAGTGTGCTATCGCGCTAAGCCGCCTGCGACACAAGCGGGTCAGGGGCGCCCGGTCCAGAATTTTCTTCCGTGTCCGGAATGATCGCAGCGACCAAGGCGGCGCCGGCGATCGGCTTTTCGATGACCTGACCGATACCTGTAGCGAGAAGTTGCGACCGCAGCTCGATGTCGGGCTTCATCCACAGGACCGCGCATATTGCGGGCGCGCTCGCCGCAGCGAGCGTGGTCACGGCCTCCAGCACTGCGGCGTCGCCTGCCTTGAGCGTCGCTTCATCGAGCAGCAGATGGGTCACGCCTCCCTCCTGGATCATCGACAGCGCCTCTTCGGTGGTGGCGGCGAAACGCAGCGAGGCCGTTTTCGGCTCTAGCAGGGTGCGCAGTATGCTGCGAGCGATCGGGTTGCGATCGAGGATCACCATCGTGCCCCCGGCGCGCGTATCGGATGCGGCCTCGGCAGGCGCCTCGGCGGCCACCAGCGGCAAATCGACGGTAAAAGTGGCCCCCTGCCCTTCGACGCTCTCCACTGCGATCTCGCCGCCCAGCGCACGGGCGAGGTTGCGGCAGATGGTGAGGCCGAGGCCGGTGCCGCCGAACTGGCGCGTGGTGCCGGCATCGACCTGGCGGAAGGATTCGAAGACTTCCTCGAACTTGTCGGTCGGGATGCCGATGCCGGTGTCGGCAACGACGAGCCGCAGCCGGCGCGCGTCACCCTCCCCCTCGGCGACGGCGCGCAGGGTGACGCCACCGCGTTCGGTGAACTTGATGGCGTTCGACAGGAGATTGAAGACGATCTGGCGGAGGCGCCCCGCGTCGCTGACGATCCAGCCCGGCGCGTGGGTGAGTTCGAGCCGGAAGGTGAGACCCTTGCCGCACGCCTGCTCTTCCCAAAGCCGCGTCACTTCGCGCAACGTCGCACAGAGGTCGAGCGGTACGGCCTCGACGGTGAGGTTGCCGGTCTCCATCTTGGCGACGTCGAGAATGTCGTCGACGAGGCTGCGCATCGTCATCCCGGCGCCGTGGACGATGCCGATGCGATCGCGTGTCTCGGCCTCGAGCTTCGGATCGGCGAGCATGACCTGCGTCATGCCGAGGATGCCGTTGAGCGGCGTGCGGATCTCGTGGCTCGTGGTGGCGAGGAACTCGGTCTTGGCCCTGAGCGCCTTTTCGAGCGCGACATTGGTGTCGCCCAGCACGACGTTGGTCGCGCGGATCTGGTTGCGGCTGCGGCGAAGCGTGATCAAGCCGAAGCTCAGCAGCGCGATGATGACGAGCGTGGCGCCGCCGATGCTGAGGAACAGGGTGCGCTGGAACGCGGCGGTGCGGCGAGCCTCGTCGGTCTTGAGCTTCTCGATGGCCGCCTCCTGGCGGGCCGAATTGAACCGTGCTGCCATCAGCGCGGCACCGGTCGAAGTGGCGACCTTGGTGGTTTCCTCGTCGAGGCGTTTCATAGCCTCGAGATGCGCCAAGGCGGATCGGATATCGCCTGCATCGCGCAAGATTTCATATGCGTAGAAATGCGAAATACGGAAATCGCCGGTAGTCGTGGTCAAATCCACGCCACTGAAGCATTCGCGGATGAGTCGCACGGCAGCGGCCTTGTCACCCCGGTCCGCCGCCAATCTGGCACTTGTGGCAAGCAAGTGTCGTCGCAAGAGGTCGGCATCGGAGGCGCTGACCAGTTTGAAGCCCCGCGCCAGCGTGCGATCGGCTGCTTCAAAGCGCTTGAGATCAACCTGGTTGCGCGCGAGATTCACCAAAATGCGCGCCTCCAGCAGAGGCTTGTCGAGCTGGCGCGCGATCAGGAGCGCCGCTTCATATTCCTTTTCNGCCTCGGCACTTCGGCCCAATGTGGCAAGAATATTCCCGCGACGGTTGCGAAGTGAAAGTGAAAGTGTCGGGTCCCCGTCATATAGCTCTGCGGCCTGACGATAATATTGTTCGGCGCGGTTATTGTCGGTTGCGACGCTGTAGAGCGCCCCGATGTTCTGAAGCGCCATTGCCTGGCTACGGAGCTCTCTGGTGGCAGCGAAGATGCGGAAAGCTTCCTGATAATTGGCCAGTGCCTTGACTGCATCGTTGCGCTGCATATTCAACGCGCCCTGCGACATGAGCAGGTCGCCACGCAGCTTCAGCGGCTCGCTGATCCCGCTGATCAGCTTCAGCCCATCGATCAGCAGCGGCGCGGCGCGCTCGGCAGCATCGCTGCGCAAATGGGCTTCCGCGCCCAACCAGCGCGCGGTGGCGAGCGCAAGGGCGCGCTGGCGTTGATCAGGAAGGCGCTGCGCCATTCCGTCAATGAGACCGACATGGCGCAGCGCCTGCGCCTGATCGGTCATCATGCTTTCCTTGGCCGCCTGGATCTGCGCCTGGAGCGGCTTGGGAAAGGGCACCTCGTCAGCAAGGGCCGGCAGGCTCCAGACCAGAAACAGAGTTAGCGCGAGCGAACGAAACAGCGCCCGCATCACGCGCGCTTCCAGAAGCTTTCGGGCCGGATGAAGGACTGCACATTGGCCGCGCTGGTGAGATGGGCCTCGTCGGCAAGATATTTGCGGAAGGCGTCGAAGCCGAGCGGGCGCGAGAGAAGGTACCCCTGGACCATATCGCAGCCCATCACGCTGAGCAGCGCAAGCGCCGA
>JGI25153J46596_10001289_pt1 | contig 15005 bp, 16 predicted proteins | sample AraplaMF_Col_mMF_FD_46596 | JGI IMG/M metagenome (IMG submission 46596)
CCGCATTGCCACCGAAGCCGACCATCTTCCTTCCAATTCGCCCCGCGCTTCGGAGGCCGCAGCAGTCGCGGCGCGTGGTGTGCGCGCGTCAGCCGTGCGTCTGGCGCCAACGACCCATGGTCTTGGCGATCATGGCTTTATCCCGCATCTGATCAATCTCGCGCGCGAAAAAGGCGTCTCGGCCTATGTCGGCGATGGCCACAACCGCTGGCCTGCCGTGCACCGGCTTGATGCCGCCCGCCTCTATCGGCTGGCGATCGAGCAGGGCGTCGAGAGCGGCCCCTATCACGCCGTCGATGAAGAGGGTGTGCCGTTCAAGGCGATTGCCGAAGTGATCGGCCGCAGGCTCGGCGTGCCCGTCGTCTCGATGACCCCAGATGAGGCGCCCTCGCATTTCGGCTGGTTCGTCAGGATGGCGAGCATGGATATCCCGAGCTCCAGCGCGCGGACGCGATCGGCGCTGTCATGGCAACCGGAACAGCCGGGGCTGCTCGCCGATCTCGATCAGCCCGGCTATTTCGGCCCTACGCGCGCGCTCGCGTCTTGAGCGCCCGGCAACAAGCGTGTATCGGCGCAGGTGGAATCCGGATGCCGCGGCGGCATCCGAGCCGGTCAAGTTTCCCCAGGTGATCGATTGAGTTCAAAACCTTCGACGACCCCCATGGCTGCATCGAGCTCGTTCGCAGCCATGAAGTCATCGCCCTATCGGGCGCAGTTCGCGGCCTACGTGCTGGCCATGATGGCCGACAATGTCGAGCATGTGATCAGCTACTGGGTGGTGTTCCAGAAATTCCATTCGCCGGCGCTCGCCGGTTTTGCGGTACTGTCGCACTGGCTGCCTTTTCTGTTTTTCTCCGTTGCCGTCGGGGGCCTCGCCGACCGGTTCGATCCGCGGCGCATCATCCAGTGCGGGATGCTGCTGTTCATCGTGGCCTCGGCCGGATGGGGCGTCTTCTTCATCACCGACACGCTTCAGATGTGGCACGCGATGCTGCTTCTGGTAATCCATGGCTGCGCCGGCGTGCTGTGGCAGACGCCGAACCAGCTGCTGCTCTACGACATCGTCGGTCCCGCCGACCTGCCGAGCGGAGTGCGGCTGAACGCGATGGCACGCTATCTCGGCATCCTGGTCGGCCCGGCCATGGGCGGCGTCATCATGCTGGCGCTCGGGCCATCCCACGGCATCATCGTGAATACGCTGTTCTACCTGCCGATGCTGCTCTGGCTGTTCTGGGCGCCTGCCCGCGACAAAAGCCTGGCGGTGAAGCGCTTCGCCGTCCGTGGCCTCGCCGACATCGTGCAGACCATCCGCGACATCGCCACGCATCGCGTCCTGACCTCGATGACGCTGCTCGCCGGCCTGACCTCCTTCATGATCGGCAATGCCTATCACGCCCAGATGCCGGGCTTTGCCGGCGACCTCGGGCACGGCGATCCCGGCGTGTCCTACAGCGTGCTGCTGGCGGCCGACGCCGCCGGCGCGGTCCTTGCGGCCATCGCACTGGAAGCATGGGGGCGGCTGCGACCAAGTCCGCGTACGGCCATCGCCCTCGCCATCATGTGGGCGCTGTCGCTGCTCGTCTTTGCATCCGTAAACATCTACGCACTCTCGATCGCGCTATTGTTTGCCGCCGGTTTCTTCGAACTGTCGTTCAACACGATGGCGCAGGCGCTGGTCCAGATAAATGCCCCCGCCGAGATCCGCGGCCGCGTTGTCGGCCTGTTCAACATGGCCGGGCTCGGCATGCGGGCCTTCAGCGGCATCACCGTCGGTCTCGCGGGAGCTGCGATCGGCATTCACTGGTCGCTCGGCCTGTCGGCCGCGACGCTGCTGNTTTGTCTGGCGGTTCTCTATCGCCGGGCGGCAAGGCATGGCTAGCGCTGCCGGGAATGGTGGCGGACGCGGCGCGCCGTCACCATTTTTTTCGCGGAATCGCTAGCAGCCGCGGCAGATGCTCTTGATCTTGCGATCGAGCGCCGCGTTTTCCTTGCTCAACGCATCGTTCGGGTCGCTGTACTGGTTCTTGCCGTCATTGGGCAGGTCGCTCGGGCGCGGCTGCCGGTGACCGACCGGCGCCTGCATCGACCCTGCGCCTCCCCCGCCCGAATTCTTCGAAACGGACGANGACCCCTGCGCGAGCACATCCGCGCCGCCGACCAGAACCGTCAGCANTATCGAAAGGATTGTGGTTCGCATGTCGGTTCTCCCGTCTTCCTGTTTGTTGCTACCGCGCCGGCACATCAATCGTCGCGCAATTACGGCGTCCCTGCGCGGCGCAGTCCTGCGCCTTTCGTACATCGGCCATCGTCCCAAGCAACCAGATTCCACCGGCCACCAGCACCACGAAGAAACCGAGCAATACCGCGTTTTCGATTCCGCGATGACGCTCATCTTCCGGCGGCTCCGGTTTTTCCTCGCCGTCCGCCATCACCGTTACGGCGTTGGNGGATAGAGGTGAACGTCGCCGCAATAGTCGACGATACGATACTGCGTTTCCGAGGATAGATCACATTCCCTGGAACTCGCATGCGACAAATAATTCGGCCCGATCGGCGACTTGCCGTGACCACCAGGAATATCCAGCACATATTCCGGTTGACACAGGCCGGAGACGCGCCCCCGCAGGTGGCGCATCAGTTCCTGCCCCTCCGCAATGCTGGTGCGCAGATGCGCCGTCCCCGGCGCCAGATCGCCGTGATGCAGGTAGTAGGGTTTGATTCGATTTTCGACAAAAGCGCGCATCAAGGCTTCCAGCGTCGCCGCATCGTCATTGACGCCGCGCAGCAGCACCGTCTGGCTCACCAGCGGAATGCCGGCGTCTGCCAGCCGCGCGCAGGCGTTGCGCGCCCCGCCAGACAATTCGCGCGGATGATTGGCATGAACGGCGATCCAGGTGGTTACGCCGCCGGCGCGCAGCGCCCTGACCATGTCGCCGTCGATTCGCGCCGGCGCCGCCACCGGCACGCGGGTGTGAAGCCGCACGATCTTGACATGATCGATCGCGGCGAGGTCCGCCATGATCTCGGAAAGCCGCCGCGGCGACAGCATCAGCGGATCGCCGCCGGTCAGGATGACTTCCCAGATCTCCGTGCGCGCGCGGATATAGTCCAGCGCGCCCTGATAGGCGGCATCCGACAGCGCGGTCGCCTTGCCAGGGCCGACCATCTCGCGCCGGAAGCAGAACCGGCAATAGACCGCGCAGACATGCACCAGCTTGAACAGCACGCGGTCGGGATAGCGGTGCACGATGCCGGCGACCGGCGAATGCGCGTCGTCGCCGATCGGATCGGCGTTCTCGCCGGGCGTGCTCGCCAGTTCCAGGGCGCTCGGAATGAACTGCCGCGCGATCGGATCATCAGGATTTTCCGTGTCGATCAGGCCGGCGATCTCTGGTGTTACGGCGATCGCATAGCGCGCCGCGACCCGTTCGAGATCGGCGAGATCGGCAGGCTTCGCCAGCCCGCGCTCGACGAGATCGGCGGGCTGTCGCAGCGTTGCCAAAAGCTTCGGATCGATCCTGTTCATGTCTCTCCTGCCGGCGGCGTCCACACCACCTGGTCGACCCGCAGCGCGCCGCTCGCCAGCATCACCAGCCGGTCGAAGCCGAGCGCGACGCCGCTGGATGGCGGCATCGCGGCAACCGCTGCAAGAAATTCCTCATCCAGCGGATAGCGCTCGCCATAGCGCCGTTCCTTCTCGTCCATCGAATCGGCGAAGCGGCGGCGCTGCTCCACGGCATCCGTGAGTTCGCCAAAGCCATTGGCGAGCTCGACACCGCAAGCATAGACCTCAAACCGTTCGGCGACACGGGGATCGCCCGCTTTCGCCCGCGCCAATGCGGCCTCCGGCGCCGGATATTCGAACAGGACCGTCAAACGCCCCTGCCCCAGGTTCGGTTCGACGTGCTCGACCAGCACCTTGCTGAAAATGTCAGACCAGGTGTCGTCATCGGTGATCCGCACCCGCTTGGTTGCCGCAGCCGCCAGCGCCGCGCGATCACCCTCGCCGTTCACGATTGTGGCCAGAAGATCGATTCCGGCAAAGCGCCCGAATGCCTGTGCCACCGTCAGGAGTTCCGGCTCGGCAAAGGGGTCGGCCGTTCTGCCGCGGAACGCGAATTGGCCGATGCCGGTCGCCTGCGCCGCATGGGCGATCACGACGATGGTGTCGGCCATGATGGCGTCATAGCCGGCATTGGCGCGATACCACTCCAGCATCGTGAATTCGGGCAGATGCAGATCGCCGCGCTCGCGGTCGCGGAACACCCGCGCGAATTCGAATATGTTGGTTTCACCGGCAGCGAGCAGTTTCTTGGCGGCGAATTCCGGCGAGGTCCGCAAATAGCGCACCATGCGGCTGCCGTCACTGCCGATGATTTCGGTGCGCGGCGCATGCAGATGCGTCTCGTTGCCCGGTGATATCTGGAGCACGCCGGTCTCGACCTCGGTAAAACCCTGCTCGTCAAACCATGCCCGCAGCGCGCGCGTGACGGCGTTCCGCGCCAGCAAAAACGGCTTCCGGTCCGCATGCCGCGCGGCCGACCACCACGGCGACGGCTGGTCGGTCCCGGCCATCAGCCATGATCCTTGCCGGACGACGGAACGTCCGCCGCGGGGCTTAAAGCGCCACTCAAGGAATCGGAAAACAGCATTGAAATCGTTCGACTTTCCCTAGTGCTTCGGCAGGGGGCGACAAGCTCCCGCGCCTTCATCTCCTTCATGGCGAAACCAGCTCACCTTGTCCATTCCACCCGATCGCCGGAGGCCTCAGTGCTGAACCTTATGGCCTGCTTCCCCGTCCAATGACGTGAATTTGCAACGGGATATGAACATGTCTGGCGGCTGGCTGCGAAGGACTGCGATTGTTTTGTTAATCGGCCTCGCCGCCGTGGCGCCAGCCCGCGCCGATCGACCGGGACCCAAATTCAAGCATCTGGCGGACGAGACTTCCACGTCCCCCGACCGTCAGCTGCGCATCGAGCAGTATTTGACGGAACGCGAGGACGACGTCCTCCTCCAGTTCTGGGTATTCGACCGGAAGAAGCGCGGCTCTCTCCTCAACCCTGGCGAAGAAGCCGATCTCGCCGGATACCGCGCCGGGTTCCGCTTCAGTCCCGACAGCCAATGGCTGGTGCGCATGCAAAAGACTGGTGCGGGGTTTCATACGCTGCTGCTCTACCGGCGCGAGGGGAATCGATTCGTGCCGGCGACCGCCAAGCCGCTCGGCGACCTCGCCTGGGACTATCTGTTCAGCCAGCCGGTATCCGAGGGCATGGAGCGGGAGCCCGAGGACGCAGGCACCCTCAATCACGCACAAGTACACCTGTTGAAGGGACTGGACGACAATTACGCCTGGCTCGGAAAGCACTGGCCCGGCAGCCGCTATCTCGTGCTCAGCCTCTCCTTCGACATCCAGGGCCAGGACAAGCCCACGCCCTGGGTCGAAGGGTGGCGCTGCGTCTATGACATGAAGACCGGCGAATTCACCGTGCCGCCNGATTTCGACGGCCACAATGCCAAGGCCCTGAAACGGCGCGATCAGGCCGGCCGGTAAGCCGCGAATCAGGCCGTTCCGGCCTCAAGCAGACCTGCCGAAACGGCCCTAAAACACTGGCATCGACGGGCAAAATCAGTATGTTGCAGCCCGAAACTGCCTCGATGGCCGAAGGACGCTTATGTCCCGATTTGGCCGCAGGCCCGAAATTCAGGAAAACCGCTTTGAAAGTCATCGCCAGTTCTATCCGCAAGGGCAACGTCATTGAACAGGACGGCAGGCTCTACGTCGTGCTCTCGGCCGAAAACATCCACCCCGGCAAGGGAACTCCGGTCAGCCAGATCGAAATGCGTCGCATCGGCGACGGCGTGAAGGTGTCGGAGCGCTACAAGACCACCGACCAGGTCGAGAAGGCGACCGTCGAGGATCGCAACTTCAACTACCTCTACGAGGATGGCGACGGCTTCCATTTCATGAANACCGANACCTATGACCAGGTCCAGGTGTCCAAGGAGATCGTCGGCTCGTCCGCGCCCTACCTGCAGGAAAACATGACGGTGAAGCTGTCGATGCACGACCTGAACCCGGTCGCGATCCAGCTTCCGCAGCGCGCGACGCTGGAAGTTGTGGAGACCGAGCCGGTGACCAAGGGCCAGACCGCGTCTTCTTCCTACAAGCCTGCTATCCTCTCCAACGGTGTGCGCACTTCGGTGCCGCCGCACATTGGAACTGGAACACGTATCGTGGTCATGACTGAGGATGGCTCCTACGTCGAGCGCGCGAAGGATTAAGACCGCGCCTTAGAGTACGGGGCAACGCCGGGGGGCGATGCATTGGAAATCAGGGCTGTCAGCTTGCTCTCGCGGTGGCTGGCAGCCTTTTGTTTGCTCCTCGCCGGGATCTCCGGCATCTCCGCCAACGAGTTCAGGACGCCGTCGATCACGGCCGTTCGTGTCGAGTGGCGCGCTGTCGTCGATCAGCTGCGCAGCGAGATCAATTCCCAGCCCGCCATCGCCTCGCGCTTCAGCTTTGCGAGCCGGCAACGGATGGCGGCAGGCGATCCCCGCGCGACGCCCGCGCTGGTGCAATTGAATGCGGTCAATTCGTCGATCTTCGCAGGCATCGGACGCAGCACGGTTCCGGTGCTGTTGCCGTTCGATACCGCGGCCTATCTCGAGGCCCAGGCCAGCGGCACGCCGAATCCTGCCATAGCGCGTCATCAGGCCGACTTCCGCCCCGCCGACGTCTTTCACGCCGGCCCATCCGGCTATGACGCGGTGTTCTCGCTCGATCCGGGCGCAGGCGCCGGCCTGCCGTCGCGCATTTTCGCACGGCCGGTCGAGGTGCAGATCACCGGCTCGGTCCTGATCTATGACCTGGCCGATCCGCTCGGCGGCAGGGGCGTGCCGGTCCGGGCGCTGGCGGCGCAATTCCCGGATATCCGCCGCTTCATTCGCGAAGGCTATGTGCGCTACGCCTTCACCCGCTTCGGGGTGCCCTATGTCGTATCGATCCAGTGCCTGGACTCGGCGCCGCGCCCGCGGCGGCTGGCCTGCCGCGAGGCCTATCCGATTGCCGAGCGTTTCCTGAAGGCGCTGCGCGTCGCTGGCGGCCAGCCGGCCCGCCCGCGCTTTGACATGGCTTCCGAAGTTGCGCAGCGACCGATGTCCCGCTCGCCCGACTTCAGCTATCGGCCGAGCGGCGACATCATCGCCAACAGCGGCGCCCGCAACCGCGGTGGCCGCCCCGACCTCATCGCCTATTCGCAGATCCGCTTTCCGCTGGCGAAAGCGCCGGTCCTCGTCAGCTCGCAGCAATTCGCCAGGCGCAAATCAGGCGGCCAACAAGGGGTTTATCCATGGCGCGACAATTTCTGCGAAGCCCGCAGCTTCCAGGTCGGGCAATGCGCCGCCGGCTTCGGGCACCAGGGCCAGGACATCCGTCCCGCGCCCTGCCCGCCGCACAGCGACAGCGAGAGCGCCTGTCATCCGCGGAAGCAGGCCGTCGTGGCCGTGCGCGACGGTGTGCTGATCCGCTCACCGAAGCAGCAGGCGGCGACGCTGCAGATCAACACCGGCACCGAGCATATCCGTTTCCGCTACATGCACATGAACCCGTCCGCCATGGACGCGGACGGCATTCTCAACGGCCGCCGCGTCGCCGAGGGCGAGAAGATCGGCGTGGTCTCCAACTATCTCGATTTCCCCAACGGCACCTCATACCACCTGCACTTCGACGTGCAGGTGTTCACGCGCGACGGCTGGATCTGGGTCAATCCCTACACCACGCTGATCGCGTCCTATGAGCGCCTGATCCGCGGCCGCGGCCGCGAGATCGGCACCGATCCGCCGGTCGCCGCCATTGCGCATGTGCTGCCGGAGGACATGCTTCGTCACGGTGCCCGCCACCAAGGNGAAGGCCGCGAGAACTAGGACGCGGACTCACGCTTCGTTCCGCGGGCGGCGGGATTGGCCCCGATACGTTCATTGATCGCGTTCGCTTGGTGCAGAGAGAAGCATCGTCAGCCGATAGTCGGGCCAGCCCGCGAGTGACAGCGACACCTGCTGATAGTGCAGCAGTCCCATGGTCGGATGATTGAACGCCCGTTCGCCGCCTTCGCGTGCCAAAACCCCCTGTGTCTCCCAGCAGCGCTCGAAGTCGGAGCTTCCAATTCTCAGTTCGTCGACGAGCCGGCGAATATCCGGATCGTCGGAGTAGCCTGTCATCGCGGCGCGGAACTCTGCGACGACGCGATGTGCACGGGACGTCCAGTCAAGGATCAGAGTTCGAGCCTCGGGCCTGAGGAAAATGTAGCGCAGGAGGTTTTTCTCGCCGTCAGCATCGAGCCATCCCGCAAACAATCGGGACGCTTGCGCGTTCCAGCGACGCGCGCCCCATGTGCGATCGAGGATGTAGGCCGGACCATCGATCGCATCGACGCAGGCCAGCACCCCCTCAGGCGGATCATCCCTGTTGCCCGGCCGCTCGGGATCGCGCTTGCCCGCGACTTCGAACAGATAGCTGCGCTCGGCGCGTGACAGGCGCAATCCGCGTGCGAGGCGCGCCAGCGTCGACGCAGAGACAGAGACATCGCGCCCCTGCTCGATCCACGTGTACCAGGTGACGCTCAATCCGCAGAGCTGGGCGACCTCCTCGCGCCGGAGGCCGGGCGTGCGCCGTCGTGGTCCAGCGGCGAGACCGAATTCTGCCGGAGACTGGCGCTCCCGGAGCGCCCGCAAGAACGCGCTGAGCGAGAGAGCCGGAGCGATCGCGTCGTGTCCTTTCATGGTGGTCTCTATACCAGGATAATATGTGTCCTTAAACCGGTACCAACGACATGTTAGTCTCGACTTCGTCGCCGCGCAAAGGACGGACGGGCATGGGCAAGCAATTCGCAAGGATCGAACCGGAGCACAGGGCTTTCATCGAGCGGCAGAAGATATTCTTCGTCGCCAGCGCCCCGCCGAAGGGACGCATCAACGTCTCTCCCAAGGGCCTGTCCTCATTCCGGGTGCTCGGAGAGACTGACGTCGCCTACCTCGATTGCACCGGCAGCGGCAGCGAGACCCGCGCGCACCTGATCGCCTCTGACGACAAGCGGTTGACCATCATGTTTTGCGCCTTCGATGGCGATCCGATGATCCTGCGGCTCTATGGCCAGGGNCGATCGCTGATGCGCGGCACGCCGGAATACGACGATCTCGTTCCGAAGTTCGAGGAAGTTGCCGGGGCGCGCCAAATCGTGCGCCTATCGATTGACCTCGTGCAGACGTCNTGCGGCATGGGCGTGCCGCTGTTCGACTACAAGCAGGAGCGTGGCAGCCTCGTGCGCTACTGGACGGCGCAGGGCGTCGACAAACTGCGAAAATACTGGGGCTTGAAGAACATGACGAGCATCGACGGCCTGCCGACCGACTTTGCCCCTGACAGCATGGCTCCGCCACGCTGACCNACCGAGATTGCCGCCGCGTTTATGAGGTACGCAGCCCAGTTTTTGTCTTACGAAGCCGCGGCCCCGACGTCTGTCTTTCGCGCCGGCGGCGTCCAGCGAAACGCCGCGCCGAACCTGTTCCAGACATTGATCGCGGCCACCGCCGAGGTGAGATAGGCGAGTTCCTTCTCGGAAAACTCTGCGCTCGCCTCCGCATAGACCTCGTCATTGACACCCTCGCTGAGCAGGGTCAGCGCTTCGGTCCACGCCAGCGCCGCGCGCTCCCGCGCGGTGAACTGCGGCGCCTCGCGCCAGACCACCACGAGATTGAGCTTGTCNGTGGGCANACCGAGCTTCTCGCCTTCCAGGATGTGATACTGCACGCAGAAGGCGCAGCCGTTGATTTGCGAGGCGCGCAGCTTGATCAGTTCGAGCAACTGCTTGTCCATACCGGCCTTGCCCGCGACCTGGCTGAGCGCCAGCACGGCCTCGTAGGCGTCCGGCGTCAGCGACATGAAGTCTTTGTATTCCTTGCGGGCGTGTGACATCTCTTCGGCCTCGTGTTATCAGTGCTCTGATTGATTATAAGAGCACTGATATGTCGCGCAAGATCGGAACCTCGGCGCGCTCGCGCATGCCGAACAATGCGCTCGCCGGGAAATCGAAACCCAGGCCAAAGCAGGTCACGCCGAAATCCGCGGCCCGCCGCAAGACGTCAGCTGAAAATCCTGCGCAAGCGATCGTCCGCCCGCCGCCGCCCGGCGAAGGCAAGCGCGGCGAGCACGGCTACCTCGCCTATCTCCTGCGGCAGGCGCAGGGCGCGACGCGGCTCGCGATGGAGCGCTCGCTCGCTGGCCTCGGCGTGACGACGCCGCAATTCGTGGTGCTGACCATGCTGCGGGCCTATCCGGGCCTGTCGGGNGCNGATCTCGCGCGGGTCGCGATGCTGACGCCGCAGACCGTCNGCGTCATCATCCGCAACCTCGAGCGCGACGGCGCCATCCAAAAGACTCCGCACCCCGTCCATGGCCGGGTGCTGCAATGGACGCTGACAGCACGCGGCGCGGCNCTGCTCGAAAGGTGCCGGCGGCACGCGCAGGCGATCGAGCGGCGGCTGGCGGCCGGGCTCTCCACCGGCGCCCAGCGCCTGATCCGCCGCTGGCTGGCCGGAATCGCCGCGGATTTGTGAGGGAATCGCCGGTTCCCGCGGCGTCTTGGCTTTTGGCGCGGGCCCGCCGCGCCGCTACACTGCGGGCATGAAACAGCCTGATTCCAAGACAGCCACCACCCGCCGCGCCCTGCTGAAGGCCGGCATCGCCGCAGGCGCGGTGCTCGCCGCGCCATCCGCGTTTGCCGCCCCGCCCGGCTTCGACCAGTGGCGCGACAGTTTCCGCCCGCGCGCGCTGGCAAAAGGCATTTCGGATGCGACCTGGACGCGGGTGATGGGCCGTATCGAGCCCGACATGAGCGTGTTCCGGCAGATGCAGAAGCAGCCGGAATTCCACGAGCAGATCTGGCAATACATCAATCGCCGCGTCTCGGACTGGCGCATCATCAACGGCCGCGAAGCGCTGAAAAAGAACGAGGCGCTGTTCGCCCGCATCGAGCAGGACTTTGGCGTCGAGCGCGGCACGCTGCTGGCGCTGTGGGGCGTTGAATCAGCCTATGGCGATCCCTTGGTGCAGCAGAACCATATGCGCCCGGTTTTTCCCTCGCTCGCGGCGCTCGCCTGGAACGAGCCACGCCGCCGCGCCTATTGGGAAACCGAGTTGATCAATGCGCTCAGGATCGTCGACCGCGGCTGGGGCACACCGGAAGAGATGCGCGGCTCCTGGGCCGGTGCGATGGGCCATACGCAATGGATGCCCGAAGTCTGGCTCAATGTCGGCATGGACTACGACAAGGACGGCCGCGTCTCACCGTTCGGCAAGCCCGACGATGCGCTCGGCTCCAGCGCGCGCTTCCTGCTCAACCGCGGCAAGTATCACCGCGGCGAGCATTGGGGCTATGAAGTCAACGCGTCCGGCGGCGCTTCAAGCGGTAGCCGGACCTATGCGGCATGGGCCAGCGCCGGCGTGACGCGCGCCGATGGAAAACCGTTCCCGCAGCCGAATGCGTCGGCGCAGATGTGGGTGCCGGTCGCAGGTGGCCCTTCGTTCCTGCTGGGTCCGAATTTCTATTCGGTGAAAAGCTACAACCCGTCGATGAACTATGCACTGGCAATCTGCCATCTCGGCGACCGCATTCTGGGCGCGCCGCCTTTCATCAACCCGTTCCCCGGCTCGGAGCGCGCGCTGACGCTTGCCGAAGTCCAGGAAGTGCAGACGCGGCTGACAAAGGCCGGCTTCGACACCGGCGGCACCGACGGGCGCGTCGGCAACGACACGATGAAGGCGGTCAAGGATTATCAGACCAAGATGGGACTGTTGCCGGCGGACGGCTATGGCGGGCTGAAGGTGCTGGCGCGGTTGAGGCAAGGTGGATAACGGCCAAGATCGGAAGCGACAGAACCATCAACCGCCCCTCGCCAAAGCCCCGCAACGAGCTACGCTCAAGCCGCCTGCCGCGGCTTCGCCAGCCGATCGACCAATTCATCGACGGCNCGNTCGGCCNCCGCNATCGACGCCTGCAATCGATCGCCGCCGAACTCGTCATACTCTATTGCAACGCTGTGAAACGCGGTGACGCCGAGAAAGGCGAACACATCGCGTATAGCACCTTCCACATGATTGATGTGAGCCATGCGGCCGCCCGGATCGTACCCGTAATCGCCGCGCGAACCGAGCAAAATGAGGCGCTTGTCCATCCCCGCCAGCAGTGGCGTATAGGGATCGTCCGGCCGTGAACGATCAAAACCGAACGTGCGGCCGACCCGCACGACGTTGTCGATATAAGCCTTGAACTGCGCGGGCATCCCGAAATTGTACATCGGCACGCCGGCCACGATTAAATCGGCTGCGATCAGTTCGTCGATGAGCGCATCGCTTTCCGTCAACGCCTCGTTCATTCCGGGCTCACGTCGGTCGGGCTTGGTGAAGGCGGCGCCGATCCATGTTTCCGTAACCGGATGCGGCGGTGATTGGCCGACATCGCGACTGATCAGAACGTCATTCGGCCGCTGCTGCAGCCAGCGCCGAGTAAACCGCTCGGTGAGCCTGCGCGTATGCGATCCATGCGAACTTCGGTCTGAGGTTTGGGAACGCGCGCTGGTATCAATTCGTAACAGCTTCATGACATATCTCCGCTCATCTGTTACCGACTTAGATCGGTGCAGATGGCCGCATTGACAAACGCAAATTAGTCAGCCTATGGGTGAGTTTCATTCATCTGTAGGCCGCAGCAATGAGACGTCTGCCCCCATTGATCGGCCTGCGCGCTTTCGAGGCCGCTGCGCGACATCTGAGCTTCAAGCGCGCAGCGCACGAACTGCACGTCACGCCAACGGCGATCAGTCATCAGGTGCGGCAGCTGGAGGAAGCGATCGGCGTAAGCTTGTTCGAACGGCGCACGCGCCAGGTGCTGCTCACGGCGGAAGGGCAAGTATTGCTGCCGGTTCTGCGCGACGGCTTCGATTCCTTTGTGCGCGTTATCGATGGCTTGAGCCGCGCGCAGCGGCACGCCGTAGTGACGCTCTCCGCAACGCCGGCTTTCGCTGCCAAGTGGCTGGTGCCGCGCATCGCGGCATTTCGCAAGGCACGACCGGACATCGATCTGACGTTGCTCGCGACGCTGGAAGCTGTCGACCTGAACTCGGGCGTCGCTGATCTCGCCCTGCGCTACGGCCCAGGACCCTATCCCGATCTGGTCGCCGAGACCCTGACTGTCGATCGCTTTGCGCCGGTGGTGAATCCGCGTCTCGGTATCAAGAAAACGAGCGATCTGCGGTCAGCAACGTTGCTACATTTCAACTGGCATCGTCGCGACCCCCGCAATCCGACCTGGCGTCACTGGATGAAGATTGCCGGCATTGACGGCATCGATGCGCGGGCAGGCTTGCGGTTCAGCGATGAGGCCCACGCGATCCAGGCGACGGTCGCCGGCGCCGGGATCGCGCTGCATAGCCTTCTGCTGGTCTCCGACGAACTGGCGCAGGGCACGCTGGAGGTCCCGTTCGGACCGGAGCTTGAAGGCTTCTCCTTGCACCTGGTGCGCGGCCGCGACAGGCCGCTGAGCGAACCGATCGAGGCCGTGCAGGCTTGGTTGCGTGCGCAATTCACTGCAGCGCCCCAATAGTGCTCTGACGCGCATCACAGCGATGACGTGGAATTCGCCACGGTTTCTGCCTCACGCCCGCCGCGCAATCCCGCCCGCAAACATGCCGCCGTCGATGACAAGTTCGGTGCCCGTCACGTAGCGCGAGGCATCGGACGCCAGATACAACACGCCCTGCGCGATCTCTTCGGCGTGGCCGGCGCGGCCGAGCGGCGTTACGATTTTCGCGCGCTCCTCGGGATCGATCGGTGCATTCTGTCCGCTGCCCGTGGCTCCCGCCGGAATCTTGCCCCAGATCGGCGTGTCGATGATGCCGGGATGCACCGAGTTGACGCGGATGCCGTCGCCGAACGTGGCGCACTCCATCGCGATCGACTTGGCGAACAGCCGGACACCGCCCTTGGTCGCAGAGTATCCGGAAAGACCGGCCGAGCCGCGCAGGCCGGCCAGCGACGACATCATGATGACGGAGCCGCCGCCGGTCTTGCGCATCGGCGGCAGGCAATGCTTCACCGACAGGAANACGCCGTCGAGGTTGATCGCGGTCTGCCGCCGCCAGTCCGAAAGCGTCATCTCGGTGATCGACGGCACGGCAATGCCGATACCGGCATTCGAGACCAGCACGTCGAGCCGGCCGTAGCGCTTCATGACCTCGGCCACCACCTCGATCCAGCGTTCTTCGCTGGTGACGTCATGATGCAGGAAGATCGCCTCCCCGCCCGCCTTCTCGATCCGCGCGACGACCTCGGGGCCTTTCAAATCGTCGACGTCGGTCACCGCGACCGACGCGCCCTCGCGCGCCAGCAATTCGCAGACCGCTTCGCCAATGCCGGATGCGCCGCCCGTCACCAATGCGACCTTGCCCTGAACCTGCCCTGTCATTTCTGCTCCCGTTTGTTGTTCTTGGTTGTCGAATTACTTGATCACGGCCGGGCCAGGATCCGGCACCGCGACGTCGATCACGCGCAGTTGCACGCGTTCCGAGCCCTGGAAGCGATCGACCGCGAGCGATCCTGCCACATGCAGCGGCTGACCGCGGTTTTGCGTCAGCGCATGGCCGAGCTTTTGCCCGATCGAGCGGAACGCGATGCCGTTGACGATGGCACCGTCGCCGGCCTTGAAGCGCACGCGCAAGTGCGCCTGCCCGACCTCGTCGGCATAGACGAGCTGATGCGCCGGCAGTGCGATCACCGGCTCCGGATTGGCCGCCCCGAACGGCCCGGCGCGGTTCAGCGTGTTGGCGAACTCCACCGTTACGCTACGCGCACTGACCGCGCCGTCGATGAACAGCTCGTTCTCGTGACGGGAATTGGCGACGTCCTCGGCCAGCGCGCTCTCCATGAAGGCGCGAAACTCGGCGAGCTTCTC
>JGI25153J46596_10001295_pt1 | contig 14975 bp, 13 predicted proteins | sample AraplaMF_Col_mMF_FD_46596 | JGI IMG/M metagenome (IMG submission 46596)
TTGGCCGAGCCGATGAAGGTGATGCCGACGGTCAACAGCACCGCCATCGGCTCGGGCCATGAGGCGGCGCTGTTGAGGATGTATCGGGTGTAGACGGCCCACGGGATGACCGCCGAGACCAGCACGAGCGCGATGCACGCGATCACGGCGCCGGTCCAGTAGACAGTATCGTTCACACGCCGGAAGATTCCGGCCGCAGAATTAGACATTTTGACCTCGGAGTAACGGCGTTCCTGATCCCGCGAGAGACTGGAGAGGCGCGACCGGCGCAAACAGACGCCGGCCACGCCTCAAGTCGCGAGCGGTGTCCTACTGGACCGCTTCGATGCGCTTGACCATCGCGGCATACTTCGCGCCGTATTTGTCCCACACCGGCTTGACCGCGTCCTGGAACGGCTTCTTGTCGATGTCGGTGATGATCTCGGTGCCGGCCGCCTTCATCTTTTCGATGGCGGCGTTCTCCGCTTCGTACCAGAGCGTGCGCTGCTCTTGCTGTGCTTCCTTCGCAAGCTTCTTGATCAGCGCCTGATCTTCCGGCGACAGCTTTTGCCAGGAGATGCGTGAGAATACCAAAAGCTCCGGAATGATCAGGTGCTCGGTCATCGTGAAATACTTGGCCACCTGATAGTGGTTCTGCGCCATGAACGATGGCGGATTGTTCTCGGCGCCATCGACCACGCCGGTCTGCATCGAGCTGAATACCTGGTCGAAGCCGAGTGCGACGCCGTTGCCGCCGAGCGCGTTCATGGTGTCGACGAACAAGGGGTTGCCCATCATGCGGACCTTGAGCCCCTTGAGGTCAGCCATGGTCCGGATCGGCCGCTTGTTGTTGTAGACGTTGCGTGAGCCGGCGTTCATCCAGCACAGCGCGATCAGGCCGGTCTTTTCGTTGGCGGAAATCTTCGCCAGCAATTCGTCGCCGATCTCGCCGTCGATGACCTTTTCCATATGCTTGGAGTTGCGGAAGACGAACGGCATGTTGAAGACGTTGACGTCGTCCACGACGGGCCGACGGCGCCGACCGAAATGCGGGCGATCTGCAGCGCGCCGAGCTGCGCCTGCTCGATCATTTCTTTTTCGCCGCCGAGCTGCATCGAGGGGAACATCTGGATCGTCAGCCGGCCGTTGGTGGCGGTTTCCAGCTTCTTGCCCATCCGGACGACGGCTTCCACCGTCGGATAGCCGAGCGGGTGTACGTCGGANGCTTTCAGCACCATTTTGGTTTGCGCGAAGGCGGGCGATAGCGGCGTCGTGGTCGCCAGGGTGGCCCCGAGCCCTGCGCTCAACTTGATGAAGTCGCGGCGTTTCATGTTATTCCTCCTTGGTGTTTGTTTATCGTTGTGGACTTTTCAGACTCTACGGTTGCTCGTCGAAATACTCCGGATTGATGTGTTGAGTGGCCGAGATGTTCTCGAGAAGGCTCTCGAGGTGGATTTCCATCGCCCGCCTTGCGCGCTCCGCGTCATGCGCCTCGATCGCGATGAGGACGGCCTCGTGCTCGACGATCACCTTGGCGATCCGCCCGCGCTGGGGCAGGGTCAGCCGCCGATAACGATCGACGTGAACCTTCACCTGCTGGATGTATTTCCAGATGCCAGGATAACCGGCGACATCGGCGACGGCAGCATGAAACATCTCGTCGGCCTGATGGAACGTGTCGCTGTCGCCGGCGGCGCTGGCTTCGCGCTGGCGTTCCAGGATCGACTGCANGGCCAGTATCTGGCTCGGCGTCGCGCGTTCCGCAGCGAGCCGGGCGGTAGTCTCCTCCAGCGCCTTGCGGATGATGATGGCCTCCGGCAGCGCCGCGACCGGAATGCGCGAGACGAAGATGCCGGATTGCGGATAGATCTCCAGCAGCCCCTCGTCCGATAGCTTGAGGATGGCTTCGCGAACGGGGGTACGGCTCACCCCGTAAGAGAGTGCGATCTGCGCCTCCGAGATCGCTTCGCCGGGGCGGCGCTGCAGCGACAGCAGTTCGGTGCGAAGATCGGAATAGATCCTGGACGCAGCCGTCGCCGCGCGCGGTCTGCCGCTGCGGCGTGTGCCGGCGGCGACTCGGCGAACCGTTGGATCCGTCTTTTTCGATACGCGGGCGGGCATGGCTGCTTTCTCAATTAATATATTAGTATATGAATTGACTTTGACAACCGGGAATCGCGCCGGACGGAGCGTCGTCCACCAGTTGATCCGGCGGGGGTAGCTTCAGCGGCTGACGAAGCCGGCGCGCGCCCGCTGCTCGTGCTGTCCGGCACCGGTCAACAGGTCGATCAGGTGCTGGGCCTGGCTCGGGTGGGCCGCGGCGGTCGTGATGCCCGCGGTGTACATGGTGGCGAGCTCACAGCCCGCGGGCAGTGAACCCGACAGGTTGACGCCCTGGGTGCTGATGATCTCGGTCGATTGCGTGCATCCGATCGGACGCCGGGCCTTGGACGCCGCCAGCTCGCGCATTGCGGTGGCACCGTTTGGGAAAATCTGGAGGCGGCCGGCGACCTGCTCGGCGATGCCGAGTTGCTGAAGGACCTTTGCAACATGAATTCCGGCCGTCGAAGCCCGGGTATCCGGCACAAAGATCGCGTCGGCAGCCAGCAGGACCCTGCGCAGGTCTGCTTCATCCCTGACGCTGACCTCGGGATCGCCGGNGCGGACGGCGAGGGCGGTTTCGACCAGGCCGACATCGGTTATCGATGCAGAAACGACCAGCTTCTCCTGCNCCAGTTTGGCAAGAAGCGCCGCGGTCAGGATGACGATGTCGGCCGGCGTGCCCTGGCGCAATTTGTCGGCCATGACACCGACGGCGCCGAACTCGCCGGCNATCTCGAAGCCGGTCAGCGCCTTGAAGGCCGGCGTCAGGCNGGCGACNAGGCCCTNGGCCGCNCCGCCGCTCAGGATGTTCAGGCTGCTCATCAGGCNAATTCCATCGCGGCGATGATCCGCTCACGNGTGATGGGCAAATCGCGGACACGCACGCCAAGCGCATCGAATACGGCATTGGCGATGGCCGCCGTTACCGGGCCATGGGCGGCCTCGCCGGCGCCGACAGGGTCGATGTCGGGCCGCTGGATCAGCTCNACCTCGACATCAGGCACCTCGCTGAAGCGCAGGATCGGATANTCCGTCCAGCCAATGCTGGTGATNCGCTCCCGGTCGAAGCGGACGCGTTCCTTCAGCACCCAGCTCGTGGCCTGAATGGCNCCGCCTTCGATCTGGTTGATGACGCCGTCCGGGTTGATCGCTTCGCCGACATCGACCGCCAGCGTCAGCTTCCTGACGCGGATGTCCTCCGCGCCCTCGATCTCGGCAACAACAGCGCAGTAGGCGCCGGTGTTCTTGTAGCGGCCAAAGCCGATGCCGTACCCGATGCCGGGCTGCTTTGCAGGTTTCCACCCGGCACGCGCCGCCGCGGCGCGGATGACGTCCCTGGCCCGCTCATCCTGCAAATGACGGAGCCGGAACGCGACCGGGTCCTCACCGCGCTCGGCGGCGATTTCATCGAGGATGGATTCAATTGCAAACACATTGCCCTGTCCACCGAGCGTCCGCAGCGCCGAAGTGCGAACCGGCATCGTCGTCAGGCGATGGCTTTCGATGTGCCAGGATGGAAAATCATAGAGCGGAATCGAATTGCGATCGCCGCCCCCACCATTGGCCTGCGGCGGATTGGTGGAAACCATGCGCGGAAACGGGTGCTCCAGTTCGAACGCCGCGAGCAAGGCGGGCTGTGCCGCGCGCCCTGGCCGCGCCGCATGGCCGTTGCTCCAGATGGCGTGTCGCCAGCCGACGATCGCACCCTGGGCATCGAGATCGGCCTCGATCTCGATCGCCATCGCCGCGCCAAACGGCGCATCCGACATTTCGCCCTGTCGCGACCATTGCACCCGCACCGGCCGGCCGCCGGCGGCCTTGGCGAGCAGCACGGCATCGAGCGCGACGTCGTCGGCAGCGTTGTGGCCGTAGCAGCCCGCGCCTTCCATATGCTCGACGGTGATGCTTTCAGCGGGCAGCTTGAGAACGATCGCGAGGTCAGCGCGCAGCAGGTAGACGCCCTGGCTGTGGGTCCAGACATGGACGCGGTCGCCGGTCCACTGTGCGATCGCACAAGATGGCGCGATCGACGCATGCGCAATATAGGGGCGGGTGTATTGCCGCCGGATCGTTCGTGCCGGCGTGCCGGGCGATGCGGCAGCTTTCGCGGCGATGACGGTGGATTCGCACGGCTGCGCCTTGAGAAAGCTCGCGANGTCGNCTTCGTCCGGCAGCGCCTCGCCATCGGACCANGTCGCGCCCTTGCGCAGCGCAGCGAGCGCCGCTTCCGCGTCATGCTCGGTTTCGGCGACCACCCCTGCAAAACTGCCGTCACGTACNATCGCGACGAGACCGGCAACCGAGCGCGCGGCATCCTCCTTCAGTTCGGCAAGTTTAGCGCGAGCGCGCTCCGGGCGCAGCACGCGGCCATGCAGCATTCCCGGCAATTTCTGGTCATGGATGAAACGCGGCCGCGCAAACACCTTGTCCGGAATGTCGATGCGTGGAACGGAATGGCCTGCCACCGTTCGGCGCGTTGCGATCTTNGGTGTGATGCCGGGCGTCGCGTCGCGATCGAGCGAGACCTCCTCGGCAAGCTCCCAGTAGCTCGTCCTGACATTGCCCGGTCCTGAAATGGTGCCGTCCTCGATGTCGAGCGCATCGATATCGACCCCCAGCCGTTCCGCGGCCTGCTGCAGGAAGATCTGGCGAACCTCGGCGCAGGCGTGACGCAGCGCGCGGCCGGATTGCTGGATGGAAAGGCTGCCCGACGTGACGCCTTCATTGGGGCTGGCGGCGGTCGATGCGCGCACCATCTGCACGCGGGACGGATNGATATCGAGCTCNTCCGCGGCGATCTGTGCCAGCGCCGTCACGATGCCTTGTCCGATCTCGACCTTTCCGGGCGAGATCGCGACCTGTCCGGCGCTCGAGAATTCAAGCCACGTCGAAAGTCTCGGGTTCGCTGCGAGGCTGACCGGCAATGCGGGCGGGGAGGGAGCGGGCGCTTTCATTGTGCTGCCATTTCTTGCGCTGCGCGGAGCACCGCCCGCACCATGCGGTTATGCGAACCGCAACGGCAGAGGTTGCGGTCGAGCGCTTCCTTCACTTCGCGGCTGGTCGGTGACGGGTTGCGCCTCAGCAGCGCCGCTGCGCTGATCAGGATGCCGGAGACGCAATAGCCGCATTGCAAGGCCTGCTCGGCGATGAAGGCACGCTGCAGCGGATGCGGCCGCTCGCTCGTTCCCAGCCCTTCGATGGTGGTGATGTCCTTGTCTGCCACCGACCATAGCGGCGTATCGCAGGCGGATACCGCGCGATCGCCGACGATGACGTTGCAGGCGCCGCATTCGCCGGCGCCGCAGCCGAAATGCGGTCCGGTCATGCCGAGCTGCCCGCGCAGGACATCCAGCAATGANCGGTTTGGATCNGCGTCAACTTCCAGCTCGACGCCGTTGAGGCGAAATCGAACGCTTGGCATCGAGTGCAGGCCTTCTCTGCAGGTTTCTTATTGCGGNGGCTTGTCGAACTTCTTGACCACCTCCGCCCACTTCACGATATCGTCGCGGAGGAATTTGTCGAATTCGGCTGCGCTCATTGACATAGGGACGACGCCCTGCTGGGACCACAGTTTTATGATGTCAGGCCGCTTCACGATGTCGTTCACGGCCGCATTGAGCTTGTCGATGATCGGTTTTGGCGTGCCCGCNGGCGCCATCAAGCCGAGCCAGATGGTGGCTTCATAGCCGGGAACGCCGGCCTCGATCACCGTCGGTGCATTGGGAAGCACGGTCGAACGTACCTTGCCCGTCGTCGCCAGCGCGCGCACCTGATTTTCGGCGATGTTGGGGGCCATCGCCGGAAGAGCGTCGATCATCATCTGAACCTGGCCGCCGATCACGCCGCTGCGTGCCTCGCCGCTGTTGCGATAGGGCACGTGCAGCACATCGATGCCGGCCATGGCTTTGAACAACTCACCCGCCATGTGATACGGCGTGCCCTGGCCNGACGAGGCGTAGTTCAATTTCCCCGGCTGCGATTTGGCAAGCGCAACGAACTCCTGCAGGGTCTTGGCCTGCACGGAAGGATGAACCACGATGACGAGGTCCGAGTAGTTCACCGGCGCGATCGGCGCGAGATCGCGCATCAGCTCATATTTGCGCTGCGGCACCAGCGATTCATTCGCGGTCTGGGTGTTCGACATCATCAGCAGCGTATAGCCGTCCGGTGGCGACTTCACGACTTCCTGCGTGCCGATCACGCCGCCGGCTCCCGTGCGGTTTTCGACCACGAAGGGCTGGCCGAAACTTTCCTGCAGAATGCTNCCGATCTGACGGGCGGTGACGTCGGCTGGTCCCCCCGCGCCGAACGGAACGATCACCTTCACGGGACGCGACGGGTAATCCTGCGCAAGGCANGGCGTCACAAAGAGCGCCAGCATGAGCGCAAGCCTCAGGCCCCTCATTTCCATCTCCCTGATCCTGGTCTGTCTGCCAGTTGGGGATCAACTCTATCTGCTAAGCGGGGGNNCATAAAGCCCGCAGACCGCGCCGGCATTGCGGCGGCGCTTATACCAAGGACGGATACCCGGTCAGTGCGTGTGTTTNGGAATATCCGTTCTTGCCGGGCCTTTGTGCCGCTTCGGTGCCGCCTTCGTCGGCTCGACCTGTTCGGGACGATCGGGTGGCGTGTTCATCGCACCGGCCATGCTATCCAGCGCAACCGAGTATTCCTCTGCCGTCGCCGGGGAAGCCTCGCTTGGCGGACCCGCCGGGGACACTTCGCGCGGATGGGCCGGTTCGAGAGCTCCGGGCTCGAAGCGAAAGCGCTCGAGCTTTTGCCCGACGAACCACGCGCAAACCACGCCGGTGATCTTGCCGTCGTCGAAGATGCTCGTGTTGACGGCATCGACCGTCATGGTTGGTCCGCCGGATTTGAGCACCACGAGGTCGCCTGACTTGAAAACGGTCATGGCCAGATTCCCTGGAAATTCGGACGAATCAGACGCGGTTGCAGTGCAACGATATCAAATCGCCATGCCGGTTTCATCCCCTGGTAGCGGCCATCGCCCGGCGCACCGCCCTCGGTCATGAAGTGCCGGCAATGGACAGCCGGCCATCCATGGGAATAATGCAGGGGCTTATGGGGTACTCAACTTCGCCAACAGCGCGGGGAACGACAACATGAAACACCCAGGGATTTCACGCCGCCATGTGCTGGCAGGCGCCGGCGCTGTTTTCGCAGGCGCAGCATTCTCCACACGCGTGATCGCGGCCGCCCCGCCGCCGGAAGCGGTGACACCGGCGCTGATCGAGGCGGCGAAGAAGGAAGGCAAGGTCATCTANTATACGTCGACCGATCTGCCGGTCGCGGAGAAGCTGGCCAAGGCCTTCGAGGCGAAATATCCGGGCATCGCGGTGCGGGTCGAGCGCACCGGCGCGGAGCGCGTGTTCCAGCGCATCGGCCAGGAATATTCCAGCAACATCCACGCCGTCGACATCGTGAACTCGTCGGATGCGGCGCATTTCATCGTCTGGAAGCGGGAGGGCATTCTGGCGCCTTACGTGCCGGAGGAGGTCGCCAAATACTATCCGGCCGAGCACAGGGATCCTGACGGCCAGTTCGCGAGCTTCCGCGTCTGGCTCAGCATCATCGCCTACAACACCAACCTGGTGAAGGCCGAGGATGCGCCGAAGAGCTTCGCCGATCTGCTCGATCCCAAATGGAAGGGCAAGATCGTCAAGGCGCATCCGGGTTACAGTGGCACCATCATGACCGCGACCTATCAGATGCAGCGCGATCTCGGCTGGGGCTATTTTGAGAAGCTCGCCAAGCAGAACATCATGCAGGTGCAGTCATCGGCCGATCCGCCGAAGAAGCTCGATCTCGGCGAGCGCGCGGTGATGGCCGACGGCAACGAATACAACATCTTCCAGATGAAGGAGGCTGGCCGCCCGGTCGAGCCGGTTTACGCCACGGAAGGCTCGCCGCTGATCATCGGACCGAACGGCATTTTCAAGGATGCACCCAACCCGAACGCGGCAAGGCTGTTTCAATCGTTCAGCCTTAGCCGGGAGGCTCAACAACTCATCATCGATGTCGGTGGTCTCCGCTCGGTGCATTCTCAAACCGTCGAGAAGGCAGGACGCGCGCCGCTCAAGGACGTCAAGACCATGAAAGACGATGCGGCAGCGGTTGAGAAGGAAAGCGAGGCCATCAAGGCGCGCTACACAAAAATCTTCCGCGTTTGACGGCCATGTCATCCGGACTGCCCAAGGTTTCGGTTGCCGAGACGCTGGCCGAAAAGATCGTCGCACTCCGGCCGGGCGCATTGCCGGTCGCAACGTCGCGCAAATGCGAGGACCTGCTGATCGACGTGGTCGGCCTGTGCGTCACCGCGCGCAGCCAGGACTACGTCGAAAGCGCGTTGGCAGGCTGCGACGAGGATGGGTCCTGCACGGCGATCGGGCACAAGCGGACGCTGAGTGCGGCCGGTGCGGCCTTCGTCAACGGCACGGCCGCCCATGGCGAGGATTTCGACGACACGTTCGAGGGCGGGCCGGTGCATGCGGGCGCCGTGATCGTGCCGGCGGTGCTCGCCGCCTGCGAGCGGCATAATCCGGATGGCCGCATGGCGCTGATCGGGATTGCGNTCGGCACCGAAGTGCTGTGCCGCTTGAGTCTCGTGGCGCCGAAGGCCGTTCATAAGGCAGGCTTCCACCCGACCGCAATTTTTGGCGCGATGGGGGCCGCCGCCGGTGTCGGCGCGGCCCTTGGCCTCAATGNGAGGCAGATCGTCGATGCGCTCGGTGTCGCCGGCAGCATGGCCGGCGGCATCATCGAGTATCTTGCGGAAGGCGCCTGGACCAAGCGGCTGCACGCGGGGTGGGCGGCCCAATCGGGGATCCGCGCGGCGCTATTGGCGCGGGCGGGGTTCGTCGGGCCGCGTACCGTGTTCGAGGGTGTGCACGGCCTGTTCCATGGCTTTGCTCATACCGCCCAGGGCGACTACGACGCGCTAACCGGCGATTTCGGGGCGCGCTGGGTGACGGACACGCTGGCCTTCAAGCCCTATCCGTGCGGGACCATGGCGCAGCCATACATCGATTGCGCGCGGCGGNTGGCTGCGCGCGGCATCAAGCCCGAGGGCGTCGCCGGGATCGTCTGCGAGGTGGCGGAGGGGACCGTGCACCGCCTCTGGGAGCCGCTCGCCGACAAGCAGCGCCCGCCCAACGGCTATGCCGCCAAGTTCGCCGTGCCTTATCTCTTGGCCACCGGGTTCGTGCATGGCGGAGTCGGGCTCGGTGCGTTCACGGAAAGTGCTGTCCGCGATGAGCGCGTGCTGGCGCTCGCCGCCAAGGTGAAATTCGTGATCGATCCGGATAACCCTTATCCCAACAATTACACTGGCCATATCCGCGCCACTCTCCGGGACGGCAGCGTTGTCGAGGAGCGGCAGCCCTATCTGCGGGGCGGCGTGCAGGAGCCGCTGACCCGGCAGGACGTGATCGACAAGTTCAGGCTCAACGCCAGGCATGGCGGCTGGAGCGCCGGGCAAAGCGATGCGGCGCTGCAACTGTTGGCGGGGCTGTATAATGGCCGCATCGATCTGACCTCATTGCGTGGGTAGCGCCTCATGACGACCGAACTCGCGGGTAAAGTTGCCATCGTCACCGGCGCAGGCCGCAATATCGGTCGCGCGATCGCCTTCACGCTGGCGGAGGGCGGAGCCTCTATCGTGGTGAACGCACGCAGTAACCGCGCCGAGGCTGAAGCCGTCGTGCGCGAGATCGAGACAGCCGGCGGCAGGGCGTTGGTCCATCTCGGCGACGTTGCCGACGCCGTGGCGGTGCAGGCAATGGCGGACGCGGCCGTCAAGCAATTCGGCCGTATCGATATCCTCGTCAANAACGCNGCGCTGCGGCGCGAGAAGCCGTTCGCCGAGATGAGCTATGCGGCGTGGCGCGAAATCCTCGANGTTACGCTCGACGGCGCGTTCCTCTGCGTAAAGGCCTGCCTGCCGGCGTTGCGCAAGTCGGGCGGGGGGACCGTTGTCAATATCGGCGGCCTCAGCGCGCATACGGGAGCGAAGAATCGCGCGCATGTCGTGACGGCGAAAGCCGGCATCATCGGCTTCACCCGCGCGCTGGCCCACGATCTGGCCGATGACGGCATCACCGTGAACTGCGTGGTTCCCGGCCTGATCGGTACGCCGCGGCCGAAAGACAAGCCCGAGCCGGCGCATCATCTGACCCATCAGACCATCACCGGCAATCGAGGCCTGCCGGAAGACGTTGCTGCNGCCGTACGTTTTCTCTGCGGGNCTGGCGCGCGCTACATCAATGGNCAGGCGATCCACGCCAATGGTGGCGCCTATCTGGGCGTCTGATGCATGGCTAAAGGTCGTTTTTGCAGGTGCATGGCCGGACAAAGCCTCTCGGCGGCCGCCGCGTTTGATGTTACCTAAAATNCATGAACCAGCACGCCAAGATCGATATCCGCCACTCCACCTGTCCGCACGATTGTCCGTCGGCCTGCGCGCTCGACGTCGAGGTGATCGACGGCCGCTCGATCGGCCGCGTCCGTGGTTCCAAGGTGCAGACCTATACGGCGGGCGTCGTCTGCGCCAAGGTCGCGCGCTACGCCGAACGCATTCACCATCCCGACCGGCTGCTTTATCCGATGCGNCGCACCGGGCCGAAAGGCTCCGGCCAGTTCGCGCGGATTTCCTGGGATGACGCGCTTGATGAAATNGCCGCACGCTTCGATCAGGCCGAGCGAGAATTCGGCGCTGAATCGGTCTGGCCCTATTACTATGCCGGCACGATGGGGCTGGTCATGCGCGACGGCATCAATCGCCTCGCGCATGTGAAGAAATATTCGCGCTTCTATTCGACCATCTGCGCCAACATTGCGCGCGTCGGATTCTCCATCGGCACCGGCAAGATCGCCGGCGCCGATCCGCGCGAGATGGGCGTTTCCGATCTCGTCGTGATCTGGGGCACCAATCCGGTGAACACCCAGGTCAACGTGATGACGCATGCCTCGCGCGCGCGCAAAGAGCGCGGCGCAAAAATCGCGGCCATCGACATCTACAACAACGACACCATGAAGCAGGCGGATATCAAGATCCTGCTCCGGCCCGGCACCGACGGCGCGTTTGCCTGCGGCGTCATGCACGTGTTGTTCCGCGAGGGCTATGCGGATCGCGCCTATATGGATCGCTACACCGATTGCCCTGACGAGCTCGAGGCGCATCTTAAGGCCCGGACGCCGGAATGGGCCTCGAAGATCTCGGGTGTGCCGGTTGAGGAGATCGAAGCGTTTGCGCGCCTGGTCGGCCANACCAAACGTTCGTTCTTCCGCCTCGGCTACGGCTTCACCCGCAGCCGCAACGGCGCGGCGCAGATGCATGCGGCGCTGTGCATTCCAGCGGTGACGGGCGCCTGGCAGTACGAAGGCGGCGGCGCCTTTTTCAACAATGCCGGGATCTGGCAGTTTGACGAATCCATCATCGAGGGCCACGACGCGATCGATCCCGCAACCCGCTGGCTCGACCAGTCCAAGATCGGGCGTATCCTGACCGGAGATGCCGATGCGCTGAAGGGCGGTGGCCCGATCAAGGCGATGCTGATCCAGAATACCAACCCGGTGACGGTGGCGCCCGAACAGGCGCTGGTGCATCAAGGGTTTGCGCGCGAGGATCTGTTCGTCGCGGTGCACGAGCAGTTCATGACCGAGACGGCCGCCATGGCCGACATCGTGCTTCCTGCCACCATGTTCTTGGAGCATGACGATCTCTATTATGGCGGCGGCCATCAGCATATTTCGGTGGGCGCGAAGCTGATCGATCCGCCGGGCGAGTGCCGCTCCAACCATGAGGTGCTGCAGGGCCTCGGGCGCCGCCTGAGCGCCGTGCATCCCGGCTTTGAAATGACGCCGCGCGAGCTGATCGACGCGACGCTGAAGAAGAGCGGGCACGGCGACATCGAGACGCTGGAAGCGGATCTGTGGCGCGATATCCAGCCGGATTTTCGCACCTCGCACTATCTCGACGGTTTTGCGCACGCCGACAAGAAGTTCCATTTCAAGGCGGACTGGGCAAATCCCCCGTTCGGCAAGCCCGGCCTTGGCCCCTGGTCGGAGATGCCGTCGCTGCCCGATCACTGGGCGATCATCGAGGAAGCGGACGAGAAGCATCCGTTCCGTCTCGCCACCTCGCCGTCGCGCAGTTATCTCAACACCAGCTTCAACGAAACGGCGGGATCGCAAGCGCGCGAGGGCGCACCGACCGTGATGATGCATCCTGATGACGCTGCAAGCCTCTCGATTGCCGATGGCGATGCCGTGACGCTTGGCAACATGCGCGGCGAAACCACGCTGACGGTGAAATTGTTCGACGGCGTGCAGCGCGGCGTGTTGATCGCCGAGTCCATCCACCCGAACAAGGCCCATATCGGCGGCCGCGGTATCAATATGCTGACCGGAGCCGAAGCTGTGGCTCCCGTCGGCGGCGCCGCGTTCCACGACAACAAGGTCTGGGCGAAGAAGGCTGCGCCCGCGACCTGATCCAAAGCGCGCACATGGTCGATGGCGCCCGGCAAGCGACGCCCGGGCGGGCACATCGCTCGTTTACCTCTCGGTAACTGCGATCATCGGCACGCTGCCAACCCACAGTTGATGGAACCGGCCGTCTTAAACTGAATGTTAGAGCCGCGACCCTACAGTCGGGGCCGTTTTCATGGCTTGAAGCGTGTCCGATGACCTGGCGGCGGCCCAGTGTTACCCACGTAGCGATACTGGCGGCAAGCGTGGGCTTGTTCCTGGCCGCCGGACATTTCGCGGCGAAAGCCATCATCGACGGACATCAAAAGCGGCAGCTGGAAGAATTGGCTGACGTCGCATTGCGGCGCGCGGAGGTCTCCGTCAATTTCGGGGCCGCCACCCTCGACGAGCTTGCCTCGAAGGGAACGCTGAATTGCGATCCCGGCACGCTGCAAAGCGTCCGNCTTCACGTCTATCAACGCTCCACCGTCAAGGACATCCGGCTCGTCAATCGCGATGGATCGGTGATCTGCTCGGCCTATTCGGAGACGCTGGAGTTCGACAGCGGCTGGGTCGACCGGCCGGACATGTTGCCGTCTCAGGACGGCCGCCTGCTGCTGTTTCGCGTTGATCAATTCAGCGGCGTAGCGCTGGGCGTCCTGCGCGACATCGACAAGAAGAGTTCGATGGTCGCGATCCTGGGGATCAATTCGTTCCTGTTCGACATCATGCCTGCGGAGCTGCGGGCGCACAGCGAAGTCCTGCTGCGGCTCAGGAGCGGATTGGAAGTCGGGCGCTTCCCTGCCGGTTCCGAGGCGCTCGCGCATGCAGTCAGCATCACCACTTCCTCCGCCCACTATCCGCTCGAGGCGACCATTCAGGTCGATACTGCGGTCCTGCAGCGGTGGAACAACGAAGCCTATTGGCCGACGATGTTCATCGCATTGGGATTGGGCATTGCGTTTGGATTCCTTTTGACCAAGACGAGGCGGCGGTTGGAAGGGCCGATCGCCGACATTGATCAGGCCCTGGCGCGGCACGAGTTCAAGCCGTACTTCCAGCCGACCTTCGATCTCGGCTCGGGCAAGATTGTCGGATGCGAAGTGCTGGCGCGCTGGATACGCGGCGATGGCTCCGTCGTTTCCCCCGTCAATTTCATTCCGCTCGCCGAGTCGAGCGGGCGGATCGAGCCGATGACATGGCAGATATTGTCGGCGGCCCTTGCGGAGGCGGGGCTCATCCTTCGTGAAGACAAGAACTTCAAGATGTCGTTCAACGTCGCGCCGCGGCACCTCGTCAGCGAGGGATTTGTCGAGAATCTGCGCGGCGTGGTCCTGGCCGCAAGGGCGTCTGCCCGCCAGATCGTTCTGGAGGTGACCGAGCGGAGCGAGCTCCCCGATCTTGAACGCGCCGCGGCCGTCGTGAGGCAGTTGCGCGAACTCGGCTTCCGCGTCGCCATGGATGACGTCGGCGTCGGAAATAGCGGCCTCTCCCAGATGAAAGGGCTCGGCGCCAACACGATCAAGATCGACAAGTTCTTCGTCGATACGATTACGGAAGATGAATCGGCGGCGTCGGTCGTCGCCATGCTGGTGCGTCTTGCGCATGATCTCCGGATGACCGTTGTCGCCGAAGGAATCGAAACGGCGGAACAGGTCCAGATGCTGATCGCTTGCGGTGTCGAGGAGGGGCAAGGCTATGTTGTCTCGCCCCCGCTGCCATTTCAGGGCTTTAACGAGCTCCTGCAGGCACGCCGTGCCCGGACGCCTTCCCAGGAGGTCACCGGGCGGGCTGCACTGGTCGCCTAGTCTATTGCTTCACCATCTGGCCGCGTAGCTCACCGCCGGGGTTGGCGGCGGTGTGTATGTTTGCGTACCACTTGCCGGCGATGAGATCGGCGACCTGCGCATCGGTCAGCGTGGCCGTGCCTTCGATCGGGCTTTGCGCGCTCTTGAACGGGAGCACGATGCCGGCATTCTTGCCGGGTTCGCCCGGCCCGTGGAAGTGGGCGGCAACGGCGGGGCCGGTCAAATCCTTAAAGGTGATGGTCCACGTCAGCGTCTTGGTCTGGGTGTCGAACGTGGCCGCTGCCTCGCCGGATGCGGGGCTGTTGTTCGGCGGAACTTCGTTGGATCCCTTGAGGGCCGCCTTCAGGGTAATTGTCTCGGCCCGTGCGGCCGAAATGCCGCCCAGGGCGGCGAAGAGAACCAGGGTCGTAGAAATGGCATAAATCCTTTTCACGGCGTTCTCCCTCAAATTGTTCTGGCCGCTACATTAACACCCTTCAGAGCCGAAAATTTCCGAACCGTCGGCGACGGAGCGACTCAATTAGCCGCAATCGCAGGCCGCAGACGGCCCCACCATAACGTAATTCTCGCTTGCAGTCCTTGGCTATCCTGCCGCAAATG
>JGI25153J46596_10001303_pt1 | contig 14946 bp, 8 predicted proteins | sample AraplaMF_Col_mMF_FD_46596 | JGI IMG/M metagenome (IMG submission 46596)
CCGCCGGTATCGACGAGCAGCGCCGCGCCGCCGGGGACGGTGATGCCGCCGGCGGCAAGCGCGATGCTGCCGGCCTTGACGGTGCCGCCGATCGTGAGCGCACCGCCCGCGGTCCCGCCGAGTCCGTCGTCCTTCGTGGCCGAGATGGAAACGGTGCCGGACCTGTACGTGGTGCCGCCAGCATTGGCGGCCTGGGCGTCGATCACGGCGCCTGCGGCGATCGTCACCGTGGCCGCCGACAGCGCGACGTTGACGCCGTTGGCGGTGGAGTGGGAATTCGAGTCCTTGCGCGTTGCGTCGATCCTGGCGCTGGCATCGACCGTGAGCGTCGTGGTCGCGGACCCCGCCGTGGCCGCCGCAATCGTGATCGAGCCGGCGCCGCGCAGCGCCGTCACGTAGCGCGCGATGGCTGCATTGTCGATGAAGCCGGCGGCGCCGGCATTGGCGTCAGTGGCGGCGTTGCCGATGTAGACGTTGTCGGTGCTGGTCAGCTTGACCTGCGACGCCGTCAGTTGCAGCGGCGTCTGCGCCGTGATCGTCGCGCCGCCATTGTAGGCGGCATTGACCGCGAGCGTTCCGGTACGGCCGGCATTGAGCAGGATCGTATTGCCGGTCAACGTCGAGTGGGCCGCAAACGAGATCAGCGAGCCCGCTGTCAGGTTGACGTTCCTGGTCGACCCTGCCGCGATGCTGGCGCCGTCGTCGACGTACAGCGCATTGGTCGCGGTCAACGCGAACGTGCTCGTGCCGGCGAGAGCAGCCAGATAATTCGCGATCGTCGCGTTGCTCAGGAACACGGTGCCGGCAGGCGGGTTGGCGTTCGACGACCCGACATGGATCGTCGCTGCCCCGGCGTTGAACGTCACGACACCGCCGTTGATCGTGCCGGCGCCGGCCGTGATGTTCGTGGCCGAAAGCGTGATCGTGCCGGGCGTATAATATGTCTGGCTCGCGACGTTGGTGACGTCGGTGCGCAGGCTGGCGCCGCTCTCGATCGTGATCGTCGGCGCGGCGAGCGCGAGATTTGCCGAGGCGCCGGTCGAATTGCCGCTGGAGCCGTCGACGTGGCGGAGATCGATCACGCCGCCGGTCTTCACCGTGATCGACGAGCTGGCGCTGAGTTCCAATGCGCCGACCGCGCCGCCCACCGTCGCCATGTAGCGATTGATGGTCGCGTTGGTCAGGTTGACGGCGGGATTGGCGCCGTCGCCGACCACCATATCGGCCGAGCTGGTGAGGCTCAGGACGCCGGCGACGAGGCGCAGTGACGACGAAAGCTGGGTGCCGCCGGTCACGCCGGCGTTGATGGAGACGGTATCGGCGCCGAGGCTGACGCTGTTGCCGGTCACGGCGCTGAGCCCCGCCAGCGTGATCGAGGTCGGCGCGCTGAGCGCGACATCCGCGGCGCCGCCGGCGATCACGCCGTTGGCGTCCACCGTGATCGAGCCGAGCGAGGACAGCGTGAAGACGCCATGACCGCCCTGCGCGGCCACGTAGCCGGCGATCGTGTCGTTGGAGAGGAAGCCCGGAGCGGAGGCGTNGCTGTCGCCGGCCGCTCCGACGATGACGGCGCTGCGCTGGATGTTGTAGACGACCGCATCCGCGGAGAACTGCGCGCCGCCGGCCACNGTCACGGTCGGCGCCTGGAACGCGACCGAGGCCGTCCCTGACGGCACGGAGGCATTGATCCGGGCCGCCGAGNCGATGCTGATCGANGCGCCGGCCAGCAGGCTGACATTGGCGCCGGTCAGCGTTCCGCCGGCGCTGACGGTGCCGTTCGAGACAGCGGAGGCATCNAGCGTGATGACGCCCCCGACATAAGTATCGCTGCCGGAATTCGCCGCGCCTGCGAGGATCTGGCTGCCGGCCGCCGCGACGATGGTGTTGGCGGCGACCGTGACGTCGCCGGAATTGGACAGCGCGTTGCCGTTGGAATCGCTGCTGCGGGTGTCGAGCACCGCGCCCGCGTTCAGCGCCACCGACGTCGCCCTGACCGTGATGTTGTTGCCGGAGAGCAGGCCCGCCACCGTCACCGCGCCCGGGGCGGCACCGGTCGCGTCGAGGGTGATGTTGCCGGATGCATAGACCGTATCCGAGGTGTTGTTGGCCTGCGCCAGCACCCGGCCGCCGGACGCGATGATGATCGTCGGGGCCGTCAACGCGACGTCCAGCGACTTGCCGTTCGAGACCCCGTTGCCGTCGAGGCTGCGGGTGTCGATCACGCCCGTGCCGTCCACGGTGATGGAGCTCGCCGCGCTCACGGTGAGGTCGCCCTGCCCGCCCATCGCCGCCGCGTAGCGGGCGATGGCGGCATTCGAGATGAAGCCGGCGGCGTTCCTGTTGGCCGAGCTGGTGCCGTCGCCCACGAACGCGGTGGCCGTNCTGGTCAGATTGAGATGCGCGGCAACGAACTGCAGCGCGGTGTTGGTCACCANNTGNGCGCCGCCGTTGGCGGCAGCGTTGACGGTGATGCTGCCGGCGGCGCCGGAATCCAGCAGCACCGTATCGCCGCGCACATANCTGCCCGCCAGCAGCGCCAATATCGGCGCGCTCAGCGTGACATTGACCCCGCTGGCGCCGGCNTCGACCCGGCCATGCTGGGCGATCGTGATCGAATTGCTCGCCAGCAGCGTGAAGGTGCCGGTGCCGTTCAGCGCCGCGATCGCGGCCGCGACCGTCGCNTTCGACATGTTGACGTTGGCATCGCCCTGGGCCGCGTCGCCGACGATGATGTCGACGGGATCGAGCACCAGCGTNCCCTGCCTGCCGTTCGGCGCNGCNAGGTTGACCTGGACCTTGTTGCCGATNTCGAACATGCCGTCGGCGCTGAAGTCGACCACGCCGCCATTGCCCCTGGCGGAGCTGGCGTTGATCTTCGCGCCGCTCTTGACCGTCAGGTCGCCTTGCGTCTTCAGCGTGATGTTGCCGGCGTCCGCAGTCTTGCTGGCCGTCGTGAGCTTGGCGTTCTGGCCGACCTCGATGGCGTTGCCGGCGGTGACGGTGATGTTGCTCGGCGTCGTGGTCTTGCTGCGCGCGGTCAGCCGTCCGTTGATGCTCGCCTTGTTGACGGCGCCGATATGGATCGAGCCGTTGCTGACGGTGATGGCGCTGGCGCTGCGCAGGCCCTTGGAATTGACGGAGGCCGCGAACTTCGCGGCGTGATCGAGATTGGCGATGTCGCGCTGGCTGGCGCCGCCGACAAAGACGTTCTGNCCGGTCAGGCGNACGCCGTCCTGNGCGTTGACGCGGCCGTAGATGCGGATGTTGCCGTCGGGCGAGACCGGGAACGAGCCGGCCATGAGGTTGCCGACCGCCGTCTGGTTGATCGCGCCGTTCGCGCCGATCAGGCTGTCGGTGAAATCGCGCGTCGGCGTCGAGACGTTGAGGCTGCCGACATTGACCGTGCCGCTGCGGCCGACCACGAAGCCCTTGGGATCGGCGAAATAGACGTTACCGCCGATCGCACCGTTCATATAGGAATTCAGCGTGCCGTTGACGTAAACCGGCGCGTCGCGAACGATGTTGACGAGATTCTGGGTGCCCGTCGGCAGCTGCAGGTTGACGGTGTTGCCCTGNCCGACGCTGAACTGCGAGAACGAGTTGAAGGCGTTGTTGCCCGAGACCGTCGTCGTCGTNACGTTGGTGACGCTGCCGGAGGTCTGCAGNGANGTCCCGGTGCGNCCGTCCGGNACGATGACGTTCGCCGTCTGCGCCTGAAGGCGGACGCTGAACACCGGCAGGAAGACCATCTGCATCGCACAGAGCAGCGACATCGAACGGAAGCGNGAAAGCCTCCGCAGCGTCGTCAGCTCGTCGTTGCCTTGCGTCGCAGATGGTCTGCGCATTTCAGATCCTCTTCATCGGCATTGGCGCCGATCCACGACCGGGTGGGAGAATGTCGAAACGTCCGGCGTCAGAANTGGCCGGGCGGCAGCTTGAAGACGTCGGGGCTCTTGACGTCGGCCACGTAGAACAGCAGCAGGCTGGTGGGNGTCAGCACACGCTGGTTGTTCTCCTTGTTCTCGAANGTGCCNTGCAGCAGNAGGATCACCGAACGATCCTTGGCGTCGCTGCCGCGGAACATCACGATGCCGCCGTTGACCGGCATGTTGACCGCGATGGAATCCGGCTTGAAGCCCTCGCTGAGGAAGTGGGCGCGCAGGATGTTGGCGTTGGAGAACAGCTTCTCCGGCGTCATCGCCGCGTCGGTGCCCTTGGACCAGACCGCGCCGACCTGGATCAGCGACTTGGACTTGTAGCCGAACACGTAGGAGAGCTCGGCGGTGCCGCCGTTCGGCAGCAGCTCCGGCGCCGAATACAGCAGGCTGTGCGTCAGCTCGGACGCGTTGTCCTGCGATTTGATCGCTTCGGGCTTGGCGTTGAANTCNTTGCCCAGCGCCGATCGCACNTCGGCTTCGTTCATGCCGAACTTGGCGGAACGGAAGCCGTCGATCGCCTTGATCTTGTCGTCGGCGGNGGGCGTCTCGGCGGCGGCCGCCGAGGTCGTGCCGGCAGCGACCGGCGTGCCGGCGGCGGCNGGCGCAGCGCCGGCGGCGGTTCGCGGTGCCGGCGCAGCCTTCTGCTTCGGCACGGCGCCCTGCGCCGCGAGCGGCCCGGCTGCAACGGAGGTGAGCAGGCCAACGAGGGCCGGAACGAGATAGATTTTGCGCATCGGAAACCTTCGAAACAACTTGAAAGAACGCTTCAAAAATCGGCAGCTACGAATTGACTTCTCCGAACCGTCCGCCCGACCGGGACAGAAAATACTGCAACGCCGCAATGCGTTACGAAGCGTCACGGAGGAGACAAAACCCGAAACAGACGACTCCCTGGCTGCGTAGGATTACGGTATCGGGCTGCCAAAGGCTGCGAATGAACGTTCATAAGCGCGTTTTTTCATCAATTGTGGTTGCTAGCCTTTCGGGATATGCACAGCGGCAGGGACAACTTTTGCGAAACATTTCATGATTGAGCGGCCCGCTTCTGCCCGCGCTGTGCCGGCGGTCGCCCGCCGCGATTTCCTTCGCCTTGCAGGTACAACTGCTGCGGGTTTCCTTGCGCTCGGCGCAACGGGGGATCGCATGCGGATCGTCGGCTCGCTGACGGCCTTGTCGCTCGACGACGANCTGACCAAACGAAGCATGACCGAGGCCGCGACCACGCGGCTTGGCGGTCTCGTCGCGGGNCTGAGGCAGCGCGGCTGGGTCGAAGGGGTCAATTTCCGCCTGGAGCTCCGCTCGAGCTTCGGNGGGCCCGACAAGCTGAAGAGCGCCGTGCAGGAGCTCATCGATCTCAAGCCGGACGTCATCCTGACCGGCTCGACCGGCGAAACCGCGGCCGTGCTCGCAGCCACCAAGACGATCCCGATCGTCTTCGCGACCTCCAACGATCCCGTCGGCAACGGCTTCGTCGCGAGCCTCGCGCATCCCGGCGGCAACGTCACGGGCTTCACCAGCAGCACGCCCGAGATGGGCGGCAAATGGCTTCAGCTCATCAAGGAGGCCGTGCCCGACATCCGGCGTGTCGGCGTGCTGTTCAATCCGGCGACGACGCCTCGCGCCGGGCGCTANTATCTCGACTCGCTCGAGCAGGAGGCCGCNTCATCCGGCGTGGACGTGGTCCTCACNCCCGTCGGCAAGGCGGCGGAGATCGACGANGCGATCGGCCGNTTTGCCGAACCGCCCAAGGCGGCGATGATCTCNCTCGTCGACAGCTTCCTGGTGGTGAACCGCCAGGCGATCATCGCGGCANCGGCGAAATATCGCGTCCCGATGATCTATCCGTTTCACTATTTCATGGATGCGGGCGGACTGATGAGCTACGGGCCGACGCTCGAGGTGCGTTCGGCCGACTATGTCGATCTGATCCTGCGCGGCACCAAGGCCGGCGATCTGCCGGTGCAATCGCCGCGCAAATACGAACTTCTGATCAACCGCACGGTCGCGCGATCGCTCGGACTGACGATCCCGTTCACGCTGCTCGCGCGCGCCGACGAGATCCGCGAGTGAACGAGGCGGCCGACCAGGGACAATTGCGGACGCCTCCTGGCCGGCTGTTCCGGAAGTATCTCTACTCGATCGTCGCACTCGCCTTTGCCGCGCTCGCCATCAACACCGGCTTCGACGTCTGGTTCTCCTATCGTGAGCAGAAGCAGCTGCTCGCCGCCATCCAGCGCGAGCAGGCCGCGAGCGCAGCGATCCAGATCGGCCAGTTCATCGGCCAGATCGAGAACCAGATCAGATGGCTTTCGCGCCTGCCTCCGGAGCTGTCGACCAACGAAGACGACCGCCTGAACGCCATCCGCCTCCTGCGCCTCTCGCCCGCGATCGCCGAGATCACCGAACTCGACGCGCAGGGCCGCGAGCAGGTGCGAGTGTCGCGCCGCGTCGCGGACAGGGTCGGCAGCAAGACCGACCATTCCGCCTCGTCGGCCTTCCGCGGCGCCAATGAAAGCCGCGCCTATTACGGGCCGGTCTACTTCTTCGGCGACACCGAGCCGTTCATGACGATCGCCACGCGCGGCACCGGCCGCGAGCCGAATGTCGTCGTCGCCGAAGTCAATCTGCGCTTCATCTGGGACCTCGTCGCCGGGATCAGGGTCGGCAACACCGGCAAGGCCTATGTGGTCGACCGCATGGGAGTCCTGATCGCGCATCCGGATCTTTGGCCGGCACTGCAACGAAGCGATCTCTCAGGGCATGCGGACGTGCGCGCCGCGCTCGACGGCGTGGGCCCGCCGTCGGGCGGCCTCGTCAAGGAGGACCTGTCGGGTCAACGCGTGCTGTCGACCTACGCGACAGTGCCTTCGCTCGGCTGGCTGGTGTTCGTCGAGCTGCCGCTCACCGAAGCCTACGCGCCGATCTATGCTTCGATCGGACGTTCCACGTTTCTTCTGGTCGTGCTCCTGGCCGGTGCGGTGCTGGTCTCGCTCCTCCTCAGCCGGCGCATGACCGTGCCGATCCAGATGCTGACGCAGGGCGCAAAGCGCATCGGCAGCGGCGATCTCGGCCAGCGGCTCGCGATCAAGACCGGCGACGAGCTCGAGGCGCTCGGCGACCAGTTCAACCTGATGGCCGCTCATTTGCGCGACTCCTACGCGACGCTCGAGCGCAAGGTCACCGAACGNACCTCGGAGCTGGAGAAGGCGCGCGATCAGGCCCTTGCCGAGCACGACGCNGCCGAGCGNGCGCGCAGCATCGCGGTGCAGGCCAACGAGACCAAGTCGCGCTTTCTCGCGGTCGTCAGCCACGAGCTGCGCACGCCGCTGAACGGCGTCATGGGCGTGCTGCAGCTGCTCGACGACGGCAGCCTCAGCGAACCCCAGCGACGCCACCTCGCGACCGCGGCGGCATCGGGCGAAACGCTGATCGCACTGGTCGATGCGATCCTGGAATACGCGCGCCTGGAGGCCACCACCGAAGCGCTGGAGACGCGCGACTTCCGCCTCGACCAGCTGATCGAGACCGCCGCCGACCTGATGCGTCCGCAGGCCTTCGGCAAGGGCCTTTCCTTCGACCTCGCCTGCGATGCNACNGTCAACGCCTCCGTGCACGGCGATCCCGTCAGGCTCAACCGCATCCTGCTCAANTTGATCGGCAATGCNATCAAGTTCACCCCCCGCGGCGGGATCGGCCTGAANGCGGTGGCCGAGCCGCATGACGATCACGTCCTCCTGCGCATCACGGTCCGNGANACCGGCATCGGCATCGCGCCCGACATGCATGAGCGCATCTTCGAGGATTTCGTGCAGGCCGACGACAGCATCGCGCGGCGGTTTGGCGGCACCGGCCTCGGCCTTGCGATCGCGCGCCGCCTCACGCGTCTGATGCGCGGCGAGCTGACGGTGGACAGCACGCCGGGCCAGGGCAGCACCTTTACGCTCGAAGTGCCGCTCGGCCGCGCCGCGGGCGGCATCGCACAAGGCGCGCTGCCGCCGCCATCGCGGCAGCTTCGCGTGCTGCTGGTCGACGACGATCCCGTCAATCGCGAGGTCGGCGAAGCCATTCTGAACCGGCTCGGCCATCGCCCCACCCTCGCCGGGAGCGGCGCCTCCGCCGTTNCCCTCGCCCGCGATCAGGCCTTCGANGTCATCCTGATGGACCTTCACATGCCCGACATGGATGGCGTCGAGGCGGCCTCGCGGATCGGCAAGCTCGACCTGCCGAAGAAGCCGCGCATCATCGCCGTGACCGCCGACGTGTCCAGCCGCGCCCGCGAGCGGCTGACCGGAGCGGGCATCGCCAAGGTCGTCAGCAAGCCGATCCTGATCAACGCGCTGCGCGAAGCGCTCGAGGACACCAAGGACGAGCCGGCCGCCGCGCAGTTCGCCGCCGGCGCGCTGATCGACCGGCATTTCCTCGACGACCAGAAGGAGCTGCTCGGCCCCACGCAGATCGCCAAGCTCCACGATCTGCTGCAGGAGACCAGCGACAGGCTGATCGAGGACATCGCCAGGGCCGCAGCGAGCGGCGACCACAAGCAGCTCGCGCGCTTGACGCACCAGCTCGGCAGCGCCGCCGGCGCGCTGGGCCTCGTGCGCCTGTTCGAGCGCTGCCGCGAGGTCGAGCTGGCGGCCCCCGCGATGTCCCCGCCCGAGCACCAGGGCGCCGCACGTGAACTCGCTGCGCTCCAGAAGGCCTCGATGAGCGCGCTGGACGAGTTGCTCCGGCCGGAAGAGCAGGGTACGGACTCGCACTGACGTTCAGGACGATAAGGGGGCGCCCGTGCGCGCAATATGTCTCGCCATTCTGCTCATGCTGCTTGTGCCTGCCGCCCGCGCCGAGGAGTCGTTCCCTCCTACCTTCAAAGCGAAAACCATCCCGGCCAACGGCGCGCAGATCCATGTCCGCGTCGGCGGCAAGGGGCCGGCCGTCATCCTGATCCACGGTTTCGGCGACACCGGCGACATGTGGGCCAAGCTCGGTGCGGACCTTGTGCGCGATCACACCGTCGTTGTGCCTGATCTGCGCGGCATGGGTCTCTCGGACAAGCCGGACAAGGGTTACGACAAATGGACTCAGGCGGCCGACATGCGCGCCGTTCTCCAGTCGCTCGGCATCGACAAGGCCGTCGTCGTCGGACACGACATCGGCACCATGGTGGCCTACGCCTATGCGGCCCGATATCGCGACCTCACCGAGAAGCTGGTCGTCATGGATGCNCCGGTGCCNGGGGTGCCCCCGTGGGACGAGGTCGTTCGCAGCCCNCTGCTGTGGCATTTCGATCTCGGCGGCCCCGACATGGAGCGGCTGGTCAAGGGCCGCGAGCGCATCTATCTCGACCGGTTCTGGAATGATTTCGCCGGCACGCCCTCGAAGATCACGGAGGCGACGCGCCGGCATTACGCCGAGATCTATGCCCGCCCCGGCGCCATGCGCGCTGCATTCGCCCAATTCAGGGCGATCCGCACGGACGCCGAGGATAACAAGAAGGCGATCGCGACCAAGCTGACCATTCCCGTGCTGGCAGTCGGCGGCGAGAAGTCGTTCGGCAAGATGGAAGCCGTGGTGATGCGCAACGCTGCGACTGACGTGACCGAGGTCGTCATTCCGGACGCCGGACACTGGTTGATGGAGGAGCAACCGGAGGCAACCGTGAAGGCGGTACGCCAGTTTCTTGACGGCAAGAAATAGGACGACGAGCCGGACGGATCACGTCCTCTGGCTTGAGGTCGCCTCCTCCCGCCCAAACCGCTCCACCAGAAAATCAATGAACAGCCGTACCTTCACCGACAAATGCCGCGTCGGCGGATAGACCGCGTAGAGCGCGAGCGGCGGCGCGGAATAATTGTCCAGCACCGTCCGCAGCTCGCCTCTCCGTAATGCGTCACTCGCGATGAACTCCGGCAGCAGCGCGAGCCCCCTGCCCTTGATCGCGACGTCGCGCAGCACCTCGGCATTGTTGACGCAGAGCGACCAGGCCGGCTGGATCCAGTGATCGCCGTCGCTGCCTGTGAGCTTCCACTGATTGCCGGTGAGCAGGAAGCCGTAGGTCAGCGAAGCGTGCTCGCGCAGATCCTGCGGATGCTTTGGTGTGCCATGACGGGCGAGATAATCCGGCGAGGCGCAGATCATGCGCGGGACGGGCACGATCCTGCGCGCGATCAGGCTGGAGGATTCCAGCTCCGCGATCCGCAAGGTCACGTCAAAACCGTCCTGGACAGGATCGAGCAGATCGTCGCTGAGCACGATCTGGAGCTGAAGCTCCGGATAATGCGCCATGAAGTCCGCAAGCACCGGACCAAGCCGCATCGTACCGAACGACATCGGCGCGTTGACGCGGAGCAGGCCCCGCGGCGCCGACTGGGCCTGCGTCACCGCCTGGTCTGCCGCCTCGATCTCCGAGAGGATCACGAGCGCGCGCTCGAAATAGCGCTGTCCGTTCTCGGTCGGGCTGGCGTGCCGCGTCGTCCGGTTCAGGAGCTGGACGCCGAGGCTCTCCTCGAGGTCGGCGATGTACTTGCTGATCGCCGAGCGCGACAGCCGCAGCTGCCGGCCCGCCTCGGCGAAACTGCCGCTTTCGACCACCTTCACGAAGGCCCGGAGGCTGGCGACCTTATCCAAGGCCCGGCCCCGATTGTTTCCAAATCGTAGACATAGCCGTCATATTTGCATGGATTGTCCCCAATCCAAAGCGGAACGATATTTCCGGGCAGAGAGCAAGACCGCTCCCCGAATTCAGGAGGACGACAATGTCTGGACTGCACCATGTCACCGCGATCGCCGGCGACCCGATCCGCAATTTCGGCTTTTACACCCGGGATCTCGGCCTGCGCTTCGTCAAGAAGACCGTCAATTTCGACGATCCCGGCACCTATCACTTCTATTATGGCGACGAGACCGGCCGCCCCGGCACCATCCTGACCTTCTTCCCCTGGGCAGGCGTCGGTCCCGGCCGCCGCGGTGTCGGCGAGACCCACCAGACCGCTTTCCGCGTGCCGCAGCGTTCGCTCGGCTACTGGACGCAGCGCTTCACCGAGAAGGGCATCGCCTATGAGGCGCTGGAGAAGCGCTTTGGCGAATCCGTGCTGCCGTTCACCGATCCCGATGGCATGGCGCTGGCGCTGGTCGGCGTCCCCGGCGCCGAGAACGAGCCAGGCTGGAGCAACGGCGACGTGCCGGCCGAGCATGCGATCCGCGGCTTTCATGGCGTGACCCTGCTGCTCGACAGCGCGGCAAAGACGGCCGCCGTGCTCACCGATGTGTTCGGCTTCAAGGAGACCGGCCGCGAGGGCTCGGTGATCCGCTTCAAGGCCCCGGGCGACACTGAGGGCAGCGTCGTCGACATTTACGAGGCCAAGGGATTTTTGCGCGGGCATCAGGGTGGCGGCTCCGTCCATCACATCGCCTTCCGTGCTGCCGACGATGCCGAGCAGGGCAAGATGGCGCAGAAGCTCGTCGCCAATCACGGCCTGCATCCGACCGAGCAGAGGGATCGCAACTACTTCCGCTCGATCTACTTCCGCGAGCCCGGCGGCGTGCTGTTCGAGATTGCAACCGACATCCCCGGCTTCGCCGTCGACGAACCCGTCGCGACGCTGGGGCGCGACCTGAAGCTGCCCGTTTTCCTCGAGCAGCATCGCAAGCAGATCGAGGACGTTCTGCCGAATTTGGAAGAGACCGTATCATGACCGACTTCATCCATCGTTTCGAGCCCGCGGCCAGCGCGGGCTCCCCACCTCTGCTGCTGCTCCACGGCACAGGCGGCGACGAGAGCGATCTGCTCGGGCTCGGCAAGATGATCTCGCCGGGCTCTGCCCTGCTCTCGCCGCGCGGCCGCGTGCTCGAACACGGCATGCCGCGTTTCTTCCGCCGTCTCGCCGAAGGCGTCTTCGACGAGGACGACGTGCGCCGCCGGGCGCTCGAGCTCGGCGACTTCGTCGCCGATGCGCGCAGGCAATACGGCATCGCCGCCCCGGTTGCGGTCGGCTTCTCCAACGGCGCCAACATCGCGGCGGCGTTGCTGCTGCTGCGGCCGGATGTGCTAGCAGGTGCGGTGCTGCTGCGCGCCATGGTGCCGCTGTCGGANCCGCCCGAGGCGGAGCTTGGCGGCAAACCGGTGCTGCTGCTGTCCGGGCAAGCCGATCCGATCGTGNCGGCGAGCAATTCGGCGAAGCTTGCCACGCTGCTGTCGAATGCCGGCGCACGCGTCGACCACAAGGTGCTNCCGGCCGGCCATCAATTGTCGCAGGCCGACGTGACGCTGGCCCGCAACTGGATCGGCAGCGTCGAGGCGAAGGCGGCATGATCTAGAGGCGGCGCACCGTTCACAGACGGTGCGCCGCTTCCCTCACTCGAACCAGCCGCGCCGCTTGAACCAGATCAGCGGCAGCAAGGCGCTGGCGATGATCGCGAGCCAGGCCAGCGGATAACCGAAGGTCCAGTCCAGCTCGGGCATGTGCTTGAAGTTCATGCCCCAGATGCCGACCAGGATGGTGGGCGGCACCCCGACGACGGAGACGATCGTCAGGATCTTGAACAGCTCGTTCTGCTGGATGTTGATGAAGCCGAGCACCGCATCGAGCAGAAGCTGGATCTTGTCCGTCAGGCGCGTCTCGTAGTCGCTGAGCGAAACGACATCCTTCGAAACCGCATGAAGGCGCTTCTTCGACGCCTCCGTGATCCACTCGCTTCCGACATCGCCAGCGAACGAGGCAATCCGTCCGACCCCCAGCAGAACGTCACGCGTCTTGGCGAGACGGTCGGCCAGCTCGCCGATGTTCTCCAGCGCTTCGCGCATCCTGCGGCTGGAACGGACCGGTCGCCTGGTGCGCACGAGCCCACCCTTGAAGACGCCCCGCGAAAGCGTGTCAACCCTCGCGGCGAGATGCTCCAGAGCATCGGCGCCGCGGTCGATCATGGCCTCGAGCAGGCTCGTGAACACGCACATGCCGTTCTCCAGACTGTCGTCGGAGNCGACGCGCTCGCCGATCTGGTCGAAGATCGGCAACTCCGCGAAGCGNACCGTCACCAGCACATGCGGGCCGATGACAAANCCCACCGGCGTNATCTCGGCGTCGNTGTCCGCGTTGAGCCGGACCGCAGGCGAGCCGAGATAGAGCGTACCGTGATCGAAGATCAGGCGGCTCGACGCCTCGATCTCGCTGAGGGCGTCCTCGGACGGAATGCGTATCTTCAGCAAGCGTTCGACGAACCGCTTTTCGTCTTCGGTCGCGTTCAGGAGATCTGCCCAGATGATCTCCGCCGGCATTTCCGCGCCGATGCCGCGCCAGTCGTCGGACGGCCACCTGTACAGCTTGAGCAATGAGTGAACTCCACGGCCGCATTCCCATGCCGGATCGCACGGCATGCGGGCATCCGGCGCCGGACTAACGCGTGAGGGTTCCGTTCGTTCAAAGGGAGAGGATCAACAGAAGCGGCGCTCTTGCGTGAGGCGGGCGCGGCCCTGGTCGATCATGCAATCATGCCAGTGTTTTGCCCGACGGGTCAACGGCACGCGAAATTTGCACGTGCTGTCGAGCTGTCCGCACAAGCCATTGAAATAGCTATCCCCGGCTACTGTGCATGGGGTTGTTTTCAGCTTTTTGTCTGGAGCCGTTGCCCTCTCCCGCAGGGAGGGGGCCGCTAGCGTTCCGAACGGTCCCTACTCCCAGGACCAGGTCGAGAAATCGTTCTCGTATTGCGGGACGTCCTTCCAGACGCCCTTCAGCTTCTTGGCCGTGATGGTGATGAGCTGCGGCTGGTACATGTAGGCGGAGACGGCGTCGGTGGCCAGCTTCTGCTGGGCGTCGCCGAGCAGTTTTGCCCGGGCGGCTTCATCCGGCGTCGACACGATCTGCTTGTAGAGCGCGTTGAAGGCGTCGTTGTTGTAGCCGAGATAGTAGTCGGGCTCGGTGATCTTGACGAGGTCGAACGGCTCGACATGGCTGACGATGGTGAGGTCGAAATTGTGCGGACCGTTGCCGGCGAACACCTGCGACAGCCACTGCGCCCATTCGACGTTCTCGATCCTGGCGACGATGCCGACCTTGGCGAGCTGGGCTGCGACGATCTCGCCGCCCTGCCGCGCATAGGACGGCGGCGGCAGCTTCAGTGACAATTCGAGCGGCGTGGTGACGCCGGCCTCGGCCAGCAGCTTCTTGGCCTTCTCGGGGTCGTAGGGGTTGATGCCCGTGGTGTCGACATAGCCGAGCGATCCCGGCACGTAGAAGCTGCCGATCGGCGTGCCGAAGCCATCGACGGCACCGTCGATCATGGCCTTGCGATCGATCGCCGCAAGGATGGCACGGCGCACGCGGACGTCATCGAGCGGCTTCTTCCGATGGTTGATCGCAACGATGGTCTTGGCCTTGGAGCCGCCGACCAGCACCGTGAAGCGCGGATCGGACTTGAATTGGGGCAAGGCGCGCGCCGCGGCGACGCGCGGGAACGCATCGACGTCGCCGGACAGCAGCGCCGCCACCTGCGCCGCCGGATCGGAGATGAAGCGGATCGTCACCTTCGACAGCTTGACCGCCGAGGCGTTGCGATAGTCGGCCCATTTCGTCAGCGTGATCGAGGACCCCTTGGCCCAGGCCCCGAGCTGATAGGGCCCGGTGCCGACCGGCTGTGTCACGTTGGTGGGCGCGCTCTTCGGCTCGACGATCGAGCCGCTCGCCTGCCCGAGCAGGAACGGCAGATTCGGCTCGGAATATTTCACCGTGATCACGACGGTGTCGGCGTCGGGCGTCTCGACCTTCTCGAAGGCCTGGAACAGGCTCTTGTCCTTGTTCGTGCTGGTCGGCGCCGCGTTGCGCTCGAACGAGAATTTCACGGCCGCGGAATCGAAGGCTTCGCCGTTCTGGAATTTGACGCCCTTGCGCAGCTTGAACGTATAGGTCTTCAGGTCGGGCGAAGCGGTCCAGCTCTCGGCCAGCAGCGGCGAGACCGAGCCGTCCTCGTTGATCTTGGTCAGCGTCTCGTAGATGTTGTAGAGCGTGACCTCGGC
>JGI25153J46596_10000691_pt2 | contig 14943 bp, 15 predicted proteins | sample AraplaMF_Col_mMF_FD_46596 | JGI IMG/M metagenome (IMG submission 46596)
CGGGGAGAGGGAGAAGAGTCTGCTCAAGCCATCGCGCGTCTGCCTTGCTTCCCCGCCGGCCTCGGCTTCAGCGTGATATCCGCCGCGTCCAATAGCCGTCCGTCCTGCGCATGGAGTTCGAGCTTGCGAACCGGGCGGCCCTTTTCCTTGTCGACAAGGATGGTGGCGATCTCTTCAGGGCGCTCGTCGAATTCCTCGCTCCATTGCCGCAAGGCGACCAGGATCGGGAAGACGCCGCGCCCCTTCGGCGTCAGCAGATATTCCTGATAGGCGCTGCCGTCGGAGGCCGGCGCGGTTTTCAGAATCCCCTGATCGACCAGCGCGCGCAGCCGCACCGTGAGGATGTTCTTCGCGAGCCCAAGCTTCTTCTGGAATTCGCCAAAGCGNCTTGTGCCGAACAGCGCCTCGCGAAGGATCAGCATCGACCACCAATCGCCGAGTGCGTCCAGCGAGCGCGCGACCGGGCAATCGTCACGCTCGAAGCTGGTGCGTTTCACCATGACGGGGCTCCCTCGAAGTGCAGGCCGATCACGGCCTTGTGTAGTTGCAATATTAAACCAGGCGCTCTACGTAGGCAATCTAGTTTAATAATGCAACCATCGGAGGCGGCCATGAGGCTTGCGAACAAGACGGCGTTGATCACAGGGGGCAACAGCGGCATCGGGCTTGCGACCGCAAGACTGTTCGTGGCCGAAGGCGCCAGGGTGGTCATCACGGGACGAAATCAGGCGACGCTCGACGCCGCCGCGAAGGAACTGGGTCCGAACGCGCTCGCGCTCGCAGCCGACGCGACCGACATCAAGGCCACCGCAGCTGCGATCGCCAAGGGGGCCGACAAGTTCGGCAAGTACGACATCCTGTTCGCCAATGCCGGCATCGCCGGCGGAACGCCGCTCGGCGCGGCGGAAGTCGAGACGTTCGAGAAGGTCATCAGCACCAATCTCACGGGTGTATTCTTCACCGTGCAGTCCGCGCTGCCGCACCTGAATGACAATGCCTCGATCATTCTCAACGGCTCGGTGATTTCGGTGCTTGGCATTCCCGGCTACTCGGCCTATGGCGCGGCCAAGGCCGGCGTGCGCGCGATGGCGCGGATCATGGCCTCGGAACTGTCGCCGCGCGGCATCCGCGTCAATGTGTCGCGCCGGGCGCCATCCGCACCCCGATCTGGGGCCCGGCGGTTGCGACGCCGGAAGCGGAAAAGGCGTTTGAAAAGCGTATCGCGCTATCGACCCCGCTCGGCCGCATCGGCGAACCCGACCATATCGCCAAGACGGTGCTGTTCCTCGCCTCTGATGATTCCGCCCATGTGCAGGGGCAGGAACTGTTCGTCGACGGCGGCGCCACCGCCTCTCCGAGCGGTGCGCCGATCTATCGGGTGTAGGGCTCGCCACCGCAAATCGACATCAGGCCAATCCGCGCGTCCTGCGGCGGATTGGCGCTGGGCTGCAAGGGCGCATTGAACGCCGACAGCCATTGTCGGACATTCGAGAGATCAGGAGTCTTTTGACCGGAGAGAACGGGAGAGCCGCAATCATGCCGAAACGGGTCGACGTCGTCTCGTCCGCCTTGCAGGATTCGGATCGCGCTCAATTCACCTCAATTGCGCTGTTCTCCGGCGTCGGTCTGTTGATTTCTCTCATCGTCGTCATCTGCCGCATACACGGTCTTTTCTGACCGCGCGCTTCACGATCATGCCCGAAGGCTGCCGTCGCACTCAGATGCTGCGACGGCAGCCATTATCGCTTCATCTCAGGCCGCGTTGAGACTGCCTGCAGCTTCCAGCGCGCCGGCCACCGCCTTTTCGCGATGCTCTGGGCCGACCTGGATGCCGTCGGCGGAAATGAATTCCGGATTGTTGATGCCGATGAAACCGAACACCCAGCGCAAATAGGTTTCGAGATGCTCGCCCGCCGCGGCCGGCGTGCCCGGGCCGTAATAGCCGCCGCGCGAGATCGCGACGATGACCCGCTTGTTGCCGGCCAGGCCCTCGACGCCCTGTGCGCCGTACTTGAAGGTCTTTCCCGCGACGAGGATGCGGTCGATCCAGGCCTTGAGCTGGCTCGGAATGGTGAAATTGTACATCGGCGCGCCGATCACGATGATGTCGGCCGACAGAAACTCGTCCAGCACGGCCTGACCGGCGGCGATGTCCTCGCGCAGCGAGGCCTCCGGGGTTGCGCCCTGACCGGCGGCGAGGTGCGAACCGGTGAGATGCCCGAGCGGCGTCAGAGCCAGATCGCGATAGGTGATGTCGAGACCGGGGGTGGATTGGCGCAGGCGGTCGGCGATGGCAGCGGATACCTGGCGGCTGACGGAATGGGGGCCGAGAACGCTGGAGTCGAGATGCAGGAGTTTCATGGGAGGGGTCACCCTTTGGTATGGATTTGTAACTGGCGCTATATGAGTGACCGTGGCAAAACCCCGCAAGAACGCACATTTTTAATACCCGAGCACACCCATGAGACCCGAGCACAAGATTGTGCCTGCCATGCCCCCGGGCCCGCACGCCGAGGGCAGTTGCCGCGCGGTGGCTTCCGTGCTGGCCCGCGTCGGCGACAAATGGAGCGTGCTCGTCATCATGATGCTGATCAACGGGCCGATGCGCTTCAACGAGCTCAAGCGCACGATCGGCGGCATCTCGCAGCGGATGCTGACGCTCACGCTGCGCGGACTTGAGCGTGATGGCCTCGTCACGCGCACGATCTTTCCGACCGTCCCGCCGCGCGTCGATTACGAGCTGACCGATCTCGGGCGCGGGCTGGCCCAGCCGGTGCAGGCGCTGGGTCGATGGGCGTTCGAGCACCTGCCGGAGATCGAGGGCGCGCGGTCGAGTTTNGACGCGCGCAATCCGAAGGGCTGACCAGGGCCTGATGAGACCGGGTTCAGCCGATCGCCTGCTACGCCGGCCCTTGACGGCTACTTTGCATGGGGTTGTTTTCGATATTTTGTTTGGGTGGTCCACAGAGCATCAGGCCGGACCTGATCTCATCATGCTTTAGACCAGCGACACCAGGCCGCCGCCATGGCGCTCCAGCCGTCCGGCGAGTTCGAGCTCCAGCAGCACCGTGCGAACGATGGTGGCTGATAGCCCCGACATCCGGATCAGGTCGTCGAGGCTGACCGGGCTCGGCCCGAGCAGCGTGACGATGCGTTCGCGCACGCCCGGGTCGATGTCGAAATCGAGCGGCTCGTCATCGCCTTCGCGCGCCTCGAGCACGACCGGCCGCTCCATGATCGGGGCAACCGCGTTGATGACGTCGCCGGCCTCGGTGACCAGCGCCGCNCCCTGCTTGATCAGATCATTGGTGCCGGCGGCGCGCGGATCGAGCGGCGAGCCCGGCACGGCAAACACTTCGCGGCCCTGTTCGGCNGCCATCCGCGCCGTGATCAGCGAGCCGGAGCGGTGCGCGGCCTCGATCACGACGACGCCGAGCGAGGCNCCNGAGATCAGGCGGTTGCGGCGGGGAAAGTCGCGGGCGCGCGGCACNTGGCCGAGCGGCATTTCCGAGATCGCGCCGCCNCGTTCGAGCAGNGCNGCNAGCANNTNCTNATGCTCCGGCGGATAGATCCGGTCGTGGCCGCCCGCCAGCACGGCGACCGTGCCGCTCTCGATCGTGGTGCGATGCGCGGCCTGATCGATGCCGCGCGCCAGGCCCGAGATGACGACGAAGCCGGCGTCGCCGAGATCGCGCGCGAGCTGGCCGGCGAATTTCAGCCCGGCGCCGGAGGCGTTGCGCGAGCCGACGATCGCGATCATCGGCCGCATCAGCGTATCAAGATTGCCGCGCACGCCGAGCAAAGGCGGCGGGTCGTCGAGCGTCGCCAGCCGCGGCGGATAGCCGGCTTCGCCCGGCGCGACCAGCGAGACGCCGATCTTGCTGCTCGCGGCAAGTTCAGTGCGCGCTTCCTCCTCGCTGCAGATGCGCCCCGAACGCGCAGCCCCGCCGCGCCGCGCCAGATCGGGCAGCCGCTCCAGCGCCGCCCGCGCAGAGCCGAAATGGGCGATGAGCGAATTGAAGGTACGCGGGCCGACATTGTCGGACCGGATCAGCCGCAGCCGGTCGATCCGTTCGGCGTCGGTGAGGTGGAGCGTAGGGGACGTGCGGTCATGCATGCGGGCGCAGCTTTGCCCAACCAGAGATTGTGAGCAAGCTGTTTCAACCGGCCATCGGCCTTGACCCGGCCATCAACGCCTTCTCCAATGCCGATGATCCGCCAATTGGTTCGCCGCATGCCAGGAAGTAAGTCCCATGATCTCACTCGCCGAACTCCAGCGCCGCATCGATGCCGGCGATCTCTCCACTGAGGCCGCCGTCGCGCAGTCGCTGGAAGCGATCCGCGCCAGGGAAAAGACCATCGGCGCCTTCGTCTGCCNTGCCGATCAGCTGCGCGCGGCGAGTGCCGGGCCGCTGCGCGGCATTGCGGTCGGTATCAAGGACATCATGGACACGGCGGCGTTCCCGACCGAAATGGGTTCGGCGATCTACCGGGGATTTCGGCCACGCGGTGACGCGGCCGTGGTGATGATGCTGAAACAGGCAGGCGCGAGCATTATCGGCAAGACCACGACGACGGCCTTTGCCTCGGTGGATCCGACGCCGACGCTGAACCCGCACAATCACGGCCATACGCCGGGCGGATCGTCGTCCGGTTCGGCGGCGGCGGTGGCGGCCGGGATGATTCCGCTGGCGCTGGGAACGCAGACCGGTGGTTCGGTGATCCGCCCGGCCTCGTTCTGCGGCGTCGCCGCGATCAAGCCGTCCTACCGTCTGCTGCCGACGGTCGGCGTCAAATGCTACTCGTGGACGCTCGACACGGTCGGCCTGTTCGCGGCCGGCGTCGACGACGTGGCGCGCGGACTTGCCGCGATGACCGGCCGGTCCGAATTGCTGCTGCCGCCGGGCATTCCGACACCGCGCATCGGCGTTGTGACCCAGGATTTCGCAGGTAGCCCGGACGCGTCGGGCGGCGAGGCGTTGCGGATCGCGGCGAAGGCGGCAGAACGCGCCGGAGCTTCGGTGCAGACGCTCAATTTGCCGGGGATCATCGCAGAGGCGTGGCAAGCCCATTCGGTGATCCAGGAATTCGAGGCGCATCAGGCGCTCGCCTGGGAGTACCGCGAGAATTACGACGCGATGCCGCCGATGTTGCGGGCGAGGCTCGACGAGAGCAGGGACACATCGCCCGTCGTCTATGACGAAGCGATTGCCGTCGCGCATGGCGCCAGACAGGCGCTGGAAAAGGTGTTCGATGAGGTCGACGTGCTGCTGACCCTGTCGGCCCCGGGCGCTGCGCCGAAGGGATTGGATTCGACCGGCGACGCCCGTTACAACCGGCTGTGGACGCTAATGGGTGTGCCCTGCGTCAATGTTCCGGCGTTTGTAGCCGAAGGCAATTTGCCCGTCGGCGTGCAGGTGATTGCGAGATATGGCGCTGACGCGAAAGCATTGGCCGCGGCGCGGTTTGTCGAGCAGGCGCTGAAATCATAGGGCGGATTAGCGCAGCCTAATCCGCCAATCTGCATGGCCAAGTGGCGGATTACGGCTTCACCTAATCCGCCTACACCTTACTTCGCCCCGATCCGTCCCTCTGTCCCCGCCTGCAGCCGCTTGATGTTCTCGCTGTGCTTCCAGAACAGGAGCAGCGTCAGCACGACGAACAGCGACGCCAGCGCGGGATGGCCGAACCACCACAGGAACAGCGGCGTGACGAAGGCGGCGATCAGCGCCGACAGCGACGAATAGCGCGACGTTAAGGCGGTAGCCAGCCAGATCAGGCAGAAGATCACGGCGGCCGGCCAGAACAGGCCGATCAGCACGCCGATATAGGTGGCAACGCCCTTGCCGCCCTGGAATTTCAGCCAGACCGGGAAGAGGTGGCCGAGGAAGGCGCCGAGCGCGGCGAGCATCGCCGCATTGGCGCCGCCCAGATAGCCCGCGATGAGGACCGCGACCGTGCCCTTGAGGGCGTCGCCGATCAGCGTCGCCGCGGCAAGCCCCTTGCGGCCGGTGCGCAGCACGTTGGTGGCGCCGATATTGCCGGAGCCGATCGACCGCAGATCCTCCGTGCCGGCCAGCTTGGTCAGCACCAGCCCGAACGGGATCGAGCCGAGCAGGTAGCCGATCAGGAAGGCGACGATGAGGAATGCATCAGACATCGACGTGGCTCCTATCGCGGCAGCAGCGTATGAGCACTAGACGTGCTCGTAGACGGTGCGCCCGCCCACGATAGTACGCACGACGCGTCCCGAGAAGCGGGCTTCGTCGAACGGGGTGTTCTTGCACTGCGATTTGAGGTCGGCGGGATCGAGGATCCAGGGCGTATCGGGGTCGATGACGATGACGTCGGCCGGGGAACCGGCTCGCAGCGTGCCGCCGGGCAGGCCCAGCAGTTCGGCCGGGCGGGTCGACATCGCCCGGATCAGCGTCTTGAAGTCCATCTCGCCGTTATGAACCAGCCGCAGCGCCGCCGGCAGCATCGTCTGCAGCCCGACCGCGCCGGAGGCCGCTTCCGCAAACGGCAGCCGCTTGACCTCGACATCCTGCGGATTGTGATCGGACATGATCACGTCGACCAGGCCGGAGGCGACGGCGGCGACCAGCGCGAGACGGTCTTCTTCGGTGCGCAGCGGCGGCGACAATTTCAGGAAGGTGCGGTAGGGGCCGATATCGTTTTCGTTCAGCGTGACGTGATTGATCGACACCGATGCGCTGACGTCGAGCCCGGCCTCGCGGGCGCGCTTGAGGACTTCCAGCGACTCCATCGAGGACAGCGAGGCGGCGTGGTAGCGGCCGCCGGTCAGCGCCACGAGGCGCATGTCGCGCTCGAGCATGACGGCTTCGGCCGCATTGGGAATGCCGACAAGGCCGAGCCGCGCGGCGAACTCGCCCTCGTTCATCACGCCTTCGCCGACCAGGTCGGGGTCCTCGGTGTGGTGCACGATCAGCGCGTCGAAATCGCGCGCATAGGTGAGCGCCCGGCGCATCACCTGCGCATTGGTGACGCTCTTGTCGCCGTCGGTGAAGGCAACCGCGCCGGCGGCCTTGAGCAGCCCGATCTCGGTCATCTCCTCGCCGCGCATGCCTTTTGTCAGCGCGGCCATCGGGTGGATGTTGACGATCGCAGTGTCGCGGGCGCGGCGCAGCACGAAGTCCACCGTCGCCGAATTGTCGATAACGGGCGAGGTATCCGGCTGGCAGATGATGGTGGTGATGCCGCCGGCGGCGGCCGCCTGGCTCGCGGACGCAAAGGTCTCGCGGTGGCTGGCGCCGGGCTCGCCGACGAAGGCGCGCATGTCGATCAGCCCGGGAGCGACGATCTTGCCGGCGCAATTGATGATGTCGGTGCCTTCGGGCACGCCGGCGGCGCCGATGCCGCGCTTTGAGTCACGGATCGTGCCGTCGGCAATCAGGACGTCGCCGGGGCCGTCGAAATCCCTGGAGGGATCGACGACGCGGGCATTGGCGAGCAGGATCGGGCGTCGGTCGGTCAGCATGCTCTCACGCGTTCGGCAGGTTGCGGGCGAGCGCTTCGAGCACCGCCATCCGCACCGCCACTCCCATTTCAACCTGTTCACGGATCAGCGATTGCGCGCCGTCAGCCACGAGCGAGTCGATCTCGACGCCGCGGTTCATCGGCCCCGGATGCATCACCAGCGCGTCCGGCTTGGCGTAGGCCAGCTTCTTCTGGTCGAGGCCGAAATAGTGAAAGTACTCCTGGCTCGACGGCACGAAGGACCCGTTCATGCGCTCGCGCTGCAGCCGCAGCATCATCACGATGTCGGCGCCATTGAGGCCCTCGCGCATGTCGCGCGCGACCTCGACGCCCATCCGCTCGATGCCGCGCGGCAGCAGCGTGGAGGGGGCGACGACGCGGACGCGGGCGCCCATGGTGTTGAGCAGCAGGATATTGGAGCGCGCCACCCGCGAGTGCATGACGTCGCCGCAGATCGCGATGACGAGGCCCTCGAGCCGGCCCTTGTTGCGGCGGATGGTCAGCGCGTCCAAGAGCGCCTGTGTCGGATGTTCATGGCTGCCGTCGCCGGCATTGATCACGGAACCGTCAACCTTGCGCGCCAGCAGTTCCACCGCCCCGGAGGCGTGGTGCCGCACCACCAGGATGTCCGGGTGCATGGCGTTCAGCGTCACCGCCGTATCCATCAGCGTCTCGCCCTTGCGGATCGAGGACGAGGATACCGACATGTTCATGACGTCGGCGCCCAGCCTCTTTCCAGCCAGTTCGAACGAGGATTGGGTGCGGGTGGAAGCCTCGAAAAACAGGTTCACCTGGGTGCGGCCGCGCAAGGAGGTGCGCTTCTTGTCCACCTGGCGATTGAGCTCGACATATTCCTCGGAAAGGTCGAGCAGGCCGGTAATGTCGGCAGCGGAAAGCCCCTCGATTCCCAGCAGATGCCGGTGCCCGAGGACGAAGGTCGATTTCGATATAGGGGTCATTAAAGCCAGAGCTATAGGGAGAGATGCCGGGCAGGGCAAGCGTCAAATCCGCCTGCCGGACTTATCCACTAGGGCTTCCGCGGCAGGGTAAACGGCGCCGGCCGGTGTTCCCGGGCGGTGGTTTTCGATAGGATGGCAGGATCGGCGCGCGACGCTTCGGGCCCAAGGAAAAACGTGCGGCATTTCATTCAATCCGTCGGGATGGCTTCGCCCGAGCGTCGCGAAACCGGAGCCATCGCCGTGANCCGCGCGCGGGGCCGGGCGATTTCCAGGTGGACGGCTGCGTTCGTTGCGGCGGGCTGTCTTGCAAGTGCTGCGGCTCACGCGCAAAAACTGCCCGGCGGTTTCGTCTATCTGCGCGATGTCGATCCAACCATCATCCAGGATATCCGCTATGCCGGGTCCAACAATTTCGTCGGCCGTCCGCTCCGNGGATATGTGGCTGCCGAATGCGTCGTGAAGCGCGAGGTCGGCCTGCTCCTGAAGAGCGTGCAGGAGGAGCTCGCACTGCAGAACCTGTCGCTGAAGATGTTCGATTGCTACCGTCCGGCGCGCGCGGTGGCCGACATGGTGGCGTGGTCGCGCGACGGCAAGGAAACCCCGGCACAGAAACGCTACAATCCGTCGTTCCGCAAGGCCGACCTGTTTCGCCTCGGCTATATCGCCGAACGTTCCGGGCATTCCACCGGAGCCGCGCTCGACCTGACGCTGGTCGATCTGAAAGCCGACAATTCGGGCGTCTTCGATCCCGCCAAGGACTATGCCGACTGCACCGCCAATGTGAACCTGCGCGCACCGGAGGGCAGCCTCGATATGGGGACCGGCTATGATTGCTCCGACGTCAAGGCCAACACGTCGGCGAAATCGATCACGGCGGCCCAGCGCCGCTGGCGGGAGAAGCTGGTTCTGGTGATGGCGCGGCGGGGATTTGTAAACTATTCGAAGGAATGGTGGCACTTTTCGCTGCCCGGAGCGGGCGGCCAGGCCTATGATTTTCCGATCACACCCCGGAAATGATTTACGGTTCCAGGATCAGCCATGAGCCAGGCAACATTCGCGACCCATGAGGTCTTCAACCAGTCGCCGCCGTTTTGGGATGTCGATCTCTATGCGGCCGACCGGCCGCTGGTTGACGCCGTCGCCGCCAACGGCGGTGCTGCGGCTGAGGAGGAGTTGTCCGAATTCGGCAGGCATTGGGGCTCGGCGGCGATGGCGGAGCGTGGCCGCGTTGCCAATGAGAACACGCCGAAACTGCGCACCTTCGATTCAAAAGGCCATCGCCGTGACGAGGTCGAATTTCATCCGGCCTATCACGAACTGATGGCGCACGCCGCGCATGCCGGCGTGCATAATTCGACCTGGACGTCCCTGGGCAAGCCGGCCGGCGGCGCGTCGGAAGTGATACGTGCGGCAAAATTCTATATCGCCGCGCAGGTCGAGACCGGGCATCTCTGTCCCATCACCATGACGCGGGCTTCGGTCGCCGCGCTGGCGGAGCAGCCGGACCTGCTGGCCAGGGTGATGCCGGTGCTGGGCACACGGTCCTATGATCCGGCCTTTGCGCCATGGTGGACCAAGCGCGGCATGACGCTGGGCATGGGCATGACCGAGAAGCAGGGCGGCACCGACGTGCGCTCCAACATGACGTGGGCGGAACGCGACGGGAATGCCTATCAGATCACCGGGCACAAATGGTTCATGTCGGCGCCGATGTGCGACGCCTTCCTGGTGCTGGCGCAGGCCGAGGAGGGCCTGAGCTGTTTCCTGATGCCCCGTTTCACGCCCGATGGTGCGGTCAACGCGATCAGGTTCCAGCGGCTGAAGGACAAGCTCGGCAACCGGTCCAATGCTTCTTCCGAGGTCGAGTTTCACGGCGCCTATGCCGAGCGGGTCGGCGCCGAGGGCAAGGGCATCCGCACCATCATCCAGATGGTGCAGCTCACGCGGCAGGATTGCGCGATCGCTTCCGCCGGGCTGATGCGCTCGGGCCTTGCGCATGCGCTGCATCATGCGCGGCATCGCAGCGTGTTCCAGAAACACCTTGCCGATCAGCCGCTGATGCAGGCGGTGCTGTCGGACATGGCGCTGCATGTCGAGGCAACGGTTGCGCTGGTGATGCGGCTGTGCCGTTCGTTCGACCGCGCGCCTTTCGATGCCAGGGAAGCCACCTACATGCGGCTCCTGACGCCCGCCATCAAATACTGGGTCTGCAAGAGCGCGCCCGGCTTTCTCTACGAGGCGATGGAGTGCCTCGGTGGCAATGGCTATGTGGAGGAGGGCATTCTGGCGCGGCATTACCGGGAATCGCCTGTGAACGCGATCTGGGAAGGCTCGGGCAATGTCATGTGCCTCGACGTGCTCCGCGCGGTGTCGCGTGAGCCGGAAGCCGCCGCCGGCATCGTGCACGAACTGACCGGCGGGACGCTTGGCCTGCCCGGCGCGGTCGAGGCGACCAGCTTCATCGGCAAGGCGTTCCGCCGGCCGGACAATGAGCGCGTGGCGCGGCTGGCGGTCGAGAAGCTGGCGCTGCTGGCTGCTTCCGCCGCGCTCAATGCGGTGTCGCCCCGCCATGCCGAACTGTTCGCGGCCACGCGGCTTGCCGGCAATCACGCCGGCATGTATGGCGCGGTCGATCTCGCTCCCGAAGATATCAGCGGCCTGCTGGAGCGGGCGCTGCCTTGACACAACATCAGCCGTCATGGCCGGGCTTTTCCCGGCCATCTACGTTCTTCCTGGCTGCGGCCACGTGGATGCCCGGGTCAAGCCCGGGCATGACGACGAGAAACAGTCCCCTAGCCATGAGAATCGTTTGATGGACTCCATTACGTCAGCAGGTGCCGTTGCAGGCCAGCCAGATACCCCCGATCCGCGGCCGCCGCGCGTCTGGAAATTCTGGGGCACCACGCTGTGGGGCCTGTTCATCTTCGCCGCCATGTTCCTCGGGCAGCTCGCGGTCATCATCTATTTCGTGCTGCGGCAGGGCGGATCATTCGATGTCGCCGAGGCGATCCGGGTGGTCGGCGGCGGCGTGACCATCTCGCTCTCGGTGATCCTGGGATTGCCGGCCGTGCTCGCGGCGACCTGGGTCGCGATCCGTCCGACCCGCATTTCCTTTGCCGATTATCTCGCTTTGCGCTGGACCTCCTGGCGCAATTTCTTCATCGGCCTGGCGGCGCTCGCCATCCTGGTCGGCGGCTGGGACCTGCTGTCGCGGGCGCTCGGGCGCGAGGTGACGCCGGGCTTCATGGGCGAGGTCCTGAAGTCCGCACAGGCCGACGGCGCGCTGTGGCTGCTGGTGATCGCGTTTACCGTCGCGGCGCCGATGTGGGAAGAAATCTTCGCCCGCGGCTTCCTCTATCGCGGCTGGTCGGAATCGAGGCTCGGCGTTGCCGGCGCCATCTTCCTGTCGTCGCTGGCCTGGACCGCGCTGCATCTGCAGTATGACTGGTTCTTCTTCGGCGAGGTGTTCACGATCGGGCTTCTGCTCGGCTATCTCCGCCACCGCACCAATTCGACCTGGCTGACCATCGTTCTGCACGGCATCAATAATCTGGCGGCGACGATCCAAACGTTTTGGCTGGCGGGCTGATTGCTGATATGGGGTGGAAGTTAACCCCATTCGCGCCGTGAGGTTGTTGCCAGGCGATGCAGGATTCCCGTGATAGAAATCGTCCGGTCGCACTGACGGCGCAAGTGCCCAAAACCTGGGACTTCATGGAAACCACGTTTGCCGCGCTGGTCGCCTACGGCGTCTTCGGCCTGGTCAGTGATCTCGCCCTCGTTGCGCTGGCGGTCGCACAAGGCGGCGCGGCATTGCCTCCTGCAGGAGTTCAAGAGATACCGACGGGTGCAGAGTGCGCCGCAGGAATGGTGGGATCTGCAGCGACGATCATCGTGCTCTGGGTCGCCATCAGAATGGCGCGCCGCGACTTTTCTGAATATCTTGGGTTGAACTGGCCAACTCGCGACGAGGTCATGGCGGCCTTGATGATCGCGATCATGCTGTGGATTGGTGAAATTGTCGTCGCGTCTTTGATTACCCCGAGAGCACCCTCGACGAGTCCCCAGCTCCTGTTCAGTGTCGGCGAACTGTTGATCTTGTTCATCGCCGTATGTGTCGCATCGCCAATCGTGGAAGAATTCACTTTCCGTGGCTTCATCTTTCGCGGCTGGTCCGAATCTTTTGTCGGTCCGACCGCGACCATCGTGCTCACCGCGGCGATCTGGGCGGCATGCCACACCCAATATGATTGGTGGGGGCGCGGTTGGATCTTTGTGTCGGGTCTCGCCCTTGGCCATTTTCGCCGGCGAAGCGGCTCGACGTGGCTCACGGTGATCGTTCACTCCGGCATGAACTTCTCTTTCTTTCTGACAATGAAAGTTGTCTAGGGNCCCGCCGNCACCAGCGCGATCGCGATCGGCATCGTCACCGCGGCCAAGATNGTCTGCAGCGTGATGATCTGGGCGAGCAGCGGTGCGTCGCCGCCCATTTGCCGCGCCAGCACATAGGCGCTCGATGCGGTGGGCACCGCCGAGCAGATCGTCACGACGGCGAGGTTGGAGCCGGTTACCCCAAACTGCAGCGCCAGTGCGACAGCGATCACTGGCATCAGCACCAGCTTGAGGAACACCGCGACACTGGCGGCGAGGCTGGGCCTGAACAGGCCTTCGAGATGCAGGCCGGCGCCGGTCACCAGGAGGCCGATGGCGAGGGAGGAACGGCCGAGCGCGTCCGCTACCTCGTGCCAGAGTTTCGGCAGCGGAATCTGCGTGACGTTGAGCGCCAGCCCGATCGCGCAGGCCCAGATCAGGGGATTGCTTGCCACCGTCAGGACGATTGAGCCGGTCGAGCGCTTTTCCGGCGAGGCGTAATGGGCGAGCACCGCAACGCTGAGCACGTTGACCAGCGGCACGATCGCGATCATCGCGACGGAGGCGATCGCCAGCCCGAGATTGCCGAACAGGCTGCCGGCGACGGAAAGCCCGACATAGGTCTGCCAGCGTGTAGAGCCCTGGAATATCGAGCTGAACGCGGGACCGTCGATGGCAGCGCGGGCGAGCAGGGGGCGCAGCGCAAGACATAGCAGCGATACCGCGAGCGCCGATAGCAGCAGCGCACCCCCGACGCCGCCAACCGGCACCGTGCTCAGATCGGCCTTGACCAGCGTCTGCACCAGAAAGACCGGAAGAAGCACGTAGTAGGTCAGCCGCTCCAGCCCGTGCCAATGCGTATCGAGCCGCATCAGCGTCCGCTTCAGGACGAAGCCGAGCGCGATCAGAAAAAATACCGGCAGCAGCGCCGCAATGACGACCGCCATCTCTCAGGCGCCTCCGCGCAGCTTGGTGAGCCGGTCCAGCGCACCCTGCAGGATGAAGATCGCGGCATGCTCGTCGATCACCTCGGCGCGGCGGGCGCGGGAAACGTCCATCCCGATCAATTCGCGCTCCACGGCCGCAGTCGAAAGCCGCTCGTCCCACAGCCCGATCGCGAGGTCGGTGAGGTTGGCAAGATTGCGGGCGAAGGCGCGGGTCGATTGCGCGCGCGGTCCCTCGCTGCCGTCCATGTTGATGGGCAGGCCGAGCACGAAGCCGACCGCATGGCGCTCGCCGGATATCGCGAGCAGCCGTGCCGCGTCGGCCTTGAAGGCCTTGCGCTTGATCGTCTCGACGCCGGTCGCGAGCCTGCGNTCGGGATCGGACACGGCGACGCCGATGGTCTTGGTGCCGAGATCGAGGCCGACCAGGGCGCCGCGCGCCGGCCAGTGCGTGGCGGCATCGATCAGGGGGAGGATGGGGGCGGACATGACCCCCGCATACCACCGGCGCGTCAACCGCGCAAAGCAGATGACGGCGCGGCGTCCATGCGAGAACGCCACGCCGTCACCGTCCTTGAGTCCGCCTTATCGGATCGCGACCGGGTTGATCATGCTGGAGCGTCAGGCGGCGGCCGATTGCATGGGCCGTCCGCTCAGTAGCACTGCGTGATCACACGCGCCTCTTCAAAGCGCCGCGCGCGCAGGGCGTCCCGATGGATCCAGACATAGAGGTTGCCCACGTCACCCCACATCATGCCGGCCCGATCGTCGGATGCGATTTGCAGCAGCATCAACCAATGGGCCGCGTCGGCTTTCAACCGCTCGGCCGCCGCATCCCATGCGTTGAGGTCGAATCTCTTGGTGAGGAGCGCGCATTGGATTCGCATGTCGCCTTGAATCGGAAGTGGATGCCCACCGAAGCGATGATCATGACCGTCCCGGGTGACCTCGTACCACCAGGATTTCACGGTCTTGTCCGCCTTGTCCTCGATCTGGCAGACGTTCCATTCCGGGGAGGCGAAATAGGGTGGCCACATGCCGGCATGAAGCACGCACCGCTGCGGCCGAAAGCCGGCGGTCTGCTTGTGAGCCGATAATTCGGCCGGCGGGCTGGCCCGCTCCAACGAACAGACCGGCGTCAGATCATGGATCAGCCGGGCGCCCGTGATATC
>JGI25153J46596_10001308_pt1 | contig 14903 bp, 16 predicted proteins | sample AraplaMF_Col_mMF_FD_46596 | JGI IMG/M metagenome (IMG submission 46596)
GCCGAGGTCGGCGAAGCGATTCGAAGGGCGCTGCACGATCTCGCCATGCTGCATGCGCAAAACCCGCCCTCTCGCCTGGTGACCGTCAGTGTGGGTGCCGCCGCAAGCCTCCCATTGGAAACCACTGCGGACTCGAGCACGCTGGTCGCGGCCGCTGACCGCGCGCTCTACGCCGCCAAGGAGAGCGGCCGTGACCGGCTGGTGATGTCGGGACAGGTCGTGCCCTGGCCCGCGAAGACCGCGTGACGGGGAGGACCGCCCACCGGGCGTCGCTGACACTGCGCCGCGCAACAACCGTAGAGACGGTCCAGGGTTTGTCCCCAGTATTCAAGCCGGATATGACTGCTGTCACGGCCGGATCTTCGGCCAGTCCGAGAGTATTGCCGTGAGTGAAGATATCAAGCTTGTCCTGTTCGACATGGACAACGTGCTCTGCGATTACGACAGGACAAAGCGCGTCGCCTGCCTGGCAGAGCTGGCCGGGACGACCAGCGCGTTCGTCCACGCGGCGATCTGGGAGAGCGGCTTCGAGGCGCTCGGCGATTCCGGCGCGCTCGAGGCTGCGGATTATCTGCGGGGCTTTGGCGAACGCATCGGCTATCCACTGTCGCTCGGCGAATGGGTGGAGGCGCGGCGGCGTTCGATGCAGGCCAATCTCGCCATGCTGGAGATCGCCCGCGGCCTGCGCGACACCACCGGCATTGCCGTCCTGACCAACAACACCACGCTGGTCGCCGACAATATCGACACGCTGCTGCCGGACATGCGGCCGCTGTTCGGCGCGAGGATCTACGCCTCCGCCCGGTTCAAGACCGCCAAGCCGGACCCGGACTGCTATCGCCGCTGCCTGTCGGAGCTGCAGGTGGCCCCGGAGAACGTCCTGTTCGTCGACGATCTCGCCGCCAATGTCGCCGGGGCACGCGAGGCGGGGCTGCTCGCGCATCACCACACGTCGGTTGAAGCGTTCAGGCAGGCGCTTTCAGCGCACGGCCTGCTTCACGGATGAATAGGCCCAGGGGTGGGCAAATGCGCATCACATCGCGCCCACCCTACGAATTCAGGCACTAAGCCAGGTGACACGCCACGAAGTGTCCGCCCGCCCCCTCCTTCAGCTCGGGTGCGCTTTCGGCGCAGCGCGGCTGGGCGATCGGGCAGCGGGTGTGGAAGTGGCAGCCCGACGGCGGCTTCATCGGGCTCGGCACGTCGCCCTTGAGGCGGATGCGCTCGCGCTTGAGCTTTGGATCGGGCACAGGCACCGCCGACAGCAGCGCCCTGGTGTAGGGATGCTGCGGATTGCGGTAGAGGTCGCTGGCCTTGGCGAGCTCGACGATGCGTCCGAGATACATCACCGCCACACGGTCGGAGATGTGCTCGACCACCGAGAGGTCGTGCGCGACGAAGAGATAAGTGAGGTTCAGCTCGGCCTGGAGGTCTTCAAGCAGGTTGATGACCTGGGCCTGGATCGACACGTCGAGCGCGGAGACCGGTTCGTCGCAAACGATCAGCTTCGGCTCGACCGCGAGCGCGCGCGCGATCACGATGCGCTGGCGCTGGCCGCCGGAGAATTCGTGCGGATAGCGCCGCATGTGCTCGGCCTTGAGCCCGACCTTCACGAGCAGGCCCGCGACGCGCTCCTCGCGCTCCTTGGCGGAGGATGCGAGATTGTGGATGGTGAAGGCCTCGCCGAGAATGGCGCCGACCGTCATGCGCGGATTGAGCGAGGCGAACGGATCCTGGAACACCAGCTGCATGTTCCGGCGCATCGCGCGCAGGTCGGTGCCGCTGAGCTCGCGCACGTTCTGGCCGTCGAAGGTGACCTCGCCGTCGGTCGGCTCGATCAGGCGCAGCACGCAGCGNCCCGTGGTGGACTTGCCGCAGCCGGATTCGCCGACGAGNCCGAGCGTCTCGCCGCGATTGACCGAGAACGACACGCCGTCGACGGCGTAAACCGTCCCGACCTGGCGCGACAACACGCCGCCGAGCACGGGGAAATGTTTCTTCAGGCCGCTGACGCGGAGCAAGGGTTCGCTCATGAGGCGGCTCCCAACTGCGCATCTCCCAGGTGACAGGCCATGCGATGGCCGGGCTTGACCTCGCGGAGCAGCGGCTCCTTCTCGATGCAGACGTNCATNGCAAACTTGCAGCGCGGNGCGAAGCGGCAGCCGACCGGCGGGTTGATGAGNATCGGAACCGAGCCGCCGATCGCCTCGAGCCGCGTCTTGTGCTCGCTGTCGAGGTCGATGCGCGGGATCGAGCGGATCAGGCCCTGGGTGTAGGGATGGCGGGGGTCGCCGAACAGATCGTCGACCGGNGCCTCTTCCACCACCTTGCCGGCATACATCACGACGACNCGCTGCGCGGTCTCGGCGACGACGCCCATGGCATGGGTGATCAGCATCACCGCCATGCCGAAGCGCTCCTTCATGTCCTGCAGGAGATCGAGGATCTGCGCCTGGATGGTGACGTCGAGCGCGGTGGTCGGCTCGTCGGCGATGATCAGCTTCGGCTTGCAGGCGAGCGCCATNGCGATCATCACGCGCTGNCGCATGCCGCCGGAGAACTGGTGCGGNTAATTGTGCACGCGGCCTTCGGCGTTGGGGATCTGCACCAGCTTCAGCATCTCGATGGTGCGCTCGAGCGCCTGCTTCNTGGTCACCGCTTCATGGCGGCGCAGGCTCTCGGCGATCTGCTCGCCGATGGTGAGCACCGGATTGAGCGAGGTCATCGGCTCCTGGAAGATGAAGCCGATCTCCTTGGCGCGGATATCGTCGAGCTCGTTGCTCGTGAGCGGCACGAGATCGCGNCCCTCGAAAATGATCTGGCCNGCCGCAATGCGCCCCGGCGGCATCGCGATCAGCTTGAGGATCGACATTGCCGTCACGGTCTTGCCGCAGCCGGATTCGCCGACGACACAGAGCGTTTCGCCCTTGTTGATGGTGATGTCGACGCCGTCGACGGCCTGGAGGATGCCGTCGTCGGTGGAGAAATGGGTCTTGAGACCCTTGATCTCGAGCAGCGGCGCCATCAGATCACCCGCCGCGCGTCGAGCGCGTCCCGCAGACCGTCGCCGATGAAATTGATGGCGACCACCGCGATGAAGATCGCGCCGCCCGGGAACAGCGCCCAGTGCGGGCCGATATCGAGAAAGTCCTTGGCGTCGAACAACANCCGTCCCCATGTCGGTGTATCAGGCGGAAAGCCGAGGCCGAGGAAGGACAGCGTCGATTCNGCGATGATTGCGGCCGCAACGTCGATGGTGCCGGCGATGATCACCGGACCGAGCGCATTGGGCAGGATGTGCCGCACCACCTGNCGCACCGGGCTTGCGCCGAGCGCGCGGGCGGCTTCGACGAACTCCTTTTCGCGGATCGACAGGAACTGCGCGCGCACGAGACGCGCGACCGGCATCCAGCGCAGGCCGCCGATCACGAGCACGATCAGGACGAAGATGCCGCCCTCGGCCCCGAACACCTGCTTCAGCCCGTCCCGGAAGAGATAGATCAGCAGCAGCAGCAGCGGCAGTTGCGGCAGCGACAGGAACAGATCNGTGAGCCACATCAAGCCATGGCCGAGCGCGCCGCGCGACATGCCGGCGAGNGCGCCGATCAGCACGCCGATGAAAACCGACACCAGCATCGCGGCAAGGCCGACCGCAAGCGAGATGCGGCCGCCATAGATCATCCGCGCCAGGATATCCTGACCAAGATCGTCGGTCCCGAAGGGGTGCGCGAGCGAGGGCCCCTGCATGCCGGCAATCACGTCGATGTCGTTGATCTTGACGCGCCAGACGAACGGCCCGACCACGACGGCGAGGATGAGAACGAGGAGCAGGAAGGCGCTGACCACGGCGAGCTTGTGGCGGCTGTAGCGCCGCCACATCTCGCGCCATGGCGAGTAGACGCCCCGCTCAGCGGAGGGAGATGCGAGGGTCAAGCCAGCCATAAAGGACGTCCGCGATCAGGTTGAACAGCACCACGAGGCACGCGAAGACGAAGGTGACGGCCATCACCACCGGCGTGTCGTTGGAAAGGATGGAGGAGATCAGNAGCGAGCCGATGCCGGGAATGCGGAAGATCTGCTCGGTGACGATGGCGCCGCCGAACACGGCAGGCATCTGCAGCGCGATCAGCGTGACCACCGGGATCATGGCGTTGCGCATCACGTGCTTGACGATGACCGTGGCCTGGCCGAGGCCCTTGGCCCGCGCCGTGGTGACGTAGTCGAGCCTGATGACATCGAGCATCGCCGAGCGCACGAAGCGCGTCATCGACGCCGCCTGGAACAGGCCGAGCACCGCCACCGGCATGATCGCCTGCCGGATCATCTCGAGCACCCAGTGGATGCCGGTCGCCTTCACGTCCGTGGTGTAGACGAAAGGCAGCCAGTCCAGCGTCACCGAGAAGATCAGGATGAACAGCAGACCGGTGAAGAAGGTCGGCAGAGAGAACCCGATGAAGGCGAACGTGTTCGCGATCTGGTCGAACAGCGAATAGGGCTTCGTCGCCGCATAGACGCCGACGGGAATCGCGACCAGAAGCGCCAGGATCTGCGCCGAGCCGATCACGTAGAGCGTGGCCGGCAGACGCTGCAGGATCAGCGTATCGACGTTCATCCGGCTGACGAAGGAGAAACCCCAGTCGCCGTGCATCATGGCGTTGAGCCAATGCAGGTAACGGAGATAGATCGGATCATCGAGACCGAACTTGGCCCGAAGTGCAGCCTGCACTTCGGGCGGCACGTTCGGATTCGTCGCCAGCTCCGAGAACGGATCGCCGGGCGCGAGCGCGAGCACGACGAACAGCACGACCGAGATTCCGAGCAGGCTCGGAATCGCGATCAGCAGGCGACGCAGGACGTACTGACTCATTGGGGAGGATCCCGTCTAGAGCTGGGGGATCATTCCTCGCGGTACCAGTCGTGCAGATTGTCGGTTTCGTTGGCCCAGCCGCTGATGATCGGACGCAGATTGTTGGCCGCCGCCTCCACCTTCAGCCGGTGCTGCACCGGAATGAACACGGTGTCCTGGAACATCAGATCGTTGGCCTTGATGTAATGGGAGGCGCGCTTGACCGGATCCATTTCGCTTTCGGCGGCCTCGATCGCCGCGTCGTACTCCTTGTTGACCCAGCGCGGGAAGTTCGTTCCCTGCCACTTGTTCTCCTTGGTGGCGACGTTGGTCGACAGATAGCGGCGCATGTGCTGCGACGGGTCCGGCTGNCTCAGCGGGATCTGGAACATCTCCAGGTCGGCGTAGAAATGCGCATAGGTGTCGGGGTTGGCGACGTCGGAGGAGAAGAANACGGAGGCCACCACCGACTTCAGCTCGACNTCGATACCGGCCTTCTGGCAGGCCTGCTTGATGATCGCCTGCGTCTTCTGACGCGGCCCGTTGATCGAGGTCTGGTAGAGCAGCTTCAGCTTCTTGCCGTCCTTCTCGCGGATGCCGTCCGCGCCCGGCTTCCAGCCGGCGTCGTCGAGCAGCTTCGAGGCCTTCTCGATGCTGAACTCCCAGGAGGTGTTCTTCGAGACGAATTTCTCCGGGCCGTTGAGGAAGTTGGCGGTGGTGCGGCCGGCACGGCCGTAGATCGCCTTCTTCACCGACTCGCGATCGACCAGCATCGACAGCGCCTTGCGGACCGCGGGATCGGAGAACAGCGGGTGCTTGGTCTTCATCGACGAGCGCTCGCCGTCCACCTCGGTGTTGGGATCGGTGAAATTGAGAGCGATGAACTCGGTGTCACCGCCCACGGCGTAGATGGTCTTGCCCTTGCCGCCCTTCTCCAGGCGCAGCAGCACGTCGTCCTCGACCTGGATGTTCCAGCCGAAATCATATTCGCCGGTCTGGATCACCGCGCGCGCGGCCGAGACGGCGTCGCCGCCGCCCTTCATCTCGACCGTGTCGAAATAAGGCCGGTTCGGCATGTGGTAGTCGGGATTGAGCTGGCCGCGGACGAGATCGCCCGGCTTGAACTCGACGAACTTGTAGGGACCGGTGCCAACCGGCGAGAGGTTGGTCGGCGCCTCCCGCGATTTGGACCCCTTGTAGTCCGCGAACAGATGCTTGGGGATGATGGTGTTGGGCGCGCCGACGAAGGCGTCGGCCCAGAACGGCGTCGGCTTGTTGAAGCGGATGCGGACGGTGAGATCGTCCACCTTCTCGACCGTGATGTCGCGATGCGTCGCGATCGTCAGCGCCGAGGTCGCCGGGTCCTTTGCGTATTCCCAGTTGAACACGACGTCGTCGGCGGTGAACGGCTTGCCGTCATGCCATTTGACGCCGGGCTTCAGCTTCCAGGTCACCGACTTGCCGTCGGCGGCGAGGCCGCCGTTCTCGAGCGAGGGGATTTCCGCCGCCAGCACCAGCTTCATGTTGCCGTCCGGATCCCAGCAGGCCAGCGGCTCGTAGAACAGGCGGGAGCCGTCCTGGTCCTTGGTGCCGGTGGCGAAATGCGGATTGAGCAGGGTCGGGCCCTGCCACCACAGCAGCTTCAGCGCACCACCGCCGCCGCGCTTGGTCGGCTTGTAGACCTGGGCACCTTCCGCCATGGCGACGCCGCCGAGCGCGAGGATCTGGTTGGCGAGGGGCGCGGTGAGGCCGACCGCGGCCATGCGTTTGATGAAGGCGCGGCGATCCATCCGCCCGTCCTTCACGTCACCGATCATCGAACGCAGTTCTTTATCCAGCATGGTTGTCCCCCGTCTGGTTCCCGTATGGATGCAGGCGGCCGCGAGCGGCCGCCGGGTTTTCTCTGACAGTAGATGGCACACCGAATAGGCTGCCCGTCAACTGCGACCGTGTGTGTGCAAACGGTGTTCTGGCTGTCCGTTGGGCAAAACTCTGTTTCGCAGCCCAACCGTTCGGCAATCCGGCGTCAAAACACGCCGGATTCCACGTTGCACTGCGGAAAATTTGTTCGCCGGATCAGACGAAGTATCGAGACGAAATTCTACGCCACGGACATATTCAGCGGCGGCTCCACGTGGTCCGGCAACGGACACACGTAAGGCGTCTTGGTCGTCCGCTTTTGCAGGTCCGCCTTGGCGGCCTTGATCAGCTCCGGTTCCGTGAGCGCCTTGATGCCGAGCCCGGCCATCGCCTTCGCCGCCTGCACCATGGCCTTGTGGGCGTGCGGGCTCTTGCCCTGCGCCACCACCTGCCAGGTGTGGAAGGGCGTGCCGATCGCAACCGTCGGTGCGTGAACCTGCACGGTCGGCACCACCCAGCTGACGTCGCCGACGTCGGTCGAGCCGACAAGCGGGTTGCGCTTGGCATCGAGCGGCACAAGGAAGTCGGCCAGCGGCCGATCGGTCTGCTCCATGCCGATCGCGTAATAGACCGAGGCGATGTCCTTGTCGCTCAGCGTCGCGCGGATCTGGGCGGCGAAGCCCTTGTCCGTATCGTCGAAATGCGGCGGTCCGAGCTCTTCCATGACCCGGTGCAGCGCCTGCTCCAGCGGCGTGTTCGGCAGGATGTTGGAGACCGCGGAGATGATCTTCATCTCGACCTTGGTCTCGGTCATCAGCGCCGCACCCTCGGCGATCTTGCTGACGCGTCCGACCAGCTCGTTCATGCCGGGCAGATCGCGGGCGCGGATCGAGTAGCGCACCCGCGCATGGGCCTGCACCACGTTGGGGGCGATGCCGCCGGTGTCGAGCAGCGCGTAATGCACGCGGGCATCGCTCGGCATGTGCTCGCGCATGTAATTCACGCCGACATTCATCAGTTCCACGGCATCGAGCGCGGAGCGGCCGAGATGCGGCGAGGCGGCCGCATGCGAGGTGCGTCCGGTGAAGATGAAGTCCGCGCGCGTGTTGGCGAGCGACGGCGTCACCGCCACTTCCCAGAAACTGTGCGGATGCCAGGTAATGGCGATGTCGGCGTCCTCGAACGCGCCGGAGCGCACCATGAACGCCTTGGCCGCGCCGCCTTCTTCGGCGGGGCAGCCGTAATAGCGCACGCGGCCCGGCACCTTGTTCGCGGCGAGCCAGTCCTTCACCGCGGTCGCAGCGAGCAGCGCGGCGGAGCCGAGCAGATTGTGACCGCAGCCATGGCCATGGCCGCCGGTCTCGACCGGACGATGTTCCGCGACGCCCGCCTCCTGGCTGAGGCCCGGCAGCGCGTCATATTCACCCATGAAGGCGATGACCGGGCCGCCCTCGCCCCATTCGCCCATCAGCGCGGTCGGGATGCCCGCAAGGTTCTCGGTGATGCGGAAGCCCTGATGGCGCAACTCGGCGAGATGCTCGGCGGCGGACCGCGCTTCGGTGTAACAAACCTCGGGCATGCCCCAGACCTTGTCGCTGAGGTCGATGAAACGCGCCTTGATCGTGTCGACGCCACGCCAGATGTCGCTGCGGTTATCCATGCTTCGGTCCGTGATCTCTTGGTCAAACGAAGCGGCAATGGTTAGCAGCTTCATTGCGGCCCGCCTAGCACCTCGCGGGACGGCAGCCATGCAGCCGGTGCCGGATCGCGCGGGTCATCTGCCTGTGACCAAGGTGTTTCCCTGCCTTTCCAACATTTCACACGGCGTTCTCCGCAATTGTTGGCGAACGAGGCTTTCAAGACGGCCATCTCCGGCATAAATTATGCGTGCTTCGAGGCGTCGTCCTGCCAGCTGTGGCGACCCGATTGCTCAGCGAGGAGAACTCCATGCCCGCTCTNACCGAATGGAGAGTGCCGCCGGCCAATCAGCCGCGNGCGAGCGATTACGGCTTCGATCTCGACCGCGCGCTCGCCTCCGTNGTCGGCCTGCACGCCATCATCCCGCCGGACGCATTCAGCGCCGAAACATTGGGCACCGAGCGTGCCGGCAACGGCGTCGTGATCGACGACGGGCTGGTGCTGACCATCGGCTATCTCATCACCGAAGCGGAATCGGTTTGGCTGCACCTCGCCGACGGGAGGGTCGTCGAGGGCCATGCGCTCGGATTCGATTCCGTCACCGGCTTCGGCCTGGTGCAGGCGCTCGGTCGTCTCGACATCGAGCCCTTGCCGCTCGGCAACTCGGCCGACACGCATGTCGGTGACCGCGTCGTGGTCGGCGGCGCCGGCGGCCGCACGCGATCGGTGGCCAGCCAGATCGTCGCCAAGCAGGAATTCGCCGGCTACTGGGAATATCTGCTGGACGAAGCCGTCTTCACCTATCCTGCGCACCCGAACTGGGGCGGCACCGGCCTGCTCAACGAGCGCGGCGAGCTGATCGGGATCGGCTCGCTCCAGCTCGAGCGTGAGCGCGACGGCAAGGCGGAGCACGTCAACATGATCGTGCCGATCGACCTGCTGAAGCCGATCCTGGAGGACCTGCGCAAGTTCGGCCGCGTCAACAAGCCGTCGCGGCCCTGGCTCGGGCTCTACTCGACCGAAATCGACAACCGCGTGGTGGTGATCGGTATCTCCGCCAACGGCCCGGCTGCCCGCGCCGAGCTCAAGACCGGCGACGTCATCCTCGCCGTCGACGGCGAGAAGGTCACGAGCCAGACCGCCTTCTACAAGAAGATGTGGGCGCTCGGCGCCGCCGGCGTCGACGTGCCGCTGACCGTGCATCATGAAGGCGTCACCTTCGACGTCACGGTGACCTCGACCGACCGCTTCAAGCTGTTGAAGGCGCCGAAGCTGCACTGATCTCACGCTGAAGAACGCTACCAAGGGAAGCTGCAAAGAGAAGCCGCAAAGGGAAGCTGCAATGAGCGAGGCCGTGATCGACGACATCGTGGCCGTGCTGCCGCCGCTGCTCAATGCGCTTGAAGCGCTCGGCTTCTTCCAGCGNCATCTGCATCCGCCGGCCTTCGCCTCTGTGATGAATGCGATCGGCACGCCGGATGAGGCGCTGCAAACGGCACACACGGCGATNGGAGACTGGCCGGANCAATTCGCCGGGCTGCGCGAGCGGCTCGACCGCGCCTGCAGCGAGACGCTCGCNGCCTTCGCCGGCATTCGCGAGGTCGAGCGCGGCCATGGCGATCTCGTCGCCGTGTTTCGCGCGCTGCGCCACGTCCCCCGCGCGCAGGAGGCACTGTATCCGCTGGCGGAGCAGTTTCCGCCGGTGAGCAGCTTCTTCCTCAACGACGCCAATCGCGAGAACGGCGACCTGCTCTCACGGCTGGAAGTCGGCGCAGGCGAGCACGCCGGCATCTTCCACGACCACAACGAGCCCGGCAGCCGCGGCGGCTTCTCGGTCTACGTGCCCGAATATTACAGGCCCGATCGCGCCATGCCGCTGGTGATGGCGCTGCATGGCGGCAGTGGCAATGGCCGCGGTTTCCTGTGGAGCTGGCTGCGCGACGCCCGCAGTCTCGGCGCGATCCTGGTGGCACCGACCGCGACCGGGCCGACCTGGGCCCTGATGGGCGACGATTCCGACACGCCAAACCTGATGCGCATCCTCGAGACGGTGCGCAGCCGCTGGAGCATCGATGCCTCGCGCATGCTTCTGACCGGCATGAGCGACGGCGGCACCTTCTGCTACGTCACCGGCCTCGACGGCGCCTCGCCCTTCACNCATCTTGCGCCGGTTTCGGCGACCTTCCATCCNCTGATGGCGGAGATGGCGGATGCCGANCGGATGCGGGGCCTGCCGATCTTCATCACNCACGGCAAGCTCGACTGGATGTTTCCGGTGCAGACCGCACGGCAGACCCAGGCCACGCTCTCCGCTGCCGGCGCGGACGTCACCTACCGCGAAATCGACGATCTCAGCCACACTTATCCGCGCGAGATCAACGCGAAGCTGCTGCAATGGCTGAATGGGGAATGAACGACCCGTCCTTAGATGCGCCGCATGGCCGCGGAACCATCGCGCGGTGCCGACGTTATCGGCGCGTCACCGGAGGTTCGCTATGAGAACGTTTTTTGGAATGATTTTGGGCGCCCTGCTTCTTGCCGGCGGCGTCTACGTCTACGACTCCATGCAGACCTCGTCCGTCGCCAATGGCGAGGTCGCAACGACCAATCGCACCATCGTGAACTGGGACGTCGCCAAGGCCGATTGGGATGCGCTGCGCGATCGCGCGCACAAGGACTGGGTCCGCATCTCGCAGAAGTAACGTCCCGACCAAATGAACAAGGCGCCGTCGCGGGTCCGCGGCGGCGCCTTTGTGTTGGCGGCGATCGATGCCGTATCAGTTCATCTTGGCCTTGCGGGCATCGGCGATGACCTGCTCGAACTCGGTCATGCTGAGCACGCCGGGCACGCGGTACTTGCCGACGATGAAGGACGGCGTGCCGCGGAAGCCGAATGCCTCGGCCTGCTCGTTGTTGCGCTTGAGGATGGCGTCGATGTCCTTGGCGCGGTCGGTGAGATCGCGCTTCAGGCGATCCATGTCGACGCCGGCCGCCGCGAGCAGTTCGTTGATGCGCGGCTCGGTCAGGCGCGAGCTGACGCCCATCAAGGCGTCATGGGCCGGGTGGTACTTGTCCTGGAACTTGGCCGCGAGCGCGATCCGCGCCGCCGTGACCGACACCGGCCCGAGGATCGGCCAGTCCTTCATCACCAGCCGCACCTTGCCGTCGTCCTGCACGACCTGGCGCAGTTCGGGCTCAAGCTTGCGGCAATAGGGACAATTGTAGTCGGACCATTCAACAATGGTGATGTTGCCATCGGGATTGCCGGCGACGGGCGTATCGGGATCGCGGAGCACCTTGGTTTCGGTCAGCACTTCGTCATCGTCGACCGCTGCCAGCGCAGAGGTGAAGCCGCCGGCCGCGAGCGCGCCCGCCCCGATCAGCGTCAGCGCCGAACGCCGGGTCGTCACCAGGCGGCTCTTGTTTCCAGATCCAGTCATATCTCGTCCCGTTTCGGTCCCATCCTCGGCAGATACGGCCCGGGACCGGCAATCGTTACCGACCATATAGAGTGTCGCGGCGGCGATGTCATCGCACCAGCAGCGTGACTGCGAGCGGGACCAGGAACGAGGTCACCAAAGCGTTCAGGCTCATGGCAATGCCGGAGAAGACACCGGCGATCTCGTCGACCTGGAACGCGCGCGCCGTGCCGATGCCGTGCGCGGCGAGGCCGGCGGCAAACCCGCGAGCGCGGTAATCGGTGACGCCGGTGCGGTTCATCAGCGGCGTCACGATGATGGCGCCCATGATGCCGGTGAGGATGACGGCGACGGCCGCCAGCGAGGGATCGGCATGCAGGGATTCGGCGATGCCCATGGCGACGCCGGCCGTGACCGATTTCGGGGCGAGCGAAAGGACCACCTCGCGCGGCAGCCCGGCGAGCTCCGCCAGCAGCACGACTGACACCACCGCGGTGAGCGAGCCCGCGACGAGCGCCGCCAGCATCGGCACGATGGACGATACGACGCGCTTGCGGTTCTCGTAGAGCGGCACGGCAAGGGCGACGGTCGCGGGGCCGAGCAGGAAGTGCACGAACTGGGCACCGGCGAAATAGGTCGTGTAGGAGGTGCGGGTCAGAAGCAGGAACGCGCCGATGATCCACATCGCGTGCAGCACGGGATTTGCGAGCGGATGGCGCCGNGTCGCCAGCGANACCGCATCCGTGCTCGCATAGACCAGCAGGGTCACNGTCAGCCACAGCAGCGGCGATTGCGAGAGATANACCCAGAGCGAGAATGGATCGTCCTTCATCGCGCGTCCTGCCGGCTCAACAGNCGGCTGACGAGGCGGAACGTAAGCACGGTCGCAAGCAGCGTGACGACGACCGACAGCGCCAGCACGAGGACGATGGCGACGCCGTGGGATTCGAGCAGGTCGAGCTTCTGCACCACGCCGACGCCGGCCGGCACGAACAACAGCGACAGATGCGCGAGCAGGCCCTTGCTTGCCGTCTCGACGCCGTCGTTACGCAAGGGGCCATGTGCGAGCAGGGAGAAGCGGTCGCGGGCGAGCAGCAGGATCAGGAGCAAGAGCAGCCCGAGGACGGGCCCCGGCAACGGCAGGCCGAGACCGTGCACGATGGCTTCGCCGATCAACTGGCAAAGCAGGATGAGACCGAGACTCGCGAGCATGACCGCCGCATCAAGGGATGCGACGGCAGGCTTGTCAATCGCCGCGCCGGGCGGGGGACGTGCGCGGCGCCTGCAGAGCCTAGCGGGGCAGCATCGCCATCAGCGTCCCGCTCATGGTGGCGATCAGCGTCGTCTTGCCCTCGTGCTCGGCGAATGCCCTGGCCTCGCAGAAGGTCAGCGTGCGGCCGGGCTTGACCACCTCGGCCTTGAACACGAACCGCTCGCCGCGGGCGGGTGCCAGCAGCGTGGTCTTGAACTCGACGGTGAGGATGTCGGCCTCCTCCGGCATCAGGGTGAAGGCCGCGACGCCGCAGGCATTGTCGAGCCCCGCGGTGATGATGCCGGCATGGACGAAGCCGTTCTGCTGCGTGAAGGCGGCAGAATGCAGCATGGCCAGCTCGACCTCGCCCGGCGAGAAGCGGACGATCATGACGCCGAGCGTGCGCATCGCCGGCTGAGCGTCGAACATGGCTATGGTCGACGCACGATAGCCCGGGTTTTTCGGCTCGAACGCGGCCATGACTCAGACCTCGGCGGGCTCGGCGAGATGCCTCATCGCGATCTCGCGGATGGCATCGGTGAACGGCGCCGACTTGCGCAGTTGGCGGTCCATATGCACGCCCGTGATCTCGCATGTCGCGGCGATATCGCCGGTCTCTGCATTCCGCATGTCGTGCCGGAAGCGGATCGACTTGTCGCGAATCTCGAGCAGGTGGCTGCGGATCTCGACGATGTCGCCGGCGAGCAGCTCACGCTTGTAGGCGATGTTCTGCTGGACCGCGGCCATGCCGCGCCCGGAGCTGCGCAGGTAACTCGGCGTCAGCCCGAGACGGGCGAACAGATTCCAGTTGGCTTCGTCGAATTTGCCGACATACCACATGATGTTCATGTGACCGACATGGTCGCATTGCCACGGATAAACCGTGCCGCGGTAGCTCGCCTCCTGCTCCACGCCAATCCCCCCGCTTTTTCATTCTTGATACGGTAGCGTATCAGGAGCATCCTGCGTTAGCAATACGGCACCGTATCAAGAACCGGTGAGGTTTCCTTCCATGAACGACGGCAAGGGCGATGTCTGGGTCGAGGCCGGGTTTGCCGAGCTCGCCCGCTCGGGCGTCGAGGGTGTCAGGGTCGAGGTGCTCGCCAAGAATCTCGGCGTCACCAAGGGCGGCTTCTATCGCCGCTTCGCCGACCGCGCGGCGCTGTTCGGGGCCATGCTGGAACGCTGGCGCGAGGGGCGCGCGGCATCGATCGCGCAGCAGACGAGCCTCGACGGGCAGGCCCCGCGCGAGCGCTTGAAGGCGGTGATCCAGCTCTATTCCGANCGGCTCAACCCGGAAGGCATGGCGATCGAGCTCGCGATCCGGCAATGGGCCCGCTCGGACGAGAACGCCGCNGCGGCCGTGGCNAGCGTCGATGCGGCGCGGCTCAAGCACGTCGCCGAGCTCTATCGCGCGACCGGCTTAGAGGCCGAGGCGGCGGAGGCGCAGGCCTTCCTGTTCTATTGCTTCATCTTCGGCCAGAGCCTGCTGTTCGTCGAGCGCGGACCGCGCAAGCGCTCGCAGCTCGTGGCCAAGTCGGCCGAGAAGCTCCTGGACTAGACCCATCGGATCAAACGAAAATGGCCGGAGCTGCGCCCCGGCCATCACGTCACGTCGCCGCGAAGCTCAGGCTGCCCCCTTCAGCTTCTTGTTGCATTCGCTGTAATAGCCGCCGCCCTTCTCGATCCACTTCATGCCGCCATTGCCGTTGGTGGCCTTGTTGGCATTGTACTGGTCGACGCAGGTATGCAGGCGGGCTTTGCCGGCGGTCTCCTTGGCGTATTTCGGATCAACCGCGTTCGGATAGATTGCGGGGCCGGCCGGCAGCGTCGGCACTGCGGCGGGAGCCGCTTCCTTCTTGGCCTGCTTCGGTTCGGCGGGAGCGGC
>JGI25153J46596_10001314_pt1 | contig 14880 bp, 16 predicted proteins | sample AraplaMF_Col_mMF_FD_46596 | JGI IMG/M metagenome (IMG submission 46596)
ACCATCGTGTTGATGGCTTCCTTGAGCTGCAAAATCTCGCCGCGGACGTCGACCGTGATCTTCTTGGAAAGGTCGCCGTTCGCCACCGCGATGGTGACCTCGGCGATGTTGCGGACCTGGCCGGTGAGGTTGTTGGCCATCGAGTTGACGCTCTCGGTCAGGTCCTTCCAGACGCCGGTCACCTCCGGCACCTGGGCCTGGCCGCCGAGCTTGCCTTCGGTGCCGACCTCGCGCGCCACGCGCGTCACTTCGGAGGTGAACACGCCGAGCTGCTTGATCATCGTGTTGACGATGTTGGCCGACTGCAGAAACTCGCCGCCAAGTGGGCGGCCGTCGACGTCGAGCTGCACGGTCTGCAACAGATCGCCCTGGGCCACGGCGGCGACCGCGCGCGTGACTTCGCGGGTCGGCCACAGCAGGTCGTCGATCAGCGTGTTGACGGAACCTTCCATGTCCGCCCACGAGCCGCTCGAAAGGTCGAACTTGACGCGCTGGCGGGTCTTGCCTTCGCGCCCCACCACCTGGCCGACGCGTTCGAGCTGCTGCGCCATGCGCTGGTTGGCGGCGACGATTTCGTTGAAGGTGTCGGCGATCTTGCCCTCGATGCCGATGTGATCGCCGGTCATGCGCACCGAGAAGTCGCCCGCGCGCATCGCCTGCAGCGCGTGCAGCAGATCCTGCAGTGGATCGGCTTGTCCGTTGACGGGGGGCTTGCCTTTGGGAACGCGGCGAACGGCGGGTGCTTCGGGAGAAAAGTCACTCATGGTGTTTCCTCAACGCCAATCGCGCAAAAATTAAATGGCGATGCGATTCCAGTCATAGAAACGACTGCCCCTCCGCAGATCAAGGTGGAACAGCGGTTAGGTTCGAGAAATCAATGAGATGGAACCCAGCCCGGGTTCCTCAATGCACCGGGAACTTGAAAGTTCCATTGGCGGGGAAATTATTTGGAACCCAAAAAGAAAAACGCCCCGGTGCGAGCCGGGGCGTTTGCATTTGCGGTGGGCGAGAAGGCTCAGGAGCCCTTCGGATTGATCTCGGCGTAGTTGCCCTTGGCGTCCCACTTGTAGACGACGTAGTCGATCACCTTGATGTCGCCCTTGGCGTCGAAGCCCAGCTTGCCGAGCACGGTGTCCCATTCGCCGGCCTTGATGGTCTCCATCACCTTCTTCGGATCGGTGGTCTTTGCCTTCGCCACCGCCTGCGACCACACCTGCATCGCCGCATAGGTGTAGAGGGTGTAGCCTTCGGGATCGATGTTCTTGGACTTGAACTTCTCGACGATCGCCTTCGCGGTCGCCTTGTTGCGCGGGTCGGGACCGAAGGTGAACAGCGTGCCTTCGGCGGCCGGGCCGGTGATCGAGGCGAACTCCTTGTCGTTCATGGCGTCACCCGCCATCAACACCGTCTTGAGGCCCTGGTCGCGCATCTGGCGCAGGATCAGGCCGGCTTCCTGATGGTAGCCGCCGACGAAGACGAGATCGATATTGTCGCGCTTCAGGCGCGAGACGATCGAGTTGAAGTCCTTGTCGCCCTTGTTGTAGGACTCGAACATCTTCTCGGTGACGCCGGCCTTGTTGAGCGCCTTCTTGGTCTCGTCGGCAAGGCCCTTGCCGTAGGTCGTCTTGTCGTTGAGGACGGCGATGTTCTTGCCCTTGTAGTTCTTGACGATGTAGTCGGCGGCGACCAGGCCCTGCTGGTCGTCACGGCCGCAGACGCGCGCCACGTTCCACAGCTTGCGCTCGGTGAACAGCGGGTTGGTCGAGGCCGGCGTAATCTGCAGCACGTTGCCGTCGGCATAGGCTTCGGAGGCCGGGATCGAGGAGGACGAGCAGAAGTGGCCGGCCACGAAGGGGATTTTCGCGCTGGCGAATTTTTCCGCGACCGAGCGTGCCTGCTTGGGATCGCAGGCGTCGTCGCCGACCTGCAGCGCGAGCTTCTTGCCGAGCACGCCGCCGGCGGCGTTGATGTCGGCCACCGCCTGTTCGGCGCCGTTCTTCATCTGCCGGCCGAATGCGGATTCGCCGCCCGTCATCGGGCCCGCCACTGCGATGGAGATGTCCTGCGCCAGCGCAGTGGTCGACAGCGCCAACGACGCGCCCAATGCCAGGCCGATGAGTTTCAGTGATTTCATGAGATATCCTCGCAGGTCAGTCGATTTCGGGAAATACCCGGCAGGCCGGGTACGAAAATCATGCCCATTGTCGGCTGATTTTACGGCGAAGTCATCGGCAATTTTCGGGCAAATCCACGGCCCGCTCGCAGCATCTTGCCGCAGCACGCATCACGGGGGGTGGGCAGGCTACTCCCGCCGGCCGCCTTCCAGATAGGCGGCGCGGATTTCCGGGCGCTGCAGCAACTCGCTGCCGGTTCCTGACAGGGTGATCAGGCCGTTGACCATGACATAGCCGCGATGGGCCAGCTTCAGCGCATGGTTGGCGTTCTGTTCGACGATCAGAACGGTCAGGCCGTCCTGCCGGTTCAGGGTCCTGATCGCATCGAAAATCTGCCGCGCGATCAGCGGGGCAAGGCCGAGCGAGGGCTCGTCCAGCATCAGAAGGCGTGGCCGGCTCATCAGGGCGCGGCCGATCGCCAGCATCTGCTGCTCGCCGCCGGAGAGCGTGCCGCCGCGCTGGGTCATGCGTTCCTTGAGCCGCGGGAACAATGCGAAGACGCGCTCCAGCCGGCTCGCCCGGTCGCTCTCGCTGCTGTCGGTCGCATCGGCGCCCATCTGCAGGTTTTCCGCCACGCTCATGCGCGGGAAGATGCGGCGGCCCTCCGGCGACTGCGCGATGCGCATCCGCGCGATCTCATGGGTCGGCACGCCGGTGATGTCCTGGCCGTCGAATTCGATGCGGCCGGAGCGGGCGCGCGGCCGGCCGAAGATCGTCATCATCAGCGTCGACTTGCCGGCGCCATTGGCCCCGATCAGCGCGACGATTTCGCCGGCGTTGATGTCGATATCGACGCCCTTCAGCGCCTCGATCTTGCCGTAGGCCGCGCGCAGCGAGCGGATCGCGAGCAGGGGCGTTGCGGTCATCGCAAGACCTCCCCACCGTCATGGCCGNGCTTGTCCCGGCCATCCGCGTGTCTGTGGCCAAGTTGTAAGGGCGTCGATGCCCGGGACAAGCCCGGGCATGACGACAATATGTGTAGAGCGCTCACGTGCCGCTCTCCATTACCGCGATCGCTTCCTCCTCGTCGGCGCCGAGATAGGCGGCGATCACCTTGGGATCGTCGCGGATCTGTTTCGGCGTGCCCTCGGCGATCTTCACGCCGTGGTCCATCACCACGACATGGTCGGAGATTTCCATCACCACGCTCATGTCGTGCTCGATCAGAAGGATCGAGGTGCCCTGGTCGGCGCGGATCGAAAGCAGCAATTCGCTCAAGGCAGCGCTCTCGCGTGCATTCAAACCGGCCGCCGGCTCGTCGAGGCAGAGCAAAGCGGGCTGGGTGCACATCGCGCGTGCGATCTCCAGCCGCCGCTGGTCGCCATAGGGCAGGTTGCCGGCGGCATCGTCGGCGCGGTCGAGCAGGCCGATGCGGTCAAGCCAGGTCCGCGCCAGGTCGATCGCGGCCCGTTCGGCGCTGCGCCAGGACGGCGCGCCGATCAGGCCGAGGAAGGTCAGGCCGGAGGCGCGCATCAGCGCATTGTGCTGCGCCACCATCAGATTTTCCAGCGCGGTCATGCCGGGAAACAGGCGGATGTTCTGGAAGGTGCGGGCGACGCGGGCGAGCTTGGCGATCCGGAAATCGTTGAGACGTTCGAGCCTTGTCACATGGCCGTCATCCTGCGTCAGGCGGATGGCGCCGGAGGTCGGCTTGTAGAAGCCGGTGATGCAGTTGAAGACGGTGGTCTTGCCGGCGCCGTTCGGCCCGATCAGCGCGGTGATCTTGCGCCGCTCGGCGTCGAAGGAGAGGTCGTTGACGGCGACGATGCCGCCGAAGCGCATCGACAGGTGCTCGACCGAGAGGATGGGAGCGCCGCTCATCCGTGCCCCTCCTTGACGAGGTCGGACGAGATCGCCTGCTGGCGCTGGAGGAATACGGTCGGGGCGCGATGGCCGATCAGGCCGCGCGGCCGCCAGATCATGAGCAGCACCATCGCCATGCCGAACACCAGCATACGGTACTGGTCGAGGCCGCGGAACAGCTCGAAGCCGCCGATCATGGTGAGCGCGGCCAGCGCCACGCCGAGCTGCGAGCCCATGCCGCCCAGCACCACGATCGCCAGCACCAGCGCCGATTCATGGAAGGTGAAGGATTCCGGGCTGATGAAGCCCTGCCTGGTCGCGAAGAATGCGCCGGCAAAGCCGCCGAACATCGCCCCGGTCGCAAACGCGGTCAGCTTGGTCGTGGTGGTGTTGATGCCGAGCGCGCGGCAGGCGACCTCGTCCTCGCGCAGCGCTTCCCAGGCGCGGCCGATCGGCAGCCGGCGCAGCCGGATCGTGACCCAGTTGGTGAGCAGGGCCAGCGCCAGGATCAGATAGAACAGGAACACGATGCGGTGGGTCGGCGAGAATTCGATGCCGAGCATCGCCGCCAGTCCGTCGTCGCCTGGCGTCAGCGGGATGCCGAACAGGGTCGGGCGGGGAATGCCGGTGACGCCGTTCGGCCCNCCGGTCAGGCTCTGCCAGTTGATGATGACGAGGCGGATGATCTCGCCAAAGGCCAGCGTGACGATGGCGAGATAATCGCCGCGCAGCCGCAGCACGGGAAAGCCGAGCAGCACGCCCCAGAAGGCGGCGAGGATGCCGGCGAGCGGCAGGCAGACCCAGAACGACAGTCCGAAATTGGTCGCCAGCAGCGCGTAGGAATAGGCGCCGACNGCGTAGAACGCGACATAGCCGAGGTCGAGCAGGCCGGCGAGGCCGACCACCACGTTCAGCCCCCATCCGAGCATCACATAGGTGAGCACGAGGATGCCGAGATCGAGAATGTAGCGCTCGTCGTAGAACAGGACCGGCACCAGAAACGTGAACACCAGCAGCACCGGTGCGACGAAGCGTCCGGCGAGCGACAGCGCGCTCTGCACCGGCGCGGGGACCACCCTGACGGTTTCGACCGGTCCCCACCATTGCCGCAGCAGTTCGATGATGATGCTGCCGCCGAACACGGCAGCGACGATGGCGGCGAGGTCGCCGAAGCGCGTCCAGTAGGTCAGCTGTCCGTCTGATCCTGCTTCGGTGCGCACGCCGATCATCAGCGAGAACAGCACCAGCGCGACCAGCGCGCTGATCAGCGATTTCTTGAAGATGAAGGCGGCGCCGGGGGCTCGCGAGGTTTGGGCGGCGGGGGTTGCGCTCACGCTGTCGCCCGTCAGACTTTTTCGACTTCGGGCCGGCCGAGCAGGCCGGTCGGAAGGAAGATCAGGACCACGATCAGGATCGAGAACGCCGCGACGTCCTTGTACTCGACCGAGAAATAGGCCGACCACAAGGTCTCGATCAGGCCGATCAGAAGACCCCCCAGCATGGCGCCGGGCAGCGAGCCGATCCCGCCGAGCACCGCGGCGGTGAACGCCTTGATGCCGGCGACGAAGCCCATGAAGAAGTCGACCAGCCCGTAATAGAGCAGGTACATCATGCCGGCGACGGCGGCGAGCGCGGCCCCGATCACGAAGGTCATGGAGATGGTGCGGTCGACGTCGACGCCGAGCAGGGAGGCCATGGTCTGGTCCTGTTCGCAGGCGCGCATGTCGCGGCCGAGCCGCGTGCTCGAGACCAGCCAGGTAAACAACCCCAGCAGCACAATGGTCGTGATGACGACGATGATCTGGATATTGGAAAGCTGCACCACAAACCTTCGGCGCCCTCGTGCAGGGTGTAGCCGCCGGTGATGATCGGCGGCACCGGTTTGACGCGCGCGCCCTGGGCCACTTGCGAATAATTGGTCAGCACGAATGACATACCGATGGCGGAGAGCATCGGCGCCAGGCGGAACGAGTGCCGCAGCGGCCGGTAGGCGATGCGCTCGACCGTCCAGCCATAGAGCGCGGTGATCGCCATCGACACCAGCAGCACGACCAGCAGGATCAGGGGGATGGCGGTCAGGCCGAACGAAACCAGGATCAGGAAGGTGATCAGGGCGATGAAGCCGCCGATCATGAAAATATCGCCATGGGCGAAATTGATCATGCCGACGATGCCGTAGACCATCGTGTAGCCGATCGCGATCAGTCCGTAGATCGAGCCGAGCACGAGGCCGTTGATCAGTTGCTGGGCAAAATAATCCATGCGCTGCCGTTTTTTGTATGAGGACGCGGCGAGAGCTCCGGCAGCCCATGACGACGCGTCGTGGCGTTTTCTAACAGGTGGGAACCGGGGGCGGCAACAGCGCTCGGTGCGGCTTAATTGGCTTGTACAGAGCTAGTTTTTGCGCAGTTGTTCCACTGCCACGGTCCGGCCATGTCTTCGCCGTGCGATCATCGCATCGGAACCCTTGTTCCCCTGCAACCATTCCGACGGCGCTTCGTTGTGTCCGACTACGTCTAAACAACGGAGATCCCTCGATGAACAAGATGAACCAGAACCCGGGTCAGCAGAACCAGAATCCGGGCCAGAAGCCTGGTCAGCAGCAGCAGGGCGGCGGCCAGAAGCCGGGCCAGCAGCAGCAGGACCCAGGCCGTCAGGGACAAAATCCCAATCGTCAGGGACAGACCCCCGATCAGGACCGCTAGCGGGACTGACCGGATAAAGACTTAAAGAAGACCCCGCCGAGAGGCGGGGTTTTTCTTATGCATTCCCTGGAGTATCGGATCGCGGCGGGAATCATCGATGGCGAGGACCTATGCAAAGCCTCGTGATTTACGGCTTATCCCGCCTGACGCTGTCGCGATCGGCATGGCTGGAACGGCAGAACAATTGTCTGTCGAAGGTCTGGTCAACCCAATCCCAGATGGACCACGTCGCGCCGGGAAGGAAAAACAAAGTGTCGTTCCGCTGCTCGGCTTTCCACGCCTCGACTTCTGCTTCGTCCTGAAGGCTCTGCTGGCGTGCCTCGGCCCACCACTGGCGAGCGCGTGAATGTAGATCGTCTGACATGCCGGTATTGTGGTATGTCGGCATTACTGTTGGCCTATCGGATTGCCGACGATTTTAGGCGACGGCTGAACGCCTCAGCGAACGCGGGCATGCGCGCGCGGGCTTCAGGCCGGGCGGTTAAGGTAAACAAAGAGTTTAAATTGCCGCCCGCGATGCGGGGGCGTTACGTCGCCTGCCTTGAACCTCGGTCCCCGTCGGGCCGGCGGAGCAGGCGGGAAGCGACATGGCCGGAAACAGGCGGATCAGCTCATTCAACGGCGCGCTGCTCGCGGGGTATTTCATTCCGGCCTGGACCATTGCGGCCTACAGCATCATCGCCTCGCCGATCCAGGGTTTCTACCAGCGGCCGAATGTTTCGCTGGCGCTGTTCGTCAGCGATCACCTGCAGCTCTCGGGGCTGGCAATCGTCCGCGTTGCCTGGCTGCTCGCGCTCGGCCGGTTAGTGGTGGTGGCGTTCCTTGCGGTATTTCTGGTGTTGGTGACCCGCGCGTCGATCCGCAGGAGCGGGGCCAGCGACGAGCCGCTCGCCATTGCGCTCGCGCTCGGCAGCGCCATGAGCTTTGGCGGCGTGCTGATGGCCTCACAGGCAGGCGAAGTTGCAGCGCTGCGGCTGCATGCGGCCGAGCTCATGATGTTGCTCGGCACCGCCATCGTCATGCTGGTCGAACGGCCGGCGCCGCAGGCCGGCGCCGTGCCAGGCAAGCTAGGATTTCAGCAGACCTAGCTCCGAAATGATCGCATTCGCTTCCTTTACCGCGTGGTTGGCCGCCGGCACGCCGCAATAGATCGCCTGCTGCAGCAGGATTTCCTTGATGTCGTCGGGCGTGAAGCCGCCCTCGGCCAGCGCCGCGCGCACATGCAGGCGGAATTCATCCCACTGTCCCAGCGCCACCATGGTGCCGATCACGAGCACGCGGCGGGTGCGGTGGTCGAAATGCGGCCGCGTCCAGATGTCGCCCCAGGCATAGCGGGTGATCAGGTCCTGGAAGTCGGTGTTGAACGCGTTGCGGTTCTTGATCGACTTGTCGACCCATTCATTGCCGAGCACCTTGCGGCGCTGCGCCATGCCGTCGTCGCGGCGTTGGTTGTCGTCCATTGTACGTTCTCCCCGTCATCGCGAGGAGCGAAGCGAAGTGAGAGTCCGTCATTCCCGGGCGATGCGAAGTATCGAACCCGGAATGACGGCGTTTCAGTCGTCGCTTCGCTCCTCTTAATGACGTCCGTGGTTGTTACCGTTGCGTCAGAAATCCGATCACCGCGTCGGTGAAGGCGTCCGGTTGCTCGACGTTCGAGATATGCGCTGCGTCGAGGATGGTCATGCTCGCGCCGGGAATCCGGCTGCGCATGAATTCGCCGTCGGCGACCGTCGTCGACATGTCGTGGCGGCCGGTGATGATGAGCGTCGGGCTCTTGATCCTCGGCAGCAGCTCGCGCTGGTCGAGCGTCGACAGCGCCTCGCAGCAGGCGATGTAGCCCTCGACCGGCGTCGTCAGCATCATTGCCTTCATGTTGGCGGTGACCTGCGGCTGCCGCTCGCGAAAATCCGCCGTCAGCCAGCCCGCCAGCACGGCGTCGGCGACCGCGGCAATGCCGCCTTCCTTCACCGCCTTGATGCGGTCGTTCCAGCGCGTCGGGTCAGGGTAATGGCAGGTGGTGTTGGCCAGGATGATCTTGCCGAACCGGTCGGGCGCGTTGGCGCCCAGCCATTGCCCAACCATGCCGCCCATCGACAGCCCGCACCAATGCGCCTTGGCAATGTTGAGGTCGTCGAGGATCGCGAGCACGTCGCGGCCGAAGCGCTCCAGCGAATAGGGTCCGGGCGGCACGCCGGACTTGCCGTGGCCGCGGCGGTCGTAGCGGACGACGCGGAACACCTGCGTCAGCGCCTTCATTTGCGGCTCCCACATCTGCATGGTCGAGCCCAGCGAATTCGACAGCATCAGCGTCGGTCCGCCGTCGCGGCCTTCGACGGATACGTTGAGCAGGCAGCCGTCGGCGTCGATCATCGGCATGGAAGGTCTCCGGTCTCTTATTTATCGTCAAGCGAAGCGAGCAGGCGGTCGATCAGGGCCTGTGAAGCACCCTGATAAGCCATCGGCTCGAACAGTTTTGCAAACTTGTCGGGGGCAACGCCAAAGTTCATCGTGAGGACCTCGCGCAGATCTCTCTTTTCGGCAACCGCTATCTTGCTGGCAGCTTCCACGAGATGATGCGCCTCGCTCTTGCCGATCTTTTCAGCCAGTGCCATCGCGACCGCTTCGGCCATGATCAATCCGCGAGTCATATCGAGGTTTTGCCGCATGCGCTCGGCGTCGACTTCCAGCCCTTCGGCAATATCGACGATGGCGGCGAGACCGCCCGAGGTGACCAGCATCAGCGTCGGCAGCGTCGGCCATTCCGCATGCCAGGGGCCGGCGCTGCGCTCGTGCTCCTGGACCTGCGCCGCAAAAATCGTCGCGGCGAGATTCGGCGCCATGGTGGCCGCGGCGAGCGCGCTGGCGGCGGCCACGGGGTTGCGCTTGTGCGGCATGGTGGAGGAGCCGCCGCGGCCCTCGCCGGATGGCTCGAACGCTTCGCCGACATCGGTCTGCATCATCAGCGAGACGTCGCGCGCGATCTTGCCGCAGGTGCCGGCCAGAATCGCGAACACCGAGGCCGCTTCCGCGATGCGGTCGCGGTGGGTGTGCCAGGGGGCATCGGGCAAGGGCAGGTTCAGTTCCGCGGCCAGCCGTTCCGCGACCTTCAGTCCGTTGTCGCCGAGCGCGGCGAGGGTGCCGGCGGCGCCGCCGAACTGCAGCGCCAGCGTTTCGGCGCGCAGGCGCCTCAGCCGCCCGCGCGAGCGGTGCAGGGCCGCGGCATATTCGGCGAGCTTCAGTCCGAACGGCATCGGCAGCGCATGCTGCAGCCAGGTGCGGGCGACCACCGCCGTCTCGCGGTGCCGGCGCGCCAGGGCGGCAAAGCCGGCGACGGCGCGATCGATGTCGGCGAGCAGCACATCGATACCGGCGCGAAGGCCGAGCATGGCGCCGGTATCGATCACGTCCTGGCTGGTCGCGCCCCAATGCACATAGCGGGCGGCATCGGCGTCCGCCTTGGCGACGTGAGAGGTCAGCGCCTTGACCAGGGGAATGGCGAGGTTGCCGGACCTTGTCGCGGCATCGGCCAGCGCGGCCAGGTCGAATGATTCGGCCTTGCACGCATTCGTGATCGGCCCCGCGGCGCTCGCCGGAATCAGCCCGGCCGCGGCTTCGGCGCGCGCCAGCGCGGCCTCGAAATCCAGCATGTTCTGCAAGGCTGCCACATCGCCGCAGACCGCGCGCATCGCGGCGCTGGACAGCATCGGGGCAAGCAATGGGGAGAGGGGCGTGCTCATCTTCCGTGCGACCTAACCATCCCGGCCTGTCGATGCCAATGGCCTTGTCGCGTCGCACTTGTTGCAGGTGCGAATTTGCATTGCTTATCGCCCTTCCTTTTGCCCCTTGCGTGCTTTACTTGGGAGATCGGGTTAAGCGTGGATTTCAGGAGACCCCCCAATGGCAATGACGATGAACGGCGAGGTCCAGCTTGCGGCGTCGCGCGAGGCCGTGTGGGCCAAGCTGAACGATCCGGACGTGTTGAAGGCCTGCATCCCCGGCTGCGAGGAGCTGGAAAAGACCGAGGATAACGGCTTCCGCGCCACCGCCAAGATGAAGGTCGGCCCGGTCTCGGCCCGCTTCAAGGGCAAGGTCACGCTGAGCGATCTCGACCCGCCCAACGGCTACAAGATATCGGGCGAGGGGGAGGGCGGCGTCGCCGGCTTCGCCAAGGGCGGCGCCACCGTGGCGCTGTCGGAGAAGGATGGCGGCACGCTCCTGAGCTACAATGTCGAGGCGCAGATCGGCGGCAAGCTGGCCCAGCTCGGACAGCGCCTGATCAACGGCGCGGCCAAAAAGCTGGCCGACGAGTTCTTCACCAATTTCGGCAAGGCCGTGCAAGGCTGATATCCAGGGCCGAGATCCGAGGCTAACATTTAAGCCCGCCACAACTGATTCCTGCCGCGCCAGTCCGGCCGAACAGGTCCGTCAAGTCACTCAGGCCATGCCCCAAACGAGGGGCTCCTGAGGTTGCTCATTACCGGGATGGCCCATATTATGGGCTTTGGAATGACTATAAACACCTGNGCGGCCGACATGCGGCAGTGCAGCTAAGAGAGTGCTGATGGCCAAGATTTCCCTGATCGTGAACGGTAATCCCGTAAACGCCAATATCGATCCCCGTACGCTGCTGGTCCAGTTTCTGCGGGAAAATCTCCGCCTGACGGGCACCCATGTCGGCTGCGACACCTCGCAGTGCGGCGCCTGCGTCGTGCATCTCGACGGCAAGGCAGTCAAATCCTGCACCACGCTTGCAGTGATGGCCGACGGCCACGAGGTCCGCACCATCGAGGGCCTGGCCGCCGACGGCGCGCCGCTGCACCCGATGCAGGAGGCCTTCCGCGAGCATCATGGCTTGCAGTGCGGGTTCTGCACCCCCGGCATGATCATGACGGCGGTCGATCTGGTCAACCGCAAGGGCAACGATCTTTCCGACGAGGTCATTCGCGAGGAGCTCGAAGGCAATCTGTGCCGCTGTACCGGCTACCAGAACATCGTCACCTCGATTNCCGCCGGCGCCAAGGCGATGGCCAAGTGACCGCCAGGTAATCGACACGTTCGCTTAATCGATTTTCATCGCGACACGCGATCAGGAAGTTCTCCATGTACGAATTCAAATATCATCGTCCGGCGACCGTGCGGCAGGCCGCNAATCTCCTGGTGAAGAACGAGGACGCCAAGGTGATCGCCGGCGGCCACACGCTGGTGCCGGTGATGAAGCAAAGGCTCGCCAGCCCGCCGCATCTGGTCGACCTCTCCCATATCGAAGGGCTCGATGCCATCGAGATGAAGGGCCGTTCGCTGGTGATCGGCGCCACCGCCAGGCATGCCGACGTCGCCAACTCGCCGATCGTCGGCGAAGCCATCCCGGCGCTCGCCGAACTCGCCGGCGGAATCGGCGATCCCGCNGTGCGTCACAAGGGCACGATCGGNGGCTCGCTCGCCAACAACGACCCGACCGCGGATTATCCCGCCGCCGTGCTCGCGCTCGGCGCCACCATCGTNACCAACAAGCGCCGCCTCAAGGCGGAGGAATTCTTCCAGGGCCTGTTCACGACCGCGCTGGAGAGCGACGAGATCATCACCAAGGTGATGTTCCCGCTGCCGAAGAAGGCCGCCTACATCAAATTCCGCAACCAGGCATCGCGTTACGCGTTGGTTGGCGTGTTCGTCGCCAGGCGGCCGTCGGACGTGCGCGTCGCGGTAACCGGCGCCGGCTCGGATGGCGTGTTCCGCGCCACCGCGTTCGAGGAAGCCTTGAAGAAGCGCTTTTCGCACAAGGTGCTGGACGGCATTTCCGCTTCGGCGGAAGGGCTGAACAGCGACCTGCACGGCAGCGCCGAATACCGCGCGCACCTGATCGGCGTGCTGACGCGCCGCGCAGTCGAAGCGGCGACGGCGAAGTAGGCTTGCCGGTTATCTTGCCGATTCCCGGCCCATCGAGATTGGCTATCCCATGACTGCATCGGCGCTGCCCACATCCGTCGATGGGATGCTCGACCTCCTGAACGCGCGCGGCTACTTCGCCGAGCGCTCGCTGGCGACGGTCGCCTATCTGTCGCTGCGCATGGGCCGGCCGCTGTTTCTCGAAGGCGAGGCCGGCGTCGGCAAGACCGAAATCGCCAAAGTGCTGTCGGCGGCGCTCGGGCGCAAGCTGATCCGCCTGCAATGCTATGAGGGCCTCGACGTCGCTTCCGCCGTCTACGAGTGGAGCAGCGCGGCGCAGATGATCGCGATCCGCCTCGCCGAAGCCGCCGGCGATACCGANCGCGAGCAACTGTCCTCGGACATCTTTGCCGAGCGCTTTCTGATCAAGCGCCCGCTCTTGCAGGCGCTGGAGCCGGATGTCGCCGGCGCGCCGGTGCTCCTGATCGACGAGCTCGACCGCGCCGACGAGGCGTTCGAGGCGTATCTCCTCGAAATCCTCAGCGACTTCCAGGTCACGATCCCCGAGTTCGGCACCATCAAGGCGCCGCAGCCGCCGATCGTCATCATCACCTCGAACCGCACCCGCGAGATCCACGATGCGCTGAAGCGCCGCTGCCTCTATCATTGGGTGGATTATCCCGAGGCCGAGCGCGAGCTTGCGATCGTCAAGTCGCGCGTGCCGGGCATTTCCGCAAAATTGTCGCAGCAGGTCGTCCGTTTCGTGCAGGCGCTGCGCGACCAGGATTTCTACAAGTCGCCGGGCGTTGCCGAGACCATCGACTGGGCTACCGCGCTGACCGAGCTCGACGCCCGCTCGCTGACCCCGCAACTGGTCGGCGACACGCTCGGCGCGCTGCTGAAGTACCAGGACGACATCGCGCGCATGCAGGGCGACACGCTGCAGAAGGTTTTGAAGGACGCGACGAGCGAGAATTAACTCGCGCATCGCGGACAGTTGCCGTCATTCCGGGGCGATGCGCAGCATCGAACCCGGAATCTCGAGATTCCGGGTCTGGTGCTAACGCACCATCCCGGAATGACGGAGGGGTTAGCACATGACCACCATCGATCACCTCAATCCCCCGACCGGGCACATGGCCGACAATATCATCGGCTTCGCCCGCGCGCTTCGTGCGGCCGGTCTTCCGGTCGGTCCGGGCTCGGTGATCGACGCGCTCAATGCGCTGCAGATGATCGAGATCGGCCACCGCGCCGACGTCTACGCCACGCTGGAGGCGATCTTCGTCAAACGCCACGAGCACGCGCTGATCTTTGCCCAGGCCTTCGACCTGTTCTTCCGCGCCGCCGAAGACTGGAAGCACATGCTGGATTCGGTGCCGCTGCCGGACCACGCCAAGAAGAAACCGCCGCCGGCCTCGCGCCGGGTGCAGGAGGCCCTGGCGCAGCCCTCGATGCGCGAGGAGGTGCAAGAGACCGAGCAGCAGGAGCTGCGGCTGTCAGTCTCCGACAAGGAGATCCTGCAGAAAAAGGATTTTGCGCAGATGAGCGCGGCCGAGATCGCCGAGGTCACCCGCGCCATCGCCAATATGAAGCTGCCGCAGGCCGAATTGCGCACCCGCCGCTACCAGCCCGACGCCAGGGGGATGCGGCTCGACATGCGCCGGACCCTGCGCAGCAGTCTTCGCACNGGCGGCGAGATCATCGACATCCGAAAGCTCGGCCGGATCGAGAAGCCGGCGCCGATCGTGGCGCTGCTCGATATATCGGGCTCGATGAGCGAATATACCCGCCTGTTCCTGCATTTCCTCCACGCCATCACCGACGCCCGCAAGCGCGTCTCGGTGTTCCTGTTCGGCACGCGGCTGACCAACGTGACGCGCGCGCTGCGGGCCAAGGACCCCGACGAGGCGCTGGCGAGCTGCTCATCCTCGGTCGAGGACTGGGCCGGCGGCACCCGCATCGCCACCTCGCTGCACTCGTTCAACAAATTGTGGGGGCGCCGCGTGCTCGGGCAGGGCGCCATCGTGCTNCTGATCTCGGACGGGCTGGAGCGCGAGGCCGACGACAAGCTGGCCTTCGAGATGGACCGGCTGCACCGCTCCTGCCGCCGGCTGATCTGGCTCAATCCATTGCTGCGTTACAGCGGCTTCGAGGCCAAGGCGCAGGGTATCAAAATGATGCTGCCGCACGTTGACGAATTCCGCCCGGTGCATAACTTGACCTCGATGGAAGGGCTGATCGAGGCGCTTTCGGCGCCGCCCCCGCCGCACCACATCAGCCGCATCCGATCGGCAGCTTGAAGGAGTGCCCCC
>JGI25153J46596_10001316_pt1 | contig 14876 bp, 19 predicted proteins | sample AraplaMF_Col_mMF_FD_46596 | JGI IMG/M metagenome (IMG submission 46596)
AAGTTCGAAGACCATGCGCTTCCAGCCGCGCACGCGGAAGCGGCGGAAGAAGATGGTGATGTCTTCCCAGATCTCGGCGGCGCGGAAGCCGGCGTTCCAGACGGTCGAATCGATCCAGGAATCGATGCGCAGCAGAATGTGACGGCTCTTCCTCGGCCGCTTGTCCGCCGCCCCGTTCGCCACTTTTCCGGGCTCGTTGTCTGGCCCGTTTTCTGGGTTGTCCGGATCCTGCACGTCCTGTATTCCCGCCTGATCGTGCTTCGGTCATCTCCGACGAAAGCGCAGGGCCCGCATATGGCCGCAAAGCTCTCCGATACCAGGAGAGAATTCTCCGAGTACCAGGAGTATATTGAAGAATTGATTGATTTTGCGGCTGATAACAAGAGAGATGCATGAGGGTCACGCGAATTTGCGGGCCGCTGTTGCAAGAAACGAACGATGAACGATCTGCCCTTCTGGAAGAGCAAGACGCTGGCCGAAATGACCGTCGCCGAGTGGGAAAGCCTCTGCGATGGCTGCGGCCTCTGTTGTCTCAACAAGATCGAGGAATGGGACAGCGGCGATATCTATTTCACCTCGGTGAGCTGCAAGCTGCTCGACGGCGAAAGCTGTCGCTGCTCCAGCTATGAGAACCGCTGGGACTTCGTGCCGGATTGTGTGCAGCTGACCAAGGAGAACGTGCCCGATATCGCCTGGCTGCCGCCCACCTGCGGCTACCGGCTGGTCAATGAAGGCCATGACCTCTACTGGTGGCACCCGCTCGTCTCCGGTGACCCGGAAACCGTTCATGCCGCCGGCATTTCCGCGCGAGGCCGCACGATCAGCGAAAACGAGATCGATATCGACGATCTCGAGGACTACGTCGTCGACTGGCCGCTGACCGTGGGTGAGGTAAAGGACGATGAGGAAGCCTGAGGCGGCCGGCGCTCCCGGCTTTCTGTTGCGGGGCGAGTCACGCATTCGCACTGCCGCCTCCCGCGCGACATATAAAATTGGCGCCGGCCGCTGCTTGATTATTGAAAAGTGAGACCCCACTTGCGGTGCGACCCGCTGGTCCGGGCCCCTCTGGCGAGAGCTTCGGCACTCTTGCGATGTCGGACCTCTTCTCCGACAACCAGTGCCGACAGGGGACTATCCTTGAATCTCTCTTTTTTGTTCGTCGAGTGGCTGGGAACGCCGCTCTGGATGTGGTCGAGCTTTTTCGCCCTCGTCATCGCCATTCTGTCGTTCGACCTCGGTATTCTTCATAAGCAGAACAAGGAAATCGGCGTCGGCGAAAGCGTCAGGCTTTCCGCCCTCTATATCGCGCTCGGCCTCGCCTTCGGTGGTTGGGTATGGTGGTATCTCGGNTCCGAGGCGGGCCTTGCCTATCTGACCGGCTTCGTCGTCGAAAAGACGTTGGCCCTCGACAANGTCTTCGTCATTGCCCTGATCTTCTCCTTCTTTGCCGTGCCGCGCATCTACCAGCACCGGGTGCTCTTCTGGGGCATTCTNGGCGTCATCCTGTTGCGCGCCATCATGATCGGCGTCGGCGCCACGCTGGTCGCCGAATTCGCCTGGCTTCTCTATATCTTCGCCGCGTTCCTGATCGTCACCGGCATCAAGATGCTGTTCGTCAAGGAGGCCGAGCCTGATGTCTCGAAGAACGTCCTCGTCCGCTTCATGCGCAGCCGCTTNAACGTCACCGACGAACATCACGGCGAGCGGTTCTTCGTCAGAAAGGCAAACCCCAAAACGGGAGGGATGACCTGGTTCATCACNCCGCTCTTCATGGCGCTCGTGATGGTCGAAGTGGCAGACGTCATCTTCGCCGTGGATTCGGTGCCNGCGATCTTCGCGATCACCACCGATCCGTTCATCGTCTACACCTCGAACATCTTCGCGATTCTCGGCCTTCGCGCCCTCTATTTCGCGCTGGCGGCGATGATTCATCGCTTCCGCTATCTGAAGCCCGCGCTTGCCATCGTGCTGATCTTCATCGGCTCGAAGATCTTCCTCGCCGATCTGCTGGGCCTGGAAAAATTCCCGGCCGCGCTCTCGCTCAGCATCACTTTCACGATCATCGCCGCCGGCGTGGTCTGGAGCCTCCTGAAGACGCGGGATCCGCAGCAGCCCGCCTGAGCGGGCTCTGCACACGCAAACGCTAACAAAGGAAGGAACCGGATATGATTTCGGATTTCATCGGCTGGATTTTTGCCCTCCTCGTCGTCGGTCCGCTGCAGGCTGAGATACAGGAGCAGGCTGAGCGCGCCCGGCTTCCCGTGGAGATCGTCCGCCAGTCCCGGGCCTGCCTGACATCCCAGGGGCCGCAGCTCATCGAGCGCGCCGCCGGCGACTACGGCTGGGCGGCGGCCACAGTCGTCAGCATAGCGATCGGCCATACCGCGCCGGCAGAACTTCTCGACGGCAGCGACCCACAATGCGCAGCCCTTGCCAGCGCCCTGAAGGGAGCCGGCGAGGGTGCGTGACCGCGATCGGCTGAAAATGGACCGTGTGATTGATCACGACGGAAATAGACGACCGCGCGGTGTGGCCACCGCGCGGCTTCGGGAGATGCTGGAACTCGCCCGGGCGAAAGGCGGNCTCTCCATCGGCGAGGCTCTGGAGGCGATGGGCCCGACCAGCATCGCCTTCACCATCCTGTTCCTGGCAATCCCGGCTCTAACCCCGATCCCCGGGCCGTTCGGAATGGTTTTCGGCACCGCGCTTGCGCTGGTCTCCCTCCAGATCGTCGCGGGTGGCCGGAAGGTCTGGTTGCCCGCTATCATCAGGGATCGCCGGGTTTCGTCCGTGGCGCTTGATCTTATCGTGGGTCACGCGGTCCCGGTGATCGCCCGGGTGGAAAAGCTCGTGCGCGCCGGCCGGCTGCAGGCCCTCACCGGCCGAACGGTACAGGCGCTTCTTGGCATTCCTGTCTTTCTGCTCGCCGTCGTGATCGCGCTGCCGATCCCCTTCGGCAATATTCTGCCGGTGTTGTCGCTGGTGGTGCTCGCCGTTGCCCTGATGGAGCGGGATGGTCTCGTCACCCTGATCGGACTGCTGCTCACATCGGCGACGATCGTCGCGACCGCCGCCTTGCTTTATTTTATCAAGGCGATGATCTTCACGGCCTCCTAGGCTGAATGGACAGGTACCGCGCCGAGGAAACGCCGCAACTCCGTCTCGACATAGGCAGCCACCGGCCCTTCGGCGCCAAAACCCCACCAGAGCAGCGAACCCTGCCATTGCGACAGCATCAGCCGGGCGATCGTCTCCGGCGCCTTCGCCGATCCGAAACATTGCGCGATATCAGCCATCAGCGCTGTTCCCCAGGCNGCACCCCGGGCGCGCAGCACCGGATCGCGGAAATCCTCGCGAAGCACCAGCAGTCCTTCGCCATAGGCGGCGGCATCGTCCCCGTAGTCCTGCGACAGGCCGACGAGCAACGCGACGGCGCCGTCCGGGGTTTTCGGCACGGTCCCGGCAAGTCGCGCCGTTTCCGCGTCAAGCCTGTCCCAGGCATAAAGCAATGCTGCGCGCAGCATCGCCGCCTTCGTTGCGAAACGCTGCACCAGCGTCGAGCCGGAAAGGCCGCTTGCTTTCGCCACCGCCGCAAAGGTCGCCGCATCCGGCCCCTGTGCCTGGATCAGCGCAAGCACCATGGCGAGAAGCTGTTCATCGGAAACTGTGCGGCGGCGCGGCATGAAATTCCTCTCGCATTCATGTTGAATGTAAACGATCATTCGTTTATATACAACCAACCCCGGAAAACCGGGGCGCTTTCCATTTCGGCGTGAGAGCCGTTTTAGCGTGGAGGATGGAGAAGTGACAGCGAACTTGCGGGAGAAAGTGGCGTTGGTGGCGGGAGCTACGCGCGGCGCCGGCCGGGGCATTGCGATGGAGCTCGGCGCCGCCGGCGCCACCGTCTATGTCACCGGGCGTACGACACGCGCNCAGCAATCCGAATATATGAGNCCGGAGACGATCGAGGAGACGGCCGANCTGGTGACCGCTGCCGGCGGCAAGGGCATTGCCGTGCAGGTGGACCACCTCGTCAATCAACAGGTCGAGGCGCTGGTCGCCCGCATTCGCCAGGAAGCCGGCCGGCTCGATATTCTCGTCAACGACATCTGGGGCTGCGAGAAGCTGTTCGAATGGGACAAATCAGTCTGGGAGCATTCGCTGGACAAGGGCCTGCACATGCTGCGGCTCGGCATCGAAACACATCTGATTACCGCCCACTACGCGCTGCCGCTGATGATCGAGCGGCCGGGTGGACTGCTGGTGGAAGTAACCGACGGAACGGCCGAATACAACGCCACGCATTACCGGCTTTCGCCCTTCTACGATCTCGTCAAGACAGGCGTCACCCGCATGGCCTGGGCGCATGCGCAGGATCTGGCGAAACACGGCGCCACCGCCGTNTCGATCACACCCGGCTGGCTGCGCTCCGAAATGATGCTGGATGCCTACGGTGTGCGCGAGGAGAACTGGCGCGATGCGACGAAGATACAGCCGCATTTCGCCATTTCCGAAACCCCGCGTTTCCTCGGCCGCGCCGTTGCGGCGATTGCCGCCGATCCCGACCGCGGCCGCTGGAACGGCCAGTCGCTATCGAGTGGCGGCGTGGCGAAGACCTACGGCTTCGACGACATCGACGGTTCGCGGCCGGATTGCTGGCGCTACCTGGTGGAAGTGCAGGAGCCGGGCAGNCCGGCGGATGTGACGGGTTATCGCTAAAGCGAAACTGCGCGGGGTTTTGNGTCNGCAAAANCCCGACCGATTCCAGGGAAACCGTCAACCGGTTTCCCTGGATTTTCGTAAAAACAAAAGGTCAGAGCGGTCTGCGCTTCAAAAGCGGAACCGCTCAGAGCCCGCCGGTTATCTTGCTGCGGCGAGCCGGGCTGCGTCGCGAAACGACACCAGCCGCTTCGCCTGTTCGTCCCACAGCACCAGTTTGACGCAGCGCAGGCTGTCCATGAGCGTGATGCGGCCGATATCGGCAAGCTCAGGATGGTCTCGCAGCACCTCCGGCAGCCGGTAGTAGGGCACCCGGCTCGACAGATGATGCACGTGGTGGATGCCGATATTGCCGGTGATCCAGCGCAGCACCGGCGGCAGGTCGTAATGCGAGGCACCGTGCAGGGCCGCATGCTGGAACTGCCAGTCCGGCTTCTTCGACCAATGTGTTTCCTCGAACTGGTGCTGGACGTAGAACAGCCAGACGCCGGCAGCGCCGGCCAGAAGCACGATCGGCAGATGCACCAGCAGAAAGGGGACGATCCCGACTGCCCAGATCAGCAGTGCGGCGGCTGCTGCGATGGCAAGATTGGTCGCCATGGTCGAGATCCAGGGCAGGGCGCCGGAGCGCATCATGCCGAAAGGCAGGCGCTGCTTGATGAGAAACAGCCATGCCGGTCCAATGCCGAACATCACGATCGGGTGCCGGTAGAGCCGGTAGCCGATCCGGCCCCAGCGCGACAGCGCGTTGTATTCGGCAATCGTCAGCGTCTCGATGTCGCCAACGCCGCGCTCGTCCAGGTTCCCGGCCGAGGCGTGGTGTTCTGCGTGCGCCCGNCGCCAATAGTCGTAAGGCGTCAACGTCAGGATGCCGATCGTGCGTCCAACCCAGTCGTCGACGCCGCGACGGGCGAAAAACGAGCCGTGGCCGCAATCATGCTGGATCATGAACAGCCGGAGCAGGAAAGCGGCGGCGGGAACGACGAGGATGAGACCTGGCCAGAAGCTGTAATGAACCGCCGCCCATGCGGCGGCCCAGAACAGCGCGAAGGGGACGACCGTGACGGCAAGCTCGAAGGCGCTGCGTCCGGCCCGTGGCTGGCGATATTGGGCAAGGATCTTCAACCAGCCCTTCTCGGTGAAAAGGGCGGTTTGATCTTCGGATCGCTTCGGGTTTTCGTCAGGCTCGCCCGAAGGGGCAACCCGGATTTCCTCGCACTCGCTGCGGCGCGCAGATTCGATCACAGAATAGCGCCGTGAAAGGCAGCGACAGTCGAAAAGCCGAGTGCAATCACCACGGCTGAGCGAATGAGGAATAGCGGATAGTCGAAGCGGTACATGGTATGAAGAGGGGTCATTTTGTGTGGCACCTTCCGTTTTCTTTAAAACACGTTCATGCGTGATCCCGTCACGCCAGAGCGCGGCGTGCCNGAAAGGGCACGCTGTGACTTTGAATCTGCGCATAATCCTTCCGCAAATCGATNTTGATTTGCGCTGTTATGCGCCATCGATGATGAGAGCCCCGTCCANGGCTCGAGACGAGNCCCTATTTTTTTGGAGCACTGCCCTGCGGGGCGGCTTTGGTCGCCGTCTTCATCTGGTTGGCGAATGTGCTTTCCACTTTCGCAGCTTGCTTGTCCTTTTTTGGCTTCCGGACCTCGCGATTGCTTCTTACCTGTCCTTTTGCCATGGATGAGTCTCCCTTTGGATCGACATTAAAAACCGCGGCCTGCGTGGTATTCGCCCCGCTTGTCGGTCGCGACTGGAGATCGCGGGATCGTCATGAGGGGCAACCCGACAACACCGGGCCGCAGGGATGGAATGAAAATGATGCCTGCTGAAACCGCATCGCAGTCTGGAGGCGGATGACCGGAGAGGTCACCGAAAGCCAAACCCGACGTTGAGACGGGACGTCACCATGCTTTCGCGATCGGGAAAATGGCGGGGCCGGAAAACCGGTCACCGCAAATGCCGCATCGGCCAAATCAGCGAGCCCTCTTCATAGAATAAAATTGAGGTGCCATTAAGGCCATCGCCGCAGGAAAGCCATATTTCCACAGGGCTTATTCATTTAATGGAAACAGCCGGATCAGCTTCGTTCTTTCCATCTCGGCCAGGCCTGATGCCGACATGATGCCGCGAGCCAAACAGAGTTCGATATCCCGCCCGATATCGAGTGGCACCCGCATGCCACCGGCCTTGAGAAGGCGGTCGGTCATCGACAGAAGCAGATCCACTTTCGCCTGGCAGCCGTCGATCTCAAGGAGCGCCACCCGGCGCTCCTTGTCGATGTCTGCAAGATCCTTGTCCTGCTGCCGTTGCTGGTAAGCTCCGAATTGCACCCATCCGAAATAGGCGGCCGCTGCGACTGAGATACAAAGCAAGAGGGTTTTCCGCACAATAATCCTTCGGAGCCGGGCGGCTGGCTAGCCGGCGGCACGTCTTTCGCGGGGCAATCCCTGTATCGCATATCGGTTNCAGACAGGAGTTACCACTTTCGGCGGGGCCTTCGGCTTGCCGAAATGGTGTTCGAGCGCCCGTGAGAGCATGGCCGGCGAGGTGACGCCCTCTTGGAACAGCCTGATCAGCAGGATGGCCGCGACGTTGAAAACCCGTTCGTCATCGATCAGGATTCTGGCGTCGTAGCCGGCGTCGTCGAGCACGCCCTGAAGCATGTCGAGATCGGACGAGGTCAGATGCGGCTTTTCTGAGGTGGAAGACATCGGTCCTCCTTTCGTCGGGGCGAGGGTATAAAAACCCTCAGTCGGCAGCGCCCGTGCGATGGCTGCCGAAGGCGGGACCATGCGCCTTTCGCTGAGGCAACGCAACGGGAATCTTGCTGCGGATATCGCACCGGTTGATGGGCAGCCCGCACCGGTCAGGGTGCGGGCCGAGATGGTTATTCCGCCGCCTGATAGCTGGGTCTCCGGGCGGCCGATGTCCGCGGACCGGCGGCTGCAAGCAGGGTGATGGCGATGGCAAGCAACGCCACGAAGGCGATGCCGGCGACATAAGGGTCCCAGCCGAAATGCGGCGCGGCGCCGAAGACCGCCGAGGCGGCCGCAAGCACGATGCCGCCGCCGATCTGGAAGGAGGCAAAGAGCAGTCCCGAGGCGAGTCCAGCCTTGTCGTCCTCCACATCGGAAAGGGCCGCGACCTGCACCGAGGGGTAGGTCAGGGCGTAACCGAGGCCGAGCGGGATCTGCGAGAACAGAACGAGCAGGATCGGGTCGACATGTCCGAGCGCGGTCACCCAGAAGATGTAGCTGAAGGCNTGCAGGCCGACACCCACCGCCATCAGCCCGGTNGCGCCGCGATTTTGCGCGAGTGTGGCAAAACGTGGCGCCAGGAACATCACGAAGACGCCGCCAAGCGCAAAGCAGAAGCCGGTGGTGAAGGCCGACCAGCCTATGGCGTTCTGATAGTAGAGCGTCGCNAGGAACTGGAAGCCGACATAGGCGCCCTGGAAGAGGGCGGCAATCGCATTGGCATGCCGAAGCTTGGCCCGACGGAACATGCCGAGCGGCACCATCGGATCGGCATGGCGCGCTTCGACCGCGAGGAAGAGCAGGATCAGCACCAGCGACGCGATGAGCGAGCCCCAGGTCGGGAATGCCTGCCAGCCCGCTGCCGCAGCGTTGGTGATCCCGAAGACGAAGAGCAAGAGCCCGGGTGTGATGGTCAGCGCGCCGGCCCAGTCGAAGGCCGGCCGCGGTCCGGTTCTTTTCGGGTCGGCCGGCAGCACCAGCGGCGCAAGAAGGAGCGTCAGGATGGCGACCGGCGCGCCCATGACGAGCGTCGCCCGCCAGCTGAAGATCGTCGCAGCACCGCCGATCACCATGCCGAGCACGAAGCCGGCGGCGCCGGTGGAGGAGAAGACGCCGAGCGCCTTTGCCCGCGCCGCTCCCTCGCCGAAGACGGAGAGCAGCAGCGCCAGGGCGGCCGGCGCGGTGAAGGCGGCGGCAATGCCCTTGATCAATCGGGCGGCGATCAGCGTCGGGCCGCTGTCGACGAAGCCGCCGGCGATGCTGGCGGCGGCAAAAATTGCCAGCGACCAGAGGAAGACGCGGCGATGGCCGAAGACGTCGGCGACCCGGCCGCCGAGCAGCAGGAAGCCGCCATAGCCGAGCACATAGGCGCTGACGGCCCATTGCAGCGAGGTCGCCTCCATGCCGAGTTCGGCCTGTATGGCAGGCAGCGCGACGCCGATGGTGGAGACATCCATGGCGTCGAGAAAATTGGCGGCGCAGAGCAGCAGCAATGCCAGCCCTGCCCCGTTTCGCGATTTGGAAAGAGTCATCGAAATCGTTCCTTCTTTGCTGCCGCCTCATCGGGGGAGGTTGCCGGGCGGCAGGGAACGAGAAAATGTACAGCTTCCTTTCCTATTGCAAATTGATAGTAGCCATGCCAGGTATTACTGACGATGATGAATGACGCCACGCTTCGCAAGATCGACCTCAATCTCCTGCTGGCCTTTTCGGTGCTGATGCAGGAGCGCAACGTCAGTCGCGCCGCCGAGCGCCTGCTGCTCGGTCAGCCGGGCCTGTCGGCCGCATTGCGGCGCCTGCGCGAAGCGCTGGACGATGAGTTGTTCGTGCGTGTCGGCCGCGGCCTGCAGCCGACGCCGCGCGCTCTTTCCATCGCCCCGGCGATCGAGGATGCGCTGTCGGGCATCGAGCGCGCCATCCGCCCACAGGCCGAATTCGATCCGGCAAGCTGGCAGGGCGAGTTCCGCATCGGCATGTGCGACAATCTTGAATCGGCCTTCTTCGGCCCGCTCGCCGCCCGTCTTCTCCAGCTTTCACCCGGCGCCCGGCTGATCGGCATCGCTTCCGAAAAGCGCGATGCCGCACGCCGGCTGGATGAAGGCGTCTTCGATTTTAGCGTCGCGATGCATGACGAACCCGCCTCCTGGCACATTCGCGCGCCGCTGTTCGACCAAGTCTCGATCTGCATCTACGATGAAGCTCAGCTCGGGCTGAAGGCGCCGTTGAGCCTCAAGGATTTCGCCAATGTCGCGCATGTCACCGTCTCGTTCGAAGGCAACACCTCGACCGGTATCGACATGGCGCTGAACCGCACCGGCGATGTGAGACAGGTGGTGGCGACCGTCCCGCGCTTTTCCGCTCTGCCGATGGTGCTGAAGGCGATGCCCGCCATTGCCACCGTGCCGGAATCGATCGGTCGCTGCATGGCGCAGTTACATGGGCTGATGCTTTGCGAGCCGCCGCTTTCGCTGCCGACCGATTCCGTGACGATGCTTTATCGCCGAGTCGACCAGACGGACGGCCGGGCGCGCTGGTTCCGTCGCCTGTTCATCGATGTAGCCAATAAGGCGCTCGAAGCTTCCGGCTGCTGCGTATCCATTCCGAGAGCCGCTGCCTGACGGTCCGTTATAGCTCGCCTTTGTGGAAATAAGCTTCGAGGCGATAGCCGTCGGGGTCGATGATGAAGGCGGCATAATAGAAGCGCCCGTAATCCGGCCGGATACCCGGTTCACCATTATCCGTGCCGCCGGATGCGACGGCCGCCGCGTGAAAGGCATCGACCGCAGCCTCATTCGGGGCGACGAAGCAGAAATGCAGCCCGGATCGCATGTCGGCAACAACAGGCTGTTCGACCTGCATCACCCAAAGGCCGACCCCTTCCAGGCCGTAGCCGATCGTGGTGTCGGAATTGGAGAGGCGCTCATATCCGAGCGGCGTTAGCGCCGCATCGTAGAAACGGCGGGCTCTTTCCAGGTCTTTTACGCCGATGGAAATATGATCGAACATGGACTGCGAAACTCCCTATCTTCCGCTAATGACTGCTCACACCCAAGATGGCTCGACGCCAACATCTTTCAACCGCTGTTCTAAAGCATGTCGCGCAAAAGTGTGTGGGAGATAGGCAGCCCCACGACTGCTGCCGCCTGCGGCAAAGCCTGAGGCCGGACATTGCCGCATCCACCCAGGTCTNGTTCTAAACAGCGCCCTCGGCGACGCTTTGCATCTGCTGCAGCTCCGTCACCTCATAGGTCCAGACTCGAAACGCCTTCAGCACATGCGGTCCGAAGGAATTGATGAGCGGTATGTCGGCGGCATCGCGCCCGCGTGCGACGATGATGCGACCGATCCGCGGTGTGTTGTTGCGCGGATCGAATGCATGCCATGCACCGTCAAGGAAGACCTCGATCCAGGCGCTGAAGTCCATCGGATCAACGACGGGAATGCCAATGTCGCCGAGATGACCATTGATATATCGGGCAGGAATGTTGAGGCAACGGCACAACGCCACCGCGAGATGCGCAAAGTCGCGACAGACGCCGACGCGTTCGTGGAACGCCTCGAAGGCTGTCCGCGTCGATCGCGCCTGCATGTAGTCGAATTGGATATGGCCGTGAACGAAGTCGCAGATCGCCTGAACGCGGCCCCAGCCGGGTGAGACGGTGCCGAACATATCCCACGCAATTTGACTGAGACGATCCGTCTCGCAATAGCGGCTGCCCATCAGGTAGACGAGGCAATCGTCCGGCAACTCCGAAACCGGGAGTTCCCTGGCGCCTGGCAGCGACCTGTCCGGTTTGCCGTCGTCTTCGATCGTCGCATCGCCCCATATGGTCAGGTCGCCCGCTGGGGCAACCAGCCGAAGACAGCGGTTGCCGAAGAGGTCGCGATAAGTCGAAGTGGGAACATNGGGCGTGGTGAATACNGTTTCCGGAATTCTGATGTCGGCCGCACGATCCTCATGNACCGACAACAGNCATACCAATGCGGTCGGCTGCGGGCAGGTCANCGTCATTTCATAGCCATAACGGATCAACATGGAGCGTTCTCGCGCGTCCGGATCCGTCTAGCGGAAATCCGCCGCAGTTAGAGTATAGAAGGCGCGGCGGCGGTAGGAATAGGCTTTGTGCGCCACGTCCTGAATGGAGTTGCGCAGGGTGTCGAAGGAGGAAAGCCACCTCGCTTCCGAAGGCTCGGTTCTTTGCAATGCGGCATCGGATTTCGCCAGTGCGCCAACCTCGATGAAGAACAACACCTGGAACATGCCGTCATGGCCGACGAAGCGCACAGCATTTCTCACAGCATCGAAGCTTCGGCTTTGGTTTAGAAACGCTAGCGCCATGGTTGGACCGGCGGGCTCTTACGAGCACTCCGAGCGGCGCCCGACAGCCTCAGCCATTCCTTCCGGTATCCTATGTTGAGGAGATTGAAGGACATCATGTCTTTCCCCGCCTCCGAACGGCTCTTGCCGATCATGGTATGGTCGGCGTGTACGGGAACGCTTGCAGAAACACGATAGACGGTCCACGAACGGGCGGATTCGATCCGGCGGTCGTGTTCGATCTCCATGGAGTAGCGGCCGGGCGCTTCCCATGTGTGGACGGCAAAGGCATTCCGTCTTCGTTCGGCTTCGTCTCCATGGCTGTTCACGATGTCAACCTTTCGTCATTCGGGCCGCGGCCTTGGCCAAACGTCCTCTCGATCAGTGTTGCGCCGCTGCCGGCGGGCGATAGGTTTACCAGTTCCAGGCTATCTTCCGTCGCGACCCGCTCATGACGTTCATCGTCACTACGGATGCGGTATTGCAGCACATTTCCTCTCAGAGGCAGCGTGGCGGTAATGCGGTATGTGTCGGGAAGCTTGGAGGGAACGACCAAGAACCCGTCCTTCACCCGGACAGTCTGCCCCACCTTGAAGATATGTGTTGCTGCCTCGCGCCGGATTGCGCGTCCATTGCGTTGCGGGATGCGCGTAAGGGTCATGACGGTTTGTGGTCCTTTTCGAGCACGGTTTCGAGATCTGACAGGTGGATAGGCATCATCTGCTGCGTCGAACTCTGCGCGGCGATCGCCGGCAAGTGGATGAAGGCGCCGACCCGTCGCCAGGCAAGCCTGGAAACGCTTTCGATCAATTCCTCGTCATAATCGACGCGGTATTCTCCGGCTGGCTGCGCCGCGTCGAAACCGGGCAGGCGGAATGGGGATGAAAAGCGGACGACGGTTTGTGTGGTGCGACTTGTCACTGGCGAGGCCTCCGCAGGAATACACCGATGCGTTTCCTGTATCGTTGAGATCCGAACCGGACGAACTCGAGGCTGCCGGTACATCCGCGGTCAGCGCCAAGCTCATTCCGGATCGGAACAGACGAACTCAACGCCGGAACGACGTCATGGATCGCTGTCGAGAATTCAGTGGTGATGGCGGGTCGTAGGTCTCTGACACCGCGAAGCCAAGTTGGCCAAATCGACGAGACCTATCATTGCGCCTCTATTGAGTTTAAATCAAGATAAATTCTGATTTATCTATGAAAAACGCCAAATTAACTCTTCGTTCAGGAAAATAAAATGGAGCGCAGTGGCGTATAAAATTCTATTCATTTCCTGATTATTACAAAATATCCGGTCGGATTGATTTCCTGAATATCTCAAAAAAATTCCTCCGCGAATAATATTTCTTGGCACTCCTATCAATCGAGTGCCACGAGTGTTATTTATGAGTTGCAGCCGCCATACGCGCCGGCAGCAGAAAGACCTCTATGAAATTCCGTTCACTTCACGACCGCGTCGTCATTCGACGTGCGGAAGGCGATGTCAAATCCAAGGGCGGGATCATCATTCCAGACNCCGCCAAGGAGAAGCCGCAGCAAGGCGANGTGGTCGCAGTCGGCCCGGGCCTGCGCGAAAAAAGCGGCAATCTGGTCCCGCTCGATGTCGAGGTCGGTGATCTCATTCTGTTTGGAAAATGGTCGGGGACAGAGGTCACGATCGATGGCGAAACCCTTCTGATCATGAAGGAGACCGACATCATGGGCATCGTCGAAAAGACCGAGGCGGCTGCCGACAAAGCCGCCTGAGAGTCGAATTTGTGACCGCATCTCAAGACTGAACTGGGAAGAAATATCATGTCTGCCAAGGAAATCAGATTCTCCAACGACGCGCGCGACCGCCTGCTGCGCGGCGTCGAATTGCTCAACAACGCCGTCAAGGTGACGCTTGGCCCGAAGGGTCGCAACGTCGTCATTGACAAGGCCTATGGCGCACCGCGCATTACCAAGGACGGCGTCAGCGTCGCCAAGGAGATCGAGCTCGCGGACAAGTTCGAGAACATGGGCGCGCAAATGGTGCGCGAGGTGGCTTCGAAGACCAATGATCTTGCCGGCGACGGCACGACGACGGCAACGGTTCTCGCCGCCTCCATCTTCCGCGAAGGCGCAAAGCTCGTCGCTGCCGGCATGAACCCTATGGATCTCCGGCGCGGCATCGATCTCGGCGTTACCGCCGTCGTCAAGGAAATCAAGGCGAGGGCGATGAAGGTCAAATCGTCAAGCGAGATCGCCCAGGTCGGCACCATTGCCGCCAATGGCGACGCCGCCATCGGCGAGATGATCGCCAAGGCGATGGACAAGGTCGGCAATGAGGGCGTCATAACAGTCGAAGAGGCGCGAACCGCCGAGACCGAACTCGACGTNGTCGAGGGTATGCAGTTCGACCGCGGCTATCTCTCNCCCTATTTCGTCACCAATGCNGAGAAGATGCGCGTGGAACTGGAGGATCCCTATATCCTCGTTCACGAGAAGAAACTCGGCAGTCTGCAGGCGATGCTGCCGATCCTGGAAGCCGTCGTACAGACCGGCAAACCGCTGCTCCTCATCTCGGAGGACGTCGAAGGCGAGGCGCTGGCGACGCTTGTTGTCAACAAGCTGCGCGGCGGCCTGAAGGTCGCAGCCGTCAAGGCGCCGGGTTTCGGTGATCGCCGTAAGGCCATGCTGGAAGACATTGCCGTGCTCACATCAGGCCAGATGATTTCCGAGGATCTCGGCATCAAGCTCGACAACGTCACGCTCGATATGCTCGGCCACGCCAAGCGCGTGCTGATCGACAAGGAATCCACCACGATCATCGACGGCTCCGGCGAGAAAGCGGCCATCCAGGCACGTATCCAGCAGATCAAGGCGCAGATCGAGGAGACCACTTCCGATTACGATAAGGAAAAGCTGCAGGAACGCCTGGCGAAACTCGCCGGTGGCGTCGCGGTTATCCGCGTCGGCGGCGCGACCGAAACGGAAGTCAAGGAAAAGAAGGACCGCATCGACGATGCGCTGAACGCCACCCGTGCGGCGGTCGAAGAGGGCATCGTCCCCGGCGGCGGCGTGGCACTGTTGCGCGCCAAGTCG
>JGI25153J46596_10001334_pt1 | contig 14759 bp, 15 predicted proteins | sample AraplaMF_Col_mMF_FD_46596 | JGI IMG/M metagenome (IMG submission 46596)
GCAGCAACACCTCCAGCGCCATCTTCGCGAACGCCTGCATGTTCGCCTGACGATCGCTGCTGCCGGTCTCCATCGTCATCACCGAGTTCGCCCCATCCACCGTCGAGCCGCTGGCGACCGCGATACAGCAATGTCCAGCCGCATCGCCATAGCGGTTGCCGGTCGGTCCCGTCGCCCCGGTCTCCGATAGGCCCCAGTCGGTCCCAAAGCGCTGGCAGACTTGGTTGGCCAACAGCAGGGCATAAGGCTCCGACGCCGAACGGATGCCCTTCATCGCCTCATCGGGAATATCCATCAAGAGCCGCCGCGCATCCCGCGTGTAGACCACGCCGCCGCCGAGGAAATAGGCGGAGGCGCCGGGCACCGACAGTAGCGCCGCCGAGATCAGTCCGCCGGTTGAAGATTCCGCGACCGCAATCGTCTGTTTGCGCGCGATCAATTGAGCGGCAATCTTTTCGGCGATTGTTATGAGTTCTTTCATCTCACCTCCCAAAAATCCCGCCAGTCATGTCTTCCTAGCACAGGAGGTTCACGTTTGCCGAGTTGCGGTGCGCGTGCCGCCCTGATTGAATAGTTCAAATGACCGCACTGATGCGGCGAGCGAGGGAACACCATGACGTCGCCGATCGCAGGCGGCGTGGATTGCGATCTGCATCCCGCCGTTCCGCACTTGACCAGCCTGTTGCCCTACATGAACGACTATTGGCGCGATCAGGTGACGACGCGNGGCATGACCGACCTGGTCTCGCAATCCTATCCGACCAATTCGCCGATCTCGTCGCGCCCGGACTGGCGGCCGGCCCAGGGCAAGCCGGGTGCCAGCCTTGCCGACATGCAAAAGCAGGCGCTCGACCGGTTCGGAGTGGCTTACGGCATCTGCAACCCGCTCTATGGCGTGCAGATGGTGTTTTCCGAGGACATGCAGGACGCGTTCTGCCGGGCGCTGAACGATTGGCTGGCCAGGGAGTGGCTCGACAAGGACGCACGGCTGCGCGGCTCGATCGTGATCCCCACACAAAGCGTCGAAAAATCCGTCGCCGAGATCGAGCGCTGTGCGCAGGATAAGCGCTTCGTCCAGGTGCTGATGCTGGTCATGGGCGACATGCCCTTGGGCAAGCGCGCCTATTGGCCGATCTACGCCGCCGCCGAGCGGCTCGGCCTCACCATCGGCGTCCATGCCGGCAGCGCCTATCACAACCCGCCGACCTCGGTCGGCTGGGGGTCCTATCACATCGAGGATTATGTCGCGCAGGCGACCGCATTCCAGACCCAGCTTACCAGCCTGATCGTCGAGGGCGTGTTCGCCCGGCATCCGAATCTGAAGATGGTGATGCTGGAGTCCGGCTTCACCTGGCTGCCGGCCTATCTGTGGCGGCTGCACAAGTTCTGGCGTGGCATCCGAATGGAAACGCCGTGGGTCGACCGCGCACCGCTGGAGATTGTGCGCAGCAACATCCGTTTCTCGCTGCAGCCTGTCGATGCGCCGCCCGATCCCGCAACCCTGAACCGCCTGTTTGACCATATGCAGTCGGACGAATTGCTCCTATTCTCGACCGACTATCCGCACTGGCAGTTCGACGGCGACGAGGTGCTGCCGCCGGGGTTGTCGTCCGATCTGGTCCGCAAGATCATGATCGACAATCCGCTCGCGACTTACGGCCGGTTGCAGATGGTGCCGGCATGACCCCCAAAAGTGGGGACTGGTTTTAGGCCAGATCATGCCAAGGAATTAAGGAGACGACGCCATGAACGTCCAGTTCCGTCCAGAGTCTTCGGCTTCCACCAGCATCAAGACCGCGATCGCCGATTGCGACATTCACCCGGCGCGCGCCACCAAGGACGAGCTGTACCCGTTCATGGCCAAGCGCTGGCACTCGCACCTGGAGACCTACGGCATTCAGGCCTTTCACGGCATGATGGAAGGGCCGCCCTATCCGAAGGCGCAGCCCAATGCTTCGCGCCGCGATGCCTGGCCGCCGGAAGGCGGGCCGCAGGGCTCCTCGCTGTCCTTCATGCAGAAGCAGCTGCTCGATCCCTATAACGTCGCGCTCGGCGTGCTCAATCCGCTCGCCAGCGGGCAGGGCCTGCGCAACCAGGATTTCGCCGGCGCGCTCTGCGCCGCGATCAACGACTGGCAGGTCGAGAAATGGACCAGCAAGGAAAAGCGCCTGAAGGCGTCGATCGTCGTCCCCACTGAGGACGGCGTTGCCGCCGCCGCCGAAATCCGCAAGCGCGCGGGCGATCCGAACTTCGTGCAGGTGCTGCTGCTCTCCCGCAATGTCGAGCCGCTCGGCCAGCGCCGCTACTGGCCGATCTACGAGGCGGCACAGGAAATCGGCCTGCCGGTCGGCGTCCACGCCTTCGGCTTTGGCGGCAACCCGCTCACGCCCTCGGGCTGGCCGAGCTTCTACATCGAGGAGATGGTCGGCCATGCGCAATGCCAGCAGACCGTGCTCGCAAGCCTCGTGCTCGAAGGTGTGTTCGAGCGTTGCCCCAGGCTGAAGATGGTGATGATCGAGGCCGGCTTCGGCTGGGCGCCGTCGCTGGCCTGGCGGCTCGACAAGCATTTTGAGAAGCTGCGCAGCGAGGTGCCGCATCTGAGGCGCAGGCCGTCGGAATATATCCGCGACCACGTCTGGTGGACGACGCAGCCGATGGAAGATCCGGAGCGGCGCGATCATCTGTTCCAGGTGATCGAGTGGATCGGCTGGGACAAGCTGTTATTCGCGACCGACTACCCGCATTGGGACTTTGACGAGCCGTCGCGCGTGCTGCCGCCCGGCGTCAGCGATGCCAACCGCGAAGCGTTCTATCTGGGGAACGCCAAGAAGCTTTACGGGATCGCTTGATGGTGCGTCACGTCATTGCCCCGGTGGACGAGTTGCCGCCGGGGACGCGAAAGTTCCTCGATATCGATGGGCGGCCGATCGCGATCTTCAACGTCAAGGGCGAGTTCTTCGGCCTGTTGAACCGCTGCCCGCATCAGGGCGCGGCGCTCTGCGAAGGGCCGCTGATCGGGCTCGCGCAATCCANCAACCCCGGTGAGATCGAATACACAAAACNGGGCGAGATCATCCGCTGCCCCTGGCACGGCTGGGAATTCGANATCCGCACCGGGCAGTCCTATTGCGACCCCAAACGCTTTCGTGCCCGCGCCTACCCGGTCAATGTCGAGCCGGGATCGGCCGTGGTGAAGGGGCCGTATGTCGCGGAAACGATCGCGGTGTCGGTCGAGAGTGATTACGTGGTGGTGGATTTGTGAGTCCATCGCAGCAATAGGGTAGGCAAGGCGCGTCAGCACCGTGCCCACCCTCTGTCGATGTATGCGTTGCCTGAGGGTGGGCGCGCCGTTGCTTTTGCCCACCTGCAGGGTCACGTTATGGCATCGCGTTAGCGGCCTCCGCCACCACCGCCACCACCACCGCCACCTCCGCCGCCGTTACGCAGCGACTGGTTTTCGCGCGGATCGAGATTTTTCATGTAGGCCGGCGAAGTGTCGCGGTGGACGCGGCCACGGAGGTCGTTCACATACGCCATGTGGCTGCCGCAGGCCCGAAGCGAGACGGCCTTTTCGCAATATGGATTTCCGACGAAAGCGGGCGCGGCCATCGCGCTTGTAGCGCCGAGCGCGACAAGCGCTGCCGCAGCTAGCATCGACTTCATCGACATCTGTACTCTCTCCATTCCTGTCGGCGAGACCGGAATGGCTCGCACAGGGGTTCGACGGTGCCAGATGAAAATCGGTTCGGTCGGGTACGTGATCTAGATCACGCAGATAACTCAAATGTGAGCCACGTCGTTTCCGGATGTCTTGGGCTGCGCGGCGGGTTTCGGGGAAGTAGCGGCGGCCTACTCTCCCGCCTCATGCGCCGTCGCCTTGCGCTCCATCGCGTAGCGCACCAGCGCAGTGAAACGGTAGATGCCGTGGACGAACTTGCCGTAGGGCATGGTGACGAACAGCGAAAACACCACGCCGAGATGCAGCGCCAGCAGCGGGCCCATCGCGGCCGTCTCGCGCAGGATCAANAGCGCCATGCCGGTCAGGCTGGTGAGGAACAGCATCACGATGAACGCGACGTCCATGCCGTAACGCGCTTCATCGACCAGCACGGTGTCGCGTTTCGATCGTTCGGCAAGCAGGCCGATCGGCCCGATCAGAAGTCCGATGCCGCCGAGCGCGCCGAGCACGACGGGCAGATCCCACCACGGGTAGGGCGCCTGCCGCGCCAGGAAATAGTGATAGAGCGTGGCGACGCTGGTGGAAGCGAAGCACAGCGCAAAGCCATAAAATGTAAAATGATGATAGAGCCGGCGGCGATCGGTCGGGCGGTCGTCCTCGTTGAAGCACCCGACCCCGCCGCCGTCGAGATAGCGCAGTTCGCCGGCATCGCGCATCGCCCGGAACAGCGCGCCGATATCGGTCTTCATGCCGACGGGTTCGCCGATGTCGCGCCAGAATGCGCGCACGCCCATCGCCAGCGCCGCGATCGCGTAGAGGAACGCCGCGCCGAACAGCGCCGCCATCGCATTGTGCGGCATCAATTTGTAGAACGCGCCGGGCCCGGTATGGATGCCCAACAGAACCTGCGGGTCATGCCAGGCAGCGAAGCCGAAAATGAAGGCGGCAACACTGAGCGCTGCCACCAGGCTGATGACGAGGCCATTGCGCGCGAACGCGCCGGCGAAGGCGCGGGGCCAGACATAGGCCGCCCAGGATTCCGCGCGCGCCACCGCCAGCGTCTGCGGCACATTGACATTGAACTCATGCGGCGGCGAGAACTGGCAATCGGTGTAGCAGGCGCCGCAGGCATGGCAGAGATTGGCGAGGTAGTTGAGGTCGCCGTCGGAGAACGCACGGCGCATCTCCATCGCCGGAAAGACCGCGCACAGCCCCTCGCAATAGCGGCAGGAATTGCAGACCGTCATCAGGCGGTCTGCCTCCTCNAGGATTCGCGTTCCGTGCATCCGTTATTTCCTGCGATTTACGCGAACCCGGTTACTTCGTCAGGCCCTTGCCCTCGAGCCATTTCTGGATCAGGCCCGCGACCTCGGCGTTGTTTTTATCCATCATNACCATGTGCGAATTGCCCTTGATGCCGGCCTGCGGCAGGTCGACGACATCGACGGTGCCGCCCGCGGCCCTGATGGCGTCCGCAAACGCAAGACCGTTGGCGCGGATTTTCGGCCAGCGCGAATCCTTCTCGATGTAGTCGCCATAAATGATGAGCGTCGGAATGTTCTTCAGCGCGTCGGCTTTGGCGGGATCNCCGAGCCCGGCCGGCTCGACCGCGATCAGTGCCTTNACCTTGTCGGGCCGCGCCTGCGCCACCTTGAAGCCAAAACTGCCGGCCTGGCTGTGGAACAGGATGATGGACGGGCCGACACGGTCGATCTCGGCGATATAGGCGGCGATGATGGCATCATCGGTCGTGGTCCAGCGCGGCACGTTCTGCTTGACGAAGTTCTCATAGCCCTCGTTCGGAAACTGGCTGCCCGGCATCAGCTTGCGCTTGGCCGGATCGGGATCGTAGGAGCCNGCGCCGTCGCCNATGCGAAAGCGCTCGAACGGATTGGCTGTGGTCAGGAACACCGGCTCGCCCTTGAAGATATCGGGGTANNGCGCCCAGCCGGCGCGGCCGCGTTCGACCGCGTCGGAATTGTAGACCGCCCAGCCCTTGCGCAGGAAATAGTTCAGCCAGCCCTCGCGCCCGTCCGGCGTCGTCTCGTAGGTGACGCCGGTCAGCCCGCCGCCGTGCCACATCAGCAGCGGATACGCGCCCTTCTCGTTGGCGGGCAGAAAATACTGCACATACATCTGCTCGACCTGATAGGTGCCGTTCGGATCGACTTTTGCGGGCACGCCGCCCGGCGTGAAGGTCACCTCCTTCACCGGCTTGCCGGAAATTTCCACCAGCCGCCCGCCGACATGGAACGAGCCCATGTCGCGCAGCGCGATCGGCTCGGCGGCGTTGGCCAGTGTTGCGGACATCAGAACTGCAACAGCAGAAGCAATCGCTACTCGCACCATCAAGTCCTCCCATCGTTGTTATCGCCCTCTCCCCCCGCTCTTNGCGGGGAGAGGGTTCGGGTGAGGGGCTCTCTCCAAGCACCGCGCTGTCGGAGAGCGCCTCCCCTAATTCCTCGCATTCTTCGCCGCTTCCCGTCCTGCAACCCGGCCGAACACGCTGCCGATGGTCATGCCGATGCCGGCCGCATAGCCCTTGCCGAGCACATTGCCGGCCATGATCTCGCCGGCCGCGAACATGTTGGCGGAAGGCTTGCCGTCCTTCATCACCATGCGTGACTGCTTGTTCACGCGGGTGCCGAGATAGGTGAAGGTGATGCCGGGCCGCACCGGATAGGCGAGATAGGGCGGCGTCTCGATCTTGCGCGCCCAATGCGTCTTCGGCGGCGTGATGCCTTCGGTGCGGCAATCATCCAGGATGGTGTGATCGAAGGTGCCGGGCTGCACCGCGGCGTTGAAATCGCTGACGGTCTTTTCCAGCGCTGCCGGCTCAAGTCCGAGCTTGCCGGCGAGTTCGGTGAGCGTGGCGCCCGCGATCGGCGGAAACAGCGTTGGCATGAAGCTGGTGACGACGGTGGAGTCGAAGATGATGTAGGCGATCTGATCCGGCTGCGCGGCCACCAGGCGGCCCCAGATCGCATAGCGCTTCGGCCAGATGTCCTCACCCTCGTCGTAGAATCGCTGGGCGTGCTTGTTGACGACGATGCCGAACACCACCGAGTCGTGCCGCGTGATGATGCCGCCGTCGAATTTCGGGGCACGGGCGTCGATCGCGACCGCATGGCACTGGGTGGGATCGCCGATATCCTGCACGCCCTTGTCGAGCAGCATTTTCAGGATCGAGCCGCGGTTATAGGGCGTGCCGCGGATCAGGAAATTGTCGGCCGCCTCGCCCCAATACTGCTTCAGCCATTCGATGTTGGCCTCGAACCCGCCGGCCGCCGCAACAAGCGCGGAGGCGCGGATTTCACTCGCGCCATCGATCGGCTGCTTCAGTTTTGCCGACAGGAACATGCCGTCCTCGATCTGGAGATCGACGACTTCGGCATCATAGACGATCTCAATGCCGAGCTTTTCCGCCGTGAGGTAGAGCGCATTCAGCATGGCGCGGCCGCCGCCGAGGAAGAACGAGTTGGTGCGACCCAGACTCAGCGTGCCGCCGAGCGAGGGCTGCCAGCGCACGCCCTGTTCGACGATCCAGTTCAGGATGTCCTTGGACTCCCGGATCATGAATTTGGCGAGTTCCTCGTCGGTCTGCCCGCCCGTCAGTCGCAGCAGATCGTCCCAAAACTCTTCCTCGGTGTAGGGGCCGGTGAGAATCTCGGTGGCGGCGTCGTGCGCGCAGCGCATGTTGCGGGTGTGGCGGGTATTGCCGCCGCGATAGAATTTCGGCGCGCCTTCCAGCACCAGCACGGAGGCGCCGGCGCGCCGGGCGCTGATGGCGGCGCAGAGGGCGGCGTTGCCGCCGCCGATCACCAGCACATCGAACTTCTTCGTCAAATCGGCCATGCGCTCTTGTTGTCGTTGTCGGCCTGGGACCCAACCGGCGCGCGGCCAGGCAAATCCATCCACCCAGCGATTGTCTAGCCTGACGCGACGGCCGCGTCACGCCTCTCCTGCGCATGCATGCGTCATCTGCGCGGCTGCATGCGACGATGTCGCATGCACGGTGCGGAATAAACTCAGGGGTGGTTCTGCACGGAGCCGAGCAGCCATTGCCGGAACGCCGACAATTTTGGCGGATCGGTGCGGCCCATGGGCGAGACGAGGTAGAAGCCGGCATCGACCGGGAAAGCGATCTTGAAGGGAACGACCAGCCGCCCCTTGGCGATGTCCTCCTCGACATAGGCGGTGCGGCCCATCGCAACGCCGAGGCCATCGATGGCGGCCTGCACGGTCATGAAGATCATGTCGAAGGTCAGGCCGGGCTGCTTGGAAAAATCAGCCGGCAGTCCGGCGGCCGTCAGCCACAGCCGCCAGTCGTCGCTGTTGGCGTTGCTGGTGTGCAGCAGCACATGGTCTTTGAGGTCCTCGGGGCATTTCAGCGGCTTGTTGCCATTGAGCAGCGCGGGGCTGCATACCGGAAACAATTCGTCCGCCATCAGCCAGTCGGCGCGGACGCCCTGCCATTGGCCGCGGCCATAGCGGATGCCGGCATCGACCTTGTCGCGCTGGAAATCGACCAGGCCCGTCGAGTGGTGATGCGCACGTCGATACCGGGATGGGCTTCCTGAAACGTGGTGAGCCGCGGCAGCAGCCATTTGGCGGCGAGCGAGGCCAGCGTCGACACCGTCAGTACATGGTCGTCGTCCTTGCGCAGCAGGCGGTCGGTTGCAAGGCGCAGGTCGTTGAAGGCGGCGCGGATGCCCGGAAGGTAGTCCTGCGCTTCCGCCGTCAGCGTCAATGAGCGGTTCTGGCGGATGAACAGGCGAACCCCCAGCTCTTCCTCCAGCCGCTTGATCTGGTGACTGATCGCGGTCTGCGTGACGTTCAGCTCGGACGCCGCCTGCGTGAAGCTCAGGTGCCGGGCCGCGGCCTCAAACGCCCTCAGCCCATTCAGCGACGGCAGCCTGGCGGTCATTCCGCAATCCCCCAATCCATGAGCTTATTTCATCCGAAACGGTACAAAGTGTCGTTTGTCGAAGGCCCCGCAGAAGCAGATATTGGCACCAACAGATTACTACAGGAGCCGAAAATGTCCACTTACACCCATGAATCGATGATAAATCATCATGGTCAGGGGGTTTTGTCCCAGCTGGCTGAGACCTTCCATGTCTGGCGGCGGCGCTATCAGTCCCGCAAGGAGCTGGCGAGCTGGTCCGAGCGGGAACTGCACGACATCGGCGTCTCCTGGAGCGACATTGCCTACGAGACCGAAAAGCCGTTCTGGCGGGCTTAAATAGCAGCCAGGCCGGTGCCGCCTCGATAGAGGGGCGCCGGCCGTTTCCTTCAGCTCCGCGGGAGCGATCCATGACCACCATGCGTCTCGACGATCTCAGGCAATATTCGGACGTGCTGCGCTCGCAACGGGGCGACAAGGTCACCGTGCGCTTCGTCGAGCCGCGCGACGCCGAGGCGCTGCAGAATTATTTCCGCTCGCTCTCGGCGGGCTCCCGCTACAGCCGCCTCCTTGGCGCCGCCAGCGAACTGCCGCCGTCCGAACTCGAGCATTTCATCCATGTCGGCGAAGCGGAGCGATTCAGCGTCGTTGCGACCATATCGATCGACGGCCGCGAGACCATCGTCGGCGAAGCGCGCTATGCGTTCGACAGCGCGACCGCCTCGATCGAGCTCGGCCTGTCGATCGACGACCGCTGGCAGGGCCACGGCATCGGCAAGGCGCTGTTGAAGAATCTCGAGTGCCGCGCGGCCTCGTTCGGCGCCGAGCGCATTTTCGGCGACACGCTGCGCTCCAACGAGGCCATGATCGCGCTCGCCCGCAAGGCCGGCTACGCCTTCACCAACAGTCCCGGCGACTGGAGGCTGACGCGCTTCCAGAAGCAGATTCACGTCGAACCGCAGGAAATCCCATGCGCCAGTTGGCGGCTCGCCGCCGTCTCTCCCAGCGCAATGTCCTCGCTTGCGGTTTGACAACTCAGCCCGGTTCTGGCTCCGCGCCAGGACCGGGCTATTTTCTCAAGATACGAATGGTGCGGCAGCCGATTGATAATGGAAGCGACCGCGAAGAACGGTTTCCGCTTTGGCAATCATTATTGCTGGATCTGCTATTTCAGGAACGACGTGATTGTGCGCGTGCGCGCCTATCTGGATTCGGTGATGGTGGCGCGGCCGTTTAGGGAGAATCCGATCTAGGGCCGGTGCCGCCGGATACCCCGATCGATCCACACGTTCGTCATGGCCGGGCTTGTCCCGGCCATCCACGATCTCCTCGCGATACCAAGACGTGGATGCCCGGGACGAGCCCGGGCATGACGTTGCCGATGCGACCGCGGTGTCGCAGGCGGGGGAGGGAGAAGAACTCAATTTCCCCTGAACACCGGCTTGCGCTTTTCGATGAAGGCCTGCACCGCCTCCTTGTGATCGGCGGTCGTGGTCAGGCGGGTCAGGCGCTCGGCCTCGTGGTCGCGCGCGGTGGCGAAATCGAATTGCAGCGCTTCGTCGAGGTTGTCCTTGATGTAGCGCAGCGCCAGCGTCGGCCCCTCGGCCATCGATCTGGCGAGCGCAAAGGCCTCGGCCTGCAGCTTCTCGTCTGGCACCACGCGGTTGACGAGGCCGAGCGTCTCGCATCTCGCAGCATCCACCTTGTCGCCGGTGAACATCAGCTCGCGCGCCCGCGAGGGGCCGACCAGCCGCGTCAACAGCCAGGCGATGCCGTAGTCGCCGGAGAGCCCGACGCGGATATAGCCGGTGGCGACGAACGCCGATTGCGCGGCGATACGGATATCGCAGGCCAGCGCGAGCGCGAGGCCGGCGCCGACCGCGGGGCCGGGCAGGGCGGCGAGCGTCGGCTTGCGCACCGAGACCAGCGCGCCGGTTAGCAGGCGCTGCCGCTCCTGCAGGTCGGCGACCTTGTCCTCATAGGACATCTCCAGCTTCTTCTTGTCGCGATGTGCGCCCATGCCCTTGACGTTGCCGCCGGCGCAGAACGCGGTGCCGGCGCCGGTGAGCAGCAGCGCGCCGACGTCAGGGTTCTCGCCGCAGGTCTTGATCATGGTCCGCAGCGCCGGCGTCAGCGTATCCGAGAACGCGTTGCGCGCCTCCGGGCGGTTCAGCGTGATGATGGCGACGCGGTCGCGGATCACGCAGAGCAGTTCGTCGGTGCCGGTGTCGATTGTGGTCTCGGTGGTCATGGTTTCCCCTGTTGTTGTTTTTCCGTCATGGCGAGCAGCCGTAGGGTGGGCAAAGCGAAGCGTGCCCACCCTTTCGCAGCGCATATCCGGATACAATGGTGGGCACGGCGCTGCGCGCCTTTGCCCACCCTTGTTCCGACTCAAAATTTCTCCACCCACGGCCGGACTTCGAGTTCCCAGGTCCAGGCGCTGCGCGGCTGCTGCAGCACGTTCCAGTAGCTGAACGCAATCGCGTCGGGATCGAGCATCGAGTCCGGTTTGTCCTCGGGCTCCGTGCGCGTGGCACTCCTTATGCCACCGTCGATGACGAAATGCGCGATGTGAATGCCCTGCGGCGACAATTCGCGCGCCATGCTCTGCGCCATGCCGCGCAGCGCGAATTTGCCCATCGCGAACGGCGCCGATTGCGGATAGCCCTTGACGCTGGCGGAGGCACCGGTGAACAGAATCGCGCCGTACTTGTTCGGCAGCATGCGCTGCGCGGCCTGCTGCGCCACCAGGAAGCCGCCGAAGGCCGAGACGGCCATCGCATTGGCGACGTCAGCCGGCACCAGATCGACGAACGCGCCGCGTGCCCGGCCGCTGGCGTTGTAGACGACGAGGTCGGGCGTGCCGATCTCGCGCTCGACCATGCCGAACAGGCGCTCGACCTCCTCGGCCTCGGTGGCGTTGCAGGCAAAGGCGCGGGCACCGGTTTCTGCGCAGAGCGCGCCAAGCTTTTCGATCTTGCGCGCGGCGAGCGCAACCTTGATGCCTTCGCGCGCGAACAGCCGCGCCAGCGATGCGCTGAGCCCCTCGCCGGCGCCGACGATCAGGGCAATCTTGTATTTTGGCATTTCCATGGGCGAGGTCCTCAGGTCGTGGGACTTAGTATCTAGGAACCCGATTCCGCCCGGCAATCGTCCGCCATGGGTGGGCTTCAATTATGTCAGTTGACGGCCCGTCCGCCTGCGTTATCGATAGTTGAGCAATATCGGGCGGAACGGACAAGGGCCAAAAATGCATCCACTCATGCATGATCGCGCTATGGCGTCGGCGAGCCAGCCTGGCCTGCTCGCGCCGGATACGACGGGGATGAATTTCTACCGGGCCGACCCGGCACTGACCGATCTGCTCAGGCTTCATCTATCAGATGCGTTGTTTCGCCATATCGAGCCGCATCTCGACCGTCTTGGCGAACTGGCCGGCGGCTATCTCGACGAATGCGCGCGGCTTGCCGACCGCCACACGCCGATCCTGCATCAGCGCGACAAGTTCGGCCGCGATACGCAGTACATCGAGTATCATCCGGCCTATCGCGAGCTGGAGAAGGCCGCGTTCGGCGAGTTCGGCATCCACGCGCTGTCGATCCGCAAGGGCATCATGGGCTGGCCGGACAANTATCCGGTCGTTGCCAAGCACGCCTTTACATTTCTGTTCAACCAGACCGAATTCGGCATGGGCTGCCCGATCAACGTCACCGACGGCTGCGCAAAACTGCTCAACAATTTCGGCAGCGAGGCACTGAAGGCAAAATATCTCGACGGCCTGACCCAGACCGACATGAGCAGGCTGACGCAGGGCGGCCAGTTCATGACCGAGAAGGAGGGTGGCTCCGACGTCGGCACGCTGACCACGAGAGCCGTGCAGGAGGGCGACCACTGGCGGCTGTATGGCGAGAAATGGTTCTGCTCGAACGCCGATGCCAAGGTNGTGATGCTCCTGGCGCGGCCCGAAGGCGCGGGNCCCGGCACGCGCGGNGTCGGCCTGTTCCTGATGCCGCGCTACCTCGACGACGGCTCGCAGAACCACTACCGGATCGTCCGCCTGAAGGACAAGCTCGGCACCCGCTCGATGGCCTCGGGCGAAATCAAGTTCGAGGGCGCGATTGCGTACGCGGTCGGCAAGCTCGACCGCGGCTTCGTGCAGATGGCCGAGATGGTGAACTCGTCCCGGCTTTCCAACGGCGTCAAGTCCACCGCGCTGATGCGGCGGGCGCACCACGACGCGATGACGGTGGCGAAGAACCGCGTGGTGTTCGGCCGGCGGATCATCGACCTGCCGCTGGCGCGGCGACAACTCATGAAGATCATGCTGCCGACCGAGCAGGCGCTGTCGATGAGTTTCCTCACCGCGGATGCGCTCGATCGCGCCGAGGCCGGCAGCCAGGANGCNGCGGCGCTGTTGCGCATCCTGACCCCGACCCTGAAATTCCGNGCGACGCGCGATGCCCGCAAGGTCTGCGGCGATGCTTTGGAAATGCGCGGCGGCATCGGCTACATCGAGGAATTCGCCACCTCCCGCCTGCTGCGCGATGCGCATCTCGGCTCGATCTGGGAAGGCACCGGCAACATCGTCGCGATCGATGCGCTGACGCGNGCGGTCGGCCGTCACGGCGCCGATGCCGCGCTCGCCGCCGACCTGCATGCCCGCCTCGATGACAGCGCCAACGTGCCGCAGGCCTGGCGCAATCGGTTGCGCGAACTGGCCGACCGCGCCGTCGGTTTTGCGCGCGAAGTGGCCAGAAGCAGCGACAATGAAGGCGATGCGCGCCGCGCCACCAGCCTGCTCTACCATGTCGCCAGCGCCGTTGCGCTGGCCTGGGAGGGCGGCCGCATCCACGAGATGCGCGGCGACGCCNGGCGGCTGTTGCTGTCGCGCATGGTGATCGATCACCGCGTGGCGGCGGGCGATCCGTTCCGGCTTGCGGAAAATACCACCCAGCGCGCCATCACCGACCATCTGCTCGGCGAGCGCAGCGTCGGCATGGCCGAGGTTGGCGAATTGCTTGTCGCAGCGTAGGCTGCCGTCGGTTCAAGTCAAAAAAACAGAAAGCTAAAGGGGGAGCACCGATGAAGGCCGCCGTTCTGCATGAAGTCAACAAGCCGCTGGTGATCGAGGAGGTCAGCGTGCCGAATCCCGGCCCGCGCGAAGTCCTGATCCGCACGCGCGTCGCCGGCCTCTGTCATTCCGACCTGCACTTCATGGAAGGCTTGTATCCGCATCCGCTGCCGGCCGTGCTCGGGCATGAATCAGCCGGCGTGGTCGAGAAGGTCGGCTCCGACGTCAGCTATGTGAAGCCCGGCGATCACGTCGTGACCTGCCTGTCGGTATTCTGCGGCACCTGCGACAACTGCACCACCGGCCGCACCGTGCTGTGCACCGACACCACCGTGAAGATGCTGCCCGGCCAGTCCAATCGGTTGTCCTGGGCGCGCGAGGAAAAGCTGCACCAGTTCCTCAATCTCTCCTCGTTCGCCGAGCAGATGCTGGTGCACGAGAACGCCATCGTCAAAATCCGCAAGGACATGCCGCTGGAACTGGCGGCGCTGATCGGCTGCGGCGTCATCACCGGCTATGGTGCCGTCGTGAATACGGCCAAGGTTCAGGCTGGCGAAACCGTGGCGGTGATCGGCTGCGGCGGCGTCGGCATGGCCGCGATCAATGGCGCGGCGATCGCCGGCGCCGGCCGCATCATCGCGATCGACACCAACCCGGTCAAACTGCAGCTTGCCACCAAACTGGGGGCCACCGATATCGTCGATCCCGCCAACGGCGACGTCGTGCAGCAGGTGCGCGAGCTCACCGGCGGCGGCGTGCATTATTCCTTCGAGGTGCTGGGCCGCAAGGACACCGCGGAACAGTCGTTCGGCATGCTGGCGCCGGGCGGCACGGCGACCATCGTCGGCATGATTCCGTTCGGCCAGAAGATCGAGCTGCACGGCTTCGACTTCCTGCGCGAGCGCAGGATCCAGGGCTCGTCGATGGGCTCCAACCATTTCCGCGTCGACATGCCCCGCCTCGTCGAATTCTACATGCGCGGCAAGCTGCACCTGGAAGACTGGATCTCGGCCAAGCTGAAGCTTTCCGAGATCAACGAGGGTTTTGCCAACATGAAGGCCGGCAAGACGCTGCGCAGCGTGATCATGTTCGATAGCTGACGA
>JGI25153J46596_10001338_pt1 | contig 14733 bp, 7 predicted proteins | sample AraplaMF_Col_mMF_FD_46596 | JGI IMG/M metagenome (IMG submission 46596)
GCCGGCGGGTTGATGACGCCGGCGATGTGGCCCGAGGCGCCGAGCACGAAGCGCGTCTTCGCGTGCTTCAGGACGCGCGTGTTCAACCAGGCGGCGTCCCAGGGCACGATGTGGTCCTCGCGCGAGCCGTAGACGTAGGTGGGAGCGTCGACGCGGCCCAGGTCGAGCTTCTCGCCGCACACGGTCAGCCGGCCCGGCTGCGCCAGGTTGTTCTCGAGGTAGGTGTTGCGCAGGTACCAGCAGTACATCGGCCCCGGCAGGTTGGTGCTGTCGCTGTTCCAGTACAGCAGGTCGAAGGGCGGCGGGGTCTCGCCCTTGAGGTAGTTGCCGACGACGTAGTTCCACACCAGGTCGTTCGGCCGCAATGCGCTGAAGGTGGAGGCGAGCTCCTGCCCCTTCAGCAGGCTGCCGCCGCCCGGGCTGTCCGGCCCGATCGTCATCTCGCGCAGCTGCACCATCGCCTCGTCGACGAAGAGGTCGAGCACGCCGGTGTTGCGGAAGTCGAGGAAGGTGGTGAGCAGGGTCATGCTTGCCGCCGGCTTCTCGCCGCGCGCCGCCAGCACCGCCAGCGCGGTCGCGAGGAGGGTGCCGCCGACGCAGAAGCCCAGCGTGTTGATCGTCGCGGCGCCGGTGATCTCCTGCACGACGCCGATGGCGCGGATCGCGGCGTCCTCGATGTAGTCGTCCCAGCCGAGCCGGGCCTGGTCGGGGCCGGGGTTGCGCCAGCTCACGACGAAGACCCGGTGCCCCTGCGCCACGGCATGGCGGATCAGCGAATTCTCGGGCTGCAGGTCGAGGATGTAGTACTTGTTGATGCAGGGCGGCACCATCAGCAGCGGCCGCTCGAACACCGTCTTCGTGAGCGGCTTGTACTCGAGCAGCTGGAACAGCTCGTTCTCGAACACCACGCTGCCCTCGGTCGTCGCGACGTTGCGCCCGACCTCGAACACGCTCTCGTCGGTCTGCGAGAGGTGGCCCTGCTGCAGGTCCTTCAGCAGCTGCTGCACGCCGTGCGTGAGGCTCTCGCCCTGGGTCTCGAGCGCGAGCTGCAGGGCCTCGGGGTTGAGCGGCAGGAAGTTGCTGGGCGCGGTCGCCGCCACCCACTGCTGCACCGCGAAGCGGATGCGCTCGCGCGTCTTGGCGTCGCCCTCGACGCTGTCGGCCAGGCCCAGCAGGGTGCGCGCGTTCAGCAGGTAGAGCCGCGCGGTGAACGAGGCCATCGGGTTGTCGGCCCAGGCGGCGCCGCTGAAGCGCCGGTCGGTCAGGGCGGGGGGTGGGGCCGCCGGGTCGGCGCCCCGGCCGACGCTCTGGTTCCACAGCGCGGTGGCCTGCTGAAGGTAGTCGGCCTGCAGGGCGCTCAGCTGCGGCAGCGGCAGGCTCAGCCCGCTCATCGATTTCCAGACCTCGCCGATCGTCGCGCCAAAGGCGTCCGCGGCGTTCTCCGCCGCCATCACTGCTTGCTTCTTCACAGGTCTCCTTGCTGGCCTCGATCGGGCGGGTTCCGGGTCACACTTCGGTCTCGAACTCCGTACTTCTTCCTGCACGCCGCGTCGCGGCCCCAAAAATGTACCTCGTTGCCATCGCCTGGATGTACGTCGTTGTCATGATGGCGGTCGCCGAAGCGACCAGCCCCCAGGGCACGCTGCTCGGCGCCTTCTTCACCTTCGTGCTGTACGGGCTGCTGCCGCTGTCCATCGTGATGTACCTGCTGGGCACGCCGGCCCGCCGCGCGCGGCGGGCCCGGCGCGAGGCCTCAGCGCAACCAGACGGCGCCGGCCATGCGGCCGGTGACGCGGTCGCGGCGGAAGGAGAAGAAGCGGTCCGGGTCGCCGACGGTGCACCAGGTGCCGCCGCCGATGCGCCGCAGGCCCAGGCCGCCGAGGCGGCGCCGCGCCAGGGCGGGCAGGTCGGCGAACCATTTGCCGGGAACGCCCGGCCGGAAGAGCCGCCCGTCCGCTGAGCCGGGGTCCTCGCCGAAGGCCTGCACCACGTCCGCGCCGACCTCGAAGCGGTCCGGGCCGATGCAGGGGCCGAGCCAGGCCATCAGCTCACCCGGCGCGCAGCCGGCGGCCTCGCACACGGCGGCGACGGTCGCGTCCAGCACGCCGCCGGCCAGGCCGCGCCAGCCGGCGTGCGCGGCGCCGACCGCGCGGCCATTGGCGGCTGCGAACAGCACCGGCAGGCAATCCGCCACCTGCACCGTGCAGGCCAGGCCGCGCTCGGTGGTGACGGCGGCATCGGCCTCCTCGAGCGGCGCGCCGTCAGCCGCATGGGCGGGTTCGAGCCGCAGCACCCGCGTGCCGTGCACCTGCTTCAGGAACACCGGCCGGGCCCCGGTGGCGCGGGCGAAGCGGGCCCGGTTCTCGGCCACTGCCGCCGGGTCGTCGTCGACCGCGATGCCGAGGTTCAGGCTGTCCCAGGGCGCCCGGCTCACGCCGCCGCGGCGCGTGCTCATCAGGGCACCGACGCCGGGCAGGGCCCAGTCGGGCTGCAGGGCGTCGGCGAGCGGCCCGCTGGGCGCCGTCGTCATGCGGCGTCCGGGCAGGCCGAGGGCTCCGCCGCGCGGAAGGCCTCGAGCTGCATGCACGCGTCGAAGACCCGCCTCACCGTGGGCACGTGGTCGAGCGGGGTGTCGAAGCGCTGTGCATTGAAGACCTGCGGCACCAGCGTGAGGTCGGCCAGGGTCGGCGTGTCGCCATGGCAGAAGCGGCCGGTGCCGGGATGGCCGGCCAGCTGGCGCTCCACCGCCGCGAGGCCTTCGCCGATCCAGTGGTGGATCCAGCGCATCTTGTCCGCCTCGGACAGCTTCAGCTCGTGCACCAGGAAGCGCAGCACCCGCAGGTTGTTCAGCGGATGGATCTCGCAGGCCACGTCCAGCGCCAGCGCACGCACGCGGGCGCGGCCGGCGGCATCGGCAGGCAGCAGCGGCGGCTGCGGGTGGGTCTCGTCCAGGTACTCGACGATCGCAAGCGACTGCGACAGCGCGTGGCCGTCGTCGGTCTCCAGCAGCGGCACCAGGCGCGAGGACGAGAGCGCGGCGAAGCCGGACGCGGTCTGCTCGTTCTTCAGCAGGTGCACCGGCACGTAATCGAAGGGCAGGCCTTTCAGGGCGAGCGCGATGCGCACCCGGAAGGCGGCGGAGGAGCGGAAGTAGCTGTGCAGCCGCATGGCCCGGGCTCCTTCTTCTTCAGCGTGCGACGAGCTGCACCTGCAGGCTGCCCACGCCGTCGACGCGGGCGCTCAGCGTGTCGCCGGTCACGACGGCGGCGACGCCTTCGGGGGTGCCGGTGTAGATCAGGTCGCCGGGGGCGAGCTCCCAGAGGCCGGAGAGCTGCTCGATGATCTCGGGGATGCTCCAGATCAGCTTGCCGATCACGCTGTGCTGGCGGGTCGTGCCGTTGACCTGCAGCTCGATGCGCGTGGACGGGCCGATGTTGCACTCGGCGGCGGGGCGGATCGGGCCGATGGGAGCGGCCTCGTCGAAGCCCTTGCCGCTGCACCAGGGGCGGCCGAGCTTCTTGGCGGCGCCCTGCAGGTCGCGGCGCGTCATGTCCAGGCCGACGGCGTAGCCGTAGACATGGTCGAGGGCGGTGGCGGCGGGGATGTCGCGGCCGCCCCGGCCGATGGCCACGACGAGCTCGACCTCGTGGTGCAGGTCCTGGGTGGCGCTCGGGTAGTGCATGCGGCCGACGCTGCCTTCGGCGACCGGCAGCACCGCGTCGGCGGGCTTCAGGAAGAAGAACGGCGCCTCGCGGCCGCTGTGGCCCATCTCGATCGCGTGTTCGACGTAGTTGCGGCCGACGCAATAGATGCGGCGCACCGGGAAGGCGGCCCCCGCCTGCGCGCCGGCGACGGGCACGGAAGGAACGGGCGGGACGGGCACGACGTAGCTCATGGGAGGGCACTCCAGGTTGGGATCAGCAATCGTAGCCGGGATGGGGCAAGACGACCGGGGGCTATAAACTCTCTCGATGTTCCAAGCGCGAAGCTACAAGCACTGCAAGACCTGCGGCGCCGAGGTGACCTACCGCATCCCCGCCGACGACAACCGCGAACGGGCCACCTGCGGCGCCTGCCTGGCCATCCACTACGAGAACCCGCTGAACGTGGTCGGCACCCTGCCCACGTGGCACGACCAGGTCCTGCTGTGCCGCCGCAACATCGAGCCCCGCCGCGGCCTGTGGACCCTGCCCGCCGGCTTCATGGAACTCGGCGAGACCACCGCCGAAGGCGCCCTGCGCGAGACCGACGAGGAGGCCGGCGCGCGCATCGAGCTCCAGGGCCTCTTCACCCTGCTCAACGTCGTCAAGGTCGGCCAGGTCCACTTCTTCTACCGCGCCCGCCTGCTCGACACCGACTTCGCCCCCGGCCCCGAGACCATCGAGGCCCGCCTCTTCACCGAAGCCGAGCTGCCCTGGGAAGAACTCGCCTTCCACACCGTGCAGGAGACCCTGCGGCGCTACTTCGACGACCGGCGCCGGGGTCAATTCGGCTTCCATATGGCCGATATCGATTGACGGCCCCCCGGCTGTTCCTCGACCATCCGCCTCGATGACCGATCCCCGACCTGCCGCCGCTGCCTCCGCCGCCCCGGCCGCGCCCGCCGCCCATGTCGCGTCGAGCACCCCCGCACGCCCGCCATCCGACAGGCCGGCGGATGCGCCCCTGCGCCTGCGCGAGGACCTGATCCACCCCGACCCGCTGCTCGACTGCCTGGTCGAGGTGTGCCGGCTGAACGGTCAGGCCGCGTCGCGCGCCTCGCTGTCGGCCGGGCTGCCGCTGGGCCAGAACGGCAAGGGCCGCCTCACGCTCGAGCTGGCCGAGCGCGCCGCGGCGCGCGCCGGCATGGCGACCCGGCTGCAGCGCGTCGCGCTCGCCCGCATCGACACCGCCGCCCTGCCCGCGATCCTGGTCCTGCGGGACAACCAGGCCTGCGTGCTGCTCGGCTGGGACGGCCAGGGCGCCGCACGCCGCGCCCGGGTGCTGCTGCCCGAGACCGGCCAGGGCTCGATCACCCTGCCGGCCGACGAGCTGGGCCGCCGCTACACCGGCGTGGTGCTGTTCGTGCGGCCGCATTTCCGCTTCGACGCCCGCACCCCCGAGCTGCGCGCCGTGCGCCAGCGCCACTGGTTCTGGGGCGCCCTGCTCGAGCAGCGCATCGTCTACCGCGACGTGCTCTGGGCCGCGCTGCTGGTCAACATCTTTGCGCTCGTGTTCCCGATGTTCTCGATGAACGTCTACGACCGGGTGGTGCCGAACAACGCGGTCGAGACGCTGTGGGCGCTGTCCGTCGGCGTGGTGCTGATCATGTGCGGCGACCTGTTCATGCGCCTGCTGCGCAGCCACTTCGTCGACGAGGCCAGCGCCCGCATCGACGTGCAGATCTCCGCCCGGCTGATGGAGAAGGTGCTGGGCATGCGGCTCGAGAACCGGCCCGAATCGGTCGGCTCCTTCGCCTCGAACCTGCGCGGCTTCGAGCAGGTGCGCGACTTCATCGCCTCGGGCACCGTCACCGCCCTCATCGACCTGCCCTTCGCGATCGTGTTCATCGTGGTGCTGGCCTGGATCTCGCCGTGGCTCGCGGTGCCGGTGCTGGCGGCCTTCGGCCTGATCCTCGTCATCGGCTATGTGCTGCAGCACCGCCTGCACGAGCTGTCGCAGACCACCTACCAGGCCTCGGCGCAGCGCAACGCGACGCTGGTCGAGAGCCTGACCGGCATCGAGACCATCAAGTCGCTCGGCGCCGAGAGCGTGGTGCAGGCCAAGTGGGAGCGGGCCAATGCCTTCCTGGCCCAGACCAACGTGCGCATGCGCGCCCTGTCGTCCTCGGCCAACTACGGCACCAACTGGCTGGTGCAGGGCGTCACCGTCGCCATCGTGATCGTCGGCGTCTACCTGATCAGCCAGCGCGAGCTGACCATGGGCGCGCTGGTCGCCTCGTCGATGCTTGCATCGCGGGCGCTGCAGCCGGCCGGGCAGATCGTCGGGCTGCTGATGCAGTACCAGGGCGCGCGCACGGCGATGGAGTCGCTGGACAAGATCATGGAACGGCCGGTCGAGCGCCCGCCGGGCGAGAACTTCGTGCAGCGCCCGCAGCTGCGCGGCGACATCGAGTTCCGCAACGTCAAGTTCGCCTACCCGGGGCGGCAGGACGTGGCGCTGGACGGCATCAGCTTCAAAATCCAGGCCGGCGAGCGGGTGGCGCTGATCGGGCGCGTGGGCTCCGGCAAGTCGACCATCGAGCGGCTGATCATGGGCCTGTACCAGCCGACCGACGGCGCGGTGCTGCTGGACGGCATCGACCTGCGCCAGCTCGACCCGGCGGACGTGCGACGCAACCTGGGCTACGTCTCGCAGGACGTGACGCTGTTCTACGGCAGCCTGCGCGACAACATCACCTTCGGCCTGCCGTACGCGGACGATTCGGCGATCGTCGCGGCGGCGGAACTGGCCGGCATGGCCGGCTTCATCGACCGCCACCCGCGCGGCTTCGACATGATGGTGGGCGAGCGCGGCGAGTCGCTCTCGGGCGGCCAGCGCCAGGGCATCGGCCTCGCGCGCGCGGTGCTGCACAACGCGCCCATCCTGCTGCTGGACGAGCCCACCAGCGCGATGGACTTCTCCACCGAGGCGCAGATCACGCAGAACATCAACCACTTCGCGCAGAACAAGACGGTGGTGCTGGTGACGCACCGCACCTCGCTGCTGTCGATGGTGACGCGGGTGATCGTGATCGACGGCGGAAAGATCGTGGCGGACGGGCCCCGAGACCGGATCATGGAAGCTCTCCAGAGCGGCCGCATCGCGAGAGCCGCATGAGCAGCAAGGCCCCCTCCCGCCCCGAAGGCCGCACGCATGGCGTGCTGATGCGGCTGGGCCTGGCCGTGATGCGTGTGCTGGAAGGCCTGCGCGTGCTGCTGGACCCGGTCACGCGGCGCCTGCTCGGGCCGGTCGTCACGCCCGACAACGCGGGCGAGGCCGGCTTCCGCAGCTTCGAGGCCGAGGCCGACGAGGTCATGTCGCGCAGCCGCACCCACCATGCGCAGGGCATCGTGCGCGCCGCCCTGCTGATCGTCGTGCTGCTCATCGTCTGGGCCGCCCTCGCCCGCGTCGACGAGGTCACCAAGGGCGACGGCAAGGTCATCCCCTCGCGCCAGCTCCAGGTCGTGCAGTCGCTCGACGGCGGCGTGGTGTCCGAGATCCTCGTGCGCGAGGGCGACGTCGTCGAGGCCAACCAGCTGCTGCTCAAGATCGACGAGACCCGCGCCACCTCGGGCGTGCGCGAGAGCGCCGCCACCGGCTTCGCGCTCAAGGCCCGCCAGGCCCGGCTGAAGGCGCTGTCCGACGGCTCCGAGTTCCAGCCGCCGGTGTCCGACGACCCCGACGAGCGCCGCATCCTCGCCGGCGAGCGCGAGCTCTACGAGGCCAAGCGCTCCGAGCTCGCCACCCTGCTGTCCATCAACCAGCAGCAGCTGCAGCAGCGCCAGCAGGAACTCAGCGAGATGCGCGCCCGCAAGGCCGCCGCCGACCGCGGGCTCGAGCTCGGCCAGCAGGAACTCGCCAAGACCCGGCCGCTGCTCGCGAGCGGCGCCGTCTCCGAGGTCGACATCCTGCGCCTGGAACGCGAGGTGGCCCGCGCCCGCGGCGACTCCGAACAGGCCTCGGCCCAGATCGCCCGCGTCCAGGCCGCCATCGGCGAGGCCCAGCGCAAGAGCCAGGAAACCGAGCTCGGCTTCCGCAACGAGGCCCGCAAGGAACTGTCCGAGGTGGCCGGCAAGCTGAATGCGTTGAACGAGGGCGCCGTGGCGCTGACCGACAAGGTCACCAAGTCGCAGGTGAAGTCGCCGGTGCGCGGCCGCATCCAGCGCCTCCTCGCCAACACCGTCGGCGGCGTGGTCCAGCCCGGCAAGGACATCGTCGAGATCGTGCCGCTGGACGACAACCTGGTGCTCGAGGCCCGCATGGCACCGAAGGACATCGCCTTCATCCGCCCCGGCCAGCCCGCCACCGTCAAGTTCACCGCCTACGACTTCTCGATCTACGGCGGCCTCGACGCCGTGGTCGAGAACATCAGCCCCGACACCGTCACCGACGAACGCGGCAACGCCTTCTACCTGGTGCGGGTGCGCACCACCCGCTCCCACTTCAGCGAGAAGATGCCCATCATCCCCGGCATGACCGCCGAGGTGGACGTGCTCACCGGCCAGAAGACCGTGCTCGCCTACATCCTCAAGCCGGTCCTGAAGGTCAAGGCGAACGCACTGCGCGAACGCTGAAACCGGCCGCCGCGCCACCCCGCGGCATCCAAAAGCCGCCCCGGCGCGTAACACAAACAGCGCTCAAGTTCAGGTACCCCGTGGCCGAAAAGCCGCGAGCCGGGGTACCTTTTACTGTGTCCATTTGTTTGCCAGCGGGGCCGTCGGGGCTGCCTTATGTGCGCATGAACCTGGGATTTCGGTGATCGGCGTCACGGATATCCCCTGAAAAACCGCACATAAGTATCGGCGGGCTGGATATCCTCCCCTGTACATATTGGCCAGTTGTACGCCCAAGGAATTCGCATGCCCACCATCGTCCAGACTCAGCACGGCAAGGTTTCCGCCCTCTGGGGTGCCGCCCTGCTCCGGACCCCGGACGGTCACGTCCGTGCGCTGCGCCTGGGCGACGTGATCCACAGGGGCGATGTCATCCTGACGACGCAGGACGGCATCGTCCGACTGGAAGAGGTCGAGGCGTTGCCCGCCAACCCGCTGCTCGCCGCCCTGCCGGATGCCGTGCCGGCCACGCTGCCCGGTGCCGAACCGGGCGACATCGACCGCGTCATCGCCGAGCTGAACAGCCCCGACACCGAGACGGCCCCGGCCGCCGGCGTCACCGGCGGCGGCAGCGGCGGCCTGACCCCGGGCCTGCGCGTGGACCGCATTTCCGAGGGCACGACCCCGGCCGCGCTGGCCACGCCCGGCACCGAGGCGCTGGCGACCGCCGACACCCCGATCACGACCATCACGCCGGCCGGCACTGCCGCAGCCCCGACCGAAACCCCGGCCCCGACTCCCGCACCGGCCCCCGCGCCGGCGCCCACCCCGGCCAACAGCGCCCCGGTGGCGACGGCCGGCAGCGCCACCGGCCCCGAGGACGGCACCCTGCCGCTGCCCCTGCGCGGCAGCGATGCCGACGGCAGCGTCGTCTCGGTGACCGTCGTCGCCATCCCCGCCGGCGCCACCCTGCTGCTGGCCGATGGCGTGACCGTGGTCAGCGCCGGCCAGACCCTGAGCGCGGCCGACGCCGCCGGCCTGCTGTTCAAGCCGGGCCCCGACTTCAACGGCAACACGGCCGTGAGCTTCACCGTCACCGACAACAGCGGCGCCGTCTCGGCCCCGGCCAGCGTCGCGATCTCGGTCACGCCGGTGAACGACCTGCCGGTCGCCACCACCACGCCCGCCGGTTCGGGCGTCGAAGACTCGGCCATCCCGATCCACCTGGGCGGCACCGACGTCGACGGCACGGTCGCCAGCGTCACCGTCACCACCCTGCCCCAGCACGGCACGCTGTACCTGCCGGACGGCACGACGCCGGTCACCGCCGGCACGCCGATCCCGGCATCCGACGCGGCCCAGCTGGTGTTCCGGCCGGACCCGAATTTCCACGGCAGCACCGGCATCGGCTTCACCGTCACCGACAACGAGGGCGGCACCTCCGCCCCGGTGACCGTGCCCGTCACGGTCACGCCCGAGCCGACCGGCATCACGCTGACGCCCTCGGCCGCCACCGTCGCCGAGGGCGGCAGCCTGAGCTACACCGCCACCCTGAACAACCCGGTCGCCGGCAGTCCGCTGGTGATCACGCTGAGCAACGGGGCCACCATCACCATCCCGGTCGGCGCCACCAGCGGCACGAGCGCACCGGTGCCGGTGCGGGCGGACGATGCCTATGCCCAGGGTCCGCAGACCGTCAGCGTCAGCGTCACCCAGGCGAGCGGCGGCGACTTCGCCTCGCTGGACCCGAACGCCAGCGCCAGCAGCACCGTGGTGGACCACGTCGATGCCACGACCCTCACCCTCACCCCGTCGGCCACCACGCTGGCCGAGGGCGGCAGCATCGTCTACACCGCGTCGCTGAACAACCCGGTCGCCGGCACGCCGCTGGTGATCACCCTGGACAACGGCCAGACCATCACCATCCCGGTCGGCCAGAGCAGCGCCAGCAGCGCACCCTTCGCCGTGCGCCCCGACGACGCGCTGGCCCAGGGTTCGCAGACCGTCACGGTCGCGATCAGCGGCACGAGCGGCGGCGGCTACGAGTCGCTGACCCCGGGCGGCAGCGTCTCCACCGCCGTCCATGACGACGCCGATGCCACCACGGTGACGCTGAGCGCGACGCCGACGGTCGCCGAGGGCGGCAGCATCGTCTACACCGCGACCCTCGGCGCGGTGGCCGCCACCGACGTGACGGTCACGCTGTCGAACGGCGCCACCATCACCATCGCCGCCGGCAGCAGCAGTGGCTCGGTCAGCCATGCGGCCCCGGCCGACACGGTGTACGCCGATGCCGGCCAGGTCTCGGCCACCATCAATGGCGCGACCGGCGGCGGCTTCGAGCAGCTGACCGTCAACCCGGCACCGGCGAGCACGGCGGTGACCGACACCGTCGACACCACCACCGTCACGCTGACCGCCTCGCCGGCGGTCGTCGAGGGCGGCAGCATCGTCTACACCGCCAGCCTGGGGGCCCCGGCACTGACGCCGGTGACGGTCACGCTGTCGAACGGCGACGTCATCACCATCGCGGCCGGCCAGAGCAGCGGCTCGGTCGCGCACGCAACCGCGGCGAACGACGTGTACGTGAACGGCAGCACCGTCTCGACCACCATCACCGGCGCGAGCGGCGGCACCTTCGAGCAGCTCGCCGTCAACCCGGCGCCGGCCACGACCACCGTCAGCGACACGGTCGACACCACGACGCTCAGCATCACCGGCAGCAGCTCGGTCAACGAAGGCGCCAGCGCGAGCTACACGCTGTCGCTGACCCACCCGGCGCAGACCGACGTCACGGTCACCCTCACCTACAGCGGCACGGCCGCGAACGGCAGCGACTTCAGCGGCGTGACGACCGTCACCATCCCGGCCGGCAGCAGCAGCGCGAGCTTCAGCGTCGCCGCACTCACCGACGGCGTGGCCGAGGGCCCGGAGCAGTACACCCTCGCCATCGGCGGCACCTCCGGCGGCAACTTCGAGAACCTGGTGATCAGTGGCGGCAACGGCAGCGTGAGCACCGGCATCGTCGACGCCGACACCGCGACCCTGAGCCTGTCGGCCACCGCGGCGCTGACGGAAGCCGGCGGCAGCATCGTCTACACCGCGACGCTGAGCCAGGCGCCCACCAGCGACCTGACGGTCGCGCTGAGCAACGGCGCGGTCGTCACCGTGCAGGCCGGCCAGCTGAGCGGCAGCACCAGCGTGGCCCTGCCGGCGAGCGACGACGTCTACGTCGATCCGACCAGCGTCAGCGCCACCATCCAGTCCACGTCCGGCGGGGGCATCCCGCTCACGATCGATCCGACCGCGGCCGTCACCGCGGTCAACGACACCGTCGACACCACCACCGTCACGCTGGCGGCCACGCCGACCGTCACCGAAGGCGGCAGCATCACCTACACGGCAACGCTCGGCGCCGCAGCCCAGGCGCCGGTCACCGTCAACCTGTCGAACGGCGAAGTCATCACCATCGCCGCCGGGCAGACCACCGGCAGCGTGACCCACGCGGCACCGGCCAACGACATCTACACCGGCAGCAGCACGGTGTCGGTCACCATCACCGGCGCGAGCGGCGGCAACTTCGAGCAGCTGGTCGCCAACCCGGCGCCGGCACAGACCACCGTCATCGACAGCGTCGACACCACCACCGTGTCGCTCAGCGCCTCGCCGACCGCGGTCGAGGGCGGCAACATCACCTACACCGCCCACCTCACCGCAGTCGCGAAGGACGACGTGACGGTGACGCTGTCGAACGGCGCCACCATCACCATCCTCGCCGGAGCGCAGGACGGCACGATCACGCACCCGGCCCCCGCCGACGACGTCTACACCGACGCCGGCACCGTGGCCGTCACCATCACCGGCGCGACGGGCGGCCGGTTCGAGCAGCTGGCCGTCGACCCGACGCCGGCGCAGACCGCGGTCGCCGACAGCGTCGACGCGACCACGCTGACGCTGTCCGCCCCGGTGAGCGTCGCCGAAGGCGGCCAGATCACCTACACCGCCACGCTCGGCGCGGCGGCGCAAACGCCGGTCAGCGTCACGCTGTCGAACGGCGCGACCATCACCATCGCCGCCGGTGCCACCACCGGCACCGTCACCGTCGCGGCCCCGGCCAACGACGTCTACACCGGCCATGCGCCGGTCACGGCCGTGATCACCGGCGCGAGCGGCGGCAACTTCGAGCAGCTGGACGTCGACACGACGCCGCGCTCGACGGCCGTCACCGACACACCCGACACCACCACGCTCAGCCTCTCGGCCACCGGCAGCGTGGTCGAGGGCGGCAGCATCACCTACACCGCGACGCTGACCCAGGCGGCGCAGACGCCGGTCACGGTGAACCTGTCGAACGGCGACGTCATCACCATCGCCGCCGGCCAGACCACCGGCAGCGTGACCCATGCCGCGCCGGCCAACGACGTGTACGTCGGCGGCGGCACCGTCAGCGCGACCATCACGGGCGCCAGCGGGGGCAGCTTCGAGAACCTCAGCGTCAACCCGGCCGCGGCCAGCACCACGGTGACCGACAGCACCGACGCGACCACCGTCACGCTGGCGGCGACGCCGTCGGTGGTCGAGGGCGGCAGCATCGTCTACACGGCCACGCTCGGCGCGGTGGCGCAAGCCCCGGTGACGGTGACGCTGTCGAACGGCGACACCATCACCATCGCCGCCGGCCAGAGCAGCGGCTCGGTCGCGCACGCGACCGCGACGAACGACGTGTACGTGAACGGCAGCACCGTCTCGACCACCATCACCGGAGCGAGCGGCGGCAACTTCGAGCAGCTGGTGCCGAGCGGCCCGGCGGCCACGACGACGATCCAGGACTCGATCGACACGACGACGATCAGTCTCACCGGTGCGGCCAGCGTGGTGGAAGGCGCGAGCGCCGGCTACACGCTGTCGCTGACCAGCCCGGCGCAGGGCGCGGTGACCGTGACGCTGAGCTACAGCGGCACGGCCGCCGACGGCAGCGACTTCAGCGGCGTGACCACCGTCACCATCCCGTCCGGCAGCAGCAGCGCCAGCTTCGGCATCCCGACCCTGGACGACGCCGTCGCCGAGGGCAGCGAGAACTTCGTCGTCAGCATCGCCTCGGCGAGCGGCGGCAACTTCGAGCACCTGGTGGTCAGCGCCGGCAACGGCAGCGTCAGCACCGGCATCGTCGACAACGACGCCGCCACGCTGAGCCTGTCCGCCACCGGCAGCCTGACCGAGGCCGGCGGCACCATCGTCTACACCGCGACGCTGACGCAGGCGCCGGTGAGCGACCTGAGCGTCACGCTCTCGAACGGCAGCGTCATCACGATCCTCGCCGGCCAACTCAGCGGCACCGCCAGCGTCACGCTGGCGCCGAACGACGACGCCTATGTCGACCCGACCAGCGTCAGCGCGACCATCCAGGGCACGAGCGGCGGCGGCATCCTGCTGAACGTCGACCCGACGGCGGCCGTCACCCAGGTCACCGACACGACCGACACCACCACCGTGACCCTGCAGGCCTCGGCCCCGACCGTGGCGGAAGGCGGCAGCATCGTCTACACCGCGAGCGTCGACCACCCGGTCACCGGCTCGCCGCTGGTGCTGGCCCTGTCGAACGGCCAGACCATCACGATCCCCGTGGGCCAGAGCAGCGGCACGAGCGCCCCCTACGCGGTGCGCGGCGACGACGCCTATGCCCAGGGCGACCAGGTGCTGAGCGTCGGCATCGTGTCGCACAGCGGTGCCAACTACGAGCAGCTGGCCACCGGCAGCACCGCCACCACCACCGTCGGCGACAACGCCAGCGTCACCTCGGTGAACGTGAGCGCGTCCACCGCGTCGGTGGCCGAGGGCGGCAGCATCGTCTACACCGTCTCGGTCACCGCGCCGGTGACCGGCACGCCTTTCGTCGTCACGCTGAGCAACGGCCAGACCGTCACCATCCCGGTCGGCCAGAGCACCGCCGACAGCGCGCCCTTCGCGGTGCGCGGCGACGACGCCTATGCGCAGGGCACGCAGACGCTGAGCGTCGGCGTCACCGGCACGACGGGCGGCAACTACGAGTCCGTGGTCCAGGGTCCGCCGGTGAGCACCAGCGTCACCGACGACGGCGACGTGACCACCGTCACGCTGAGCGCCGTCGGCAACGTGACCGAGGGCACGGGCGTCAGCTACACCGCGACGGTGGACCACCCGGTCACCGGCACCCCCTTCGTCGTCACGCTGAGCAACGGCCAGACCATCACGATCCCGGTCGGCGCCTCGAGCGCCAGCAGCGCCCCGGTGGTGCTGCGCGCGGACGATGCGGACGCGCAGGGCGCGCAGACCGTGCAGGTGGGCATCATCGCCACGAACGGCGGCAACTTCGAGGCGGTCGACACCACCAGTGTCGCCAGCACCACCGTCATCGACGATGCCGACGCGACCACGGTGACGCTGAAGGCCTCGACGGGCTCGGTCGCCGAAGGCGGCAGCATCGTCTACACCGCCGAGC
>JGI25153J46596_10001346_pt1 | contig 14704 bp, 17 predicted proteins | sample AraplaMF_Col_mMF_FD_46596 | JGI IMG/M metagenome (IMG submission 46596)
CGAGACGACGTCCTGGGATCAGATGTACGACAAGGCCATCAAGGACATGGAGGCCAAGACCGGCATCTATGACATGGTCTATATCGAACAGGACATCATCTATTCGTATCTGTCCCGGGATTTCCTCGTCGACATTACGCAGACGCTGAAGGATCAGGCGGATCTGAAGGCGCCGACCTACGACGACGCAAACTTCACCAGCTTTGCCGACTACTTCAAGGACAAGAAGGGCGATCTCTTTGGCGTTCCGATGGAAGCCTTCCTGAAGACCTACCTCTATCGCAAGGACCTTTTCGACGATCCGAAGATCAAGGAAGCCTTCAAGAAGGAGACTGGCAAGGACCTGAAGCCGGCGACCACGCATGAGGACTACACGCAGATCGCCGAATTCTTCACCAAATACGGCAAGGATAACGGCATTGAGCTCTGGGGCACCACTGCGCAGGCTCATACAGGCCACGCCGCGTCCTGGTATGAATATTTCGAATCCATCGCTCCGACCTTCGGTGTCTACAACTGGGGCATCGACGCTAGCAACAACTATGCTGCAACCGTCGAACATGGCGGCGCAATGAACAGCGACAAGGCGAAAGCCGCGCTGAAATACTGGCTGCATCTGCGCGATATCGCCCCGCCGGAATCGACCCAGTCCACGTGGACGGAAACCGCCACGACCTTCGCTGCCGGCCGTGTCGCTCAGGGATTGATCTACGGTGAGAACGCCGCATGGATCGCGAGTGATCCTGCACAGTCGAAGGTGGTCGACAAAGTGGGCTTTGCCCTGCCGCCGCTGGAACCCGGCGTTCTGGAAGACGCGAAATCCGGAAAGGGCTATATCGGCTATTATGACGGCGGCGCCTTCGGCCTGCCGGTTACATCCAAGAACAAGGAAGCAGCCCTGCTCTTCCTCCAGTTCATGGGTCAGAACGACGTGCAGCCTGATTGGGCGATCGCGGCACCGCGCATTACCAACAAGGCGACCTTCGACGATCCGAAGGTCAAGGCGATGGATGTCAAACTCGGCGGTTTCTACACGATGCTGAAGGATGAGGGCAAACTCTTCGCCGGCGCACCTCCGTATCCGTTCCATGCCCAGCTGCGTGAAGCAACCCTGCCGATCTTCTTCGACATCCTGACCGGCAAGATCGCGCCCGACGAAGGGCTCGACCAGATGGCGGCCAAGACGGAAGAAGAGCTCACGTCGCTCGGCTATCGCAAATAGGTCATCCTCCCCAACTTGGCGGGTCGTCTTCGCTTGGCGACCCGCTCCTTTCTTGACTTGAGAGGCCGCCCCGTTGGGTGCCGAAGAGGATGAGGCGATGCATTCACAAAAACTTGGATGGCTGCTGCTGTCACCGACGATCCTGATCCTCGGGCTCTTCGGCATCTTTCCTTTCATCTACGTTGTCTGGGTTTCGTTTCACCAGTGGAACCCTTTCGCCGCAAATCCGCTGATGGTCTTCAACTGGGCTTCGAACTACCGGACCCTCGTTTTCGACAAGCAGTTCCTTGCTTCGCTCGGCATCACCATCGCCTTCGTGTTCTTCGCAGTCGTTTCCGAACTGATCCTCGGATACATACTCGCGCAGGCGCTGATGAAGGACTTTCCGGGAAAAGCGTTCTTCCGCACCATCCACACCCTTCCTCTGATAATGGCNCCCATCATTGTCGGATCGGTCTGGAAGCTGATGACGACACCGTCGATCGGCATCATCCCATACCTGCTGCGAAGCTGGTTCGGTTACGATCTGAACATCGGCCAGAGTGCGCTCGCGGCATTCACTATCACTGTCATCATGGACGTCTGGCACTGGACGCCGCTGGTCACCCTGTCCCTGATCGCTGCCTTGGTCTCGCTTCCGCCAGATCCCTTCGAGCAGGCGCAGATCGATGGCGCCGGCAAGAGCCAAATCTTCTGGCATATCACGCTCCCTCTGATCCGCCCTGCCCTGCTGGCCACGGTGTTCATCAGGCTCATGGACGCGTTGCGCACGGTCGACGAAGTCCTGATGCTGACCGGAGGCGGTCCGGGGTCGTCGACGCGCTATATCGGCGTTCACATCTTCAGGGAAGTCTTTCCGAAAACGAATTACGGCTACGGTTCAGCCATCTCGGTCGTCGTACTTTATCTCACCATCGTCGTCTGCTGGCTGCTCTACGTCGGCCTGATTGCTCCCCGCGCGAAGAGAGGCTGATGCGATGAAAAGACAGAACCCCTGGCTTTCGGTTCTCTTGTGGACGCTGATAAGCTTTGCAACCCTCTTCCCGATCTACTGGCTCTTCGTCATCTCGCTGAAGCAGCCCTTTGACCTGTTTTCCACGCCGGACGTCATCCTTCGGAGCTTCTTCTGGAAGAACTACCAGGACGTGCTGACGAACGAGACCTTGCGGCGATACATGATCAACTCGCTGGTCATTTCGTCGGGGAACGCGATCCTGGTGACGACCCTCGGCTTTCTTGCCTGCTACGCACTGACGCGTTTCGATCTCGCAGGCAAGGAAAGCATTTTCTTCTGGACGATCACCAACCGCATGGCGCCGCCGGCGGTCTTCCTGCTGCCGCTCTTCCTGTTGCTGACACAGGTCTACAGGATCGGCGACTTTTCGCTGGCTGATACCAGGCTCGGCATGATCCTGGTCTACTGCTCTTTCAACCTTCCCTTCGCTATCTGGACCCTGCGTCCGACCGTAGAGAGCATTCCGAAGGAACTGGACGAGGCCGCCTATATGGATGGCGCAAGCCCCTGGATGGTGCTCTACGACATCGTCTTTCCCTTAGCGCGTCCGGGCCTTGCAGTGACGCTCATCCTCACCTGGGTGTTCGCGTGGAACGAATATCTGCTCGCCGCGACGCTCACCAACTTCAACGCCCGTACGCTGACAACGGGNCTGTCGGAATACGTGACGACGACCGGGACGGCCTGGGGCATCATGGCGGCGATCTCGATGCTGACCTTGATCCCGGCCCTCATCGTCTTCTCGGTGGTGCAGCGTCACATCGTTGCCGGGCTGACCTTCGGCGCAGTGAAAGGATAGCGGGATGGCCTCGAATTCTCGGAACAATGAAAGACAGCCAGGCTTCCTGCCGATCGAGACGAACTGGTTCGACAGGCTGTTCATTTCGGTCGTAATCTGGGTCGCTCTCTCCCTGCTCTGGATGCGGTTCATCGAACCGTTCGGGCTTTCGGTGTGGTTTGCGGCGGCAATCTCGGCCGTGCTCGGCGCCTACATCATCTGGAAGGGGTGAGCCGATGAATTATTTGCACATTACCAAGACGCAAGCCGAGCTGGATTAGGGAGAAACGACTTTGGCAAACGTACAGGTCAGCGACGTCACCAAGAGATATGGCGCGCTTCAGGTCATGCACGGCGTCAGCGTCGATATCGAGGATGGCGAATTCGTCGTCCTGGTCGGCCCCTCCGGNTGTGGNAAATCNACGCTGCTGCGCATGATCGCNGGNCTGGAGACCGTCAGCAGCGGCGACATCNGNATNGGCGGGCGNGTGGTCACCAATGCTCCNCCGAAGGAACGCGACATTGCCATGGTCTTNCAGAGCTACGCGCTCTATCCTCACAAGACAGTCGCCGAGAATATGGGCTTTCCGCTGAAAATGGCGAAGCGTCCGAAATCGGAAATCGCCGAGAAGGTCGGCAAGGCGGCCGAGATCCTTGATCTGACGCGTTATCTGGACCGTTATCCGAAGCAGCTGTCGGGCGGTCAGCGACAGCGCGTCGCCATGGGCCGGGCGATCGTCCGCGACCCTCAGGTCTTTCTGTTCGATGAACCGCTGTCCAACCTCGATGCCAAGCTTCGCGTCACCATGCGCGTCGAAATCAAGGAGCTGCACCAGCGCCTGAAGACGACGACCGTCTATGTGACGCATGACCAGATCGAAGCGATGACCATGGCGAACAAGATCGTCGTNATGCGCGACGGAAGGGTGGAGCAGGTCGGNAANCCACTNGATCTCTATGACTTTCCGGCCAATCTCTTCGTGGCCGGTTTCATCGGCAGCCCGTCNATGAACTTNCTTCAAGGCAAGGTCGCAACCCGGGAAGGCAAACAGGTCGTCGTCACCGATCAGGGCGTGGTCCTTCCCGTCGGAGGCCTAAATGCCGAAGATGGGAAAGCCGTAACCTATGGCATCCGTCCCGAGCACATCACCATCGCCGAAGACGGTATTCCGGTTGAGGTGTCGGTCTACGAGCCAACAGGTTCCGAAACGCTGATCTTCGGCCGCGTCGGCGGAGTACCGATCGATGCCCTCATCCGCGAGCGTATCGAAGTCACACCCGGCAAGGTGCTGCATTTTCATATTGATCCCCGCCGCGTTCACATCTTTGATCAGGCAACGGGACAGCGATTGTAANGCGAGNAGCANATGAATTTCGAAGGTAAGAAAGTAATCGTCACCGGCGCCGGCAAGGGTATCGGCCGCGTTGTCGCAGAGATATTGGTCAAACGCGGCGCCAAGGTCGCGGCACTGACNAGAAGTGCTGATGACGTCGTTTCGCTCCGTGAGGACTTAGGCTGCCAGGCCATTCAGGTTGATCTTGCCGATGCGAACGCGACTCGGGAGGCGGCGCGCGCCGCACTTCCAGCGGACTTCCTCATCAGTTGCGCGGGAACGACCGAACTGCAGTCCTTCCTCGAAACCACNGTCGAGGCGTTTGACCACCTGATTGCAGTCAACACGCGCGCTCCNATGATCGTGGCACAGGAATATGCACGATCCTTGATCGAAGACGGTCGCCACGGCGCCATCGTCAATGTGTCCTCCGTCGCGGCCTTCGTCGGCATCCCCGATCATGCGGCCTATTGCGCTTCGAAGGGCGGCCTGGACGGCCTGACGCGTGTCATGGCCAAGGAATTGGCGCCGCAAGGGATTCGTGTAAATGGCGTTCATCCCACGGTGACCTTGACGCCAATGGCGATCAAGGCCTGGAGCGATCCCGAAAAGGCGGCGGGAATGAAACAGCGCATCCCAGTCGGCCGGTTCGCGGAGCCNGAGGATGTGGCGGAGGTGATCCTGTTCCTACTGTCGGACGAAGCCGCGATGGTCAACGGCATCTCGATGCCTATCGATGGCGGNTACATGATCGCGTAGCGCNCNATATTCCTTGGCCGAGCGCGGACCGGCCAAGAAAACCGCCAACATCTGACGATACTCAACATGCAACTTCGTTGGGGTTTTGGCGGGTCAACCGGCGGAAGCAATCTTCCTGGCAGCGTTGATCGCCCTGCGCGCACCGGATCGCAATTGAGCGGTTTCTGCGCCGGCGATGACGAAGGCGAAGCCGAATTTCAGAAGCTCGCCCGCACGCTCGCCGTCACCGGCAAAGGCGCAGGCGAATTTTCCATGCGCGCGGCAACGCGCAACTGCGTGCTGCATGGCGCTGTCGATCTCAGCTGCATTCGGTGCGACCTGATCTCCATGGGAAAGCGCGATGGAAAGGTCCGAGGGACCGATGAAGATGCCGTCGACCCCGGCTACGCCGAGGATATCATCGATCGCCTCCAGCGCCGCGCGCGTCTCGATCATGGCGATTGCGACCGTCAGGTCGTTGGCGTTCTTGAGATAATCGTCCGCCGAAAGGCCGGTGTGGTTGAGCGCCAACGACGGACCCCAGCTGCGCTCGCCGGCCGGCGGGTATTTCGTGGTCTTAACGAAGGCCCTCGCATCTTCGGCCGAATTGATCATCGGCGCGATGATGCCGGACGCGCCGGCATCGAGCAGGCGCGAGGCAGAGGCGAAATCGCCGACCGGAATACGGGCGAGCGCCGGCTTGCCGGCAATACGCACATGGCTGACGGCAGCCGCTGCAGACGGCAGGTCCCACATGCCGTGCTGCATGTCGAGGACGACGGCATCGAAGGCTTCCTGTGCCAGGTGATTGACAAGCAGCGGATCGGGAATGCCCACCCAGGCGGAGATCATCCGGCTTTCATGGTTCCGGATCCGGGCCGCAAAGCCTTCGATGTCAGCTGCACTCATGGCATTCTCCTCAGTTCGCCAGACTAGCAATAGCCGTATATTTGACTTCGAGGAACTCTTCGATGCCTTATTTCGAACCCTCGACCGATGCCGGACTGCTTCACGTCGCCGAAAGGAGCGACCGCCGTCGAAATGAGTCCCTCATCTGTACCGAGAATGCCGAATTCGAGAGCCACGGCAACCCGGAAGATGCGGCCGACGCGGATCAGACGGTCGGGATAGTCTCGTCACCAGGGGCGAAATTCGATCCTCGCACAGCCTCGCAAACGGCGCGCGTCACATCCGCCGTCGTGGCCTTGCCACCGAGATCCGGAGTGAGAATGCCGGCGGCACAGACCTGTTCCACTGCCGAGATCAGTATCTTTGCCGCGGCCGTTTCGCCGAGATGTTCCAGCATCAGCGATGCCGTCCAGAAACTTCCGACCGGGTTGGCGATGCCCTTGCCGGTAATATCGAAAGCCGAACCGTGAATCGGCTCGAACATCGACGGAAAGCGGCGCTCGGGATCGACATTGCCGGTCGGTGCGATACCAAGCGAGCCGGCAAGTGCGGCCGCAAGGTCGGATAAGATGTCGGCATGCAGGTTGGTTGCAACGACTGTGTCGATGCTCTTTGGTTTTGCGACCATGCGGAAGGTCATGGCATCGACCAGTTCCTTATCCCAGGTCACGTCGGGAAAGTCCCTGGCTACTTCAGCGGCGATCTCATCCCACAGCACCAGACCGTGACGCTGGGCGTTTGATTTTGTGACGACGGTCAGAAGCTTGCGCGGACGCTTCTGCGCCTCGCCGAAGGCAAAACGCATGATGCGCTCGACGCCCCGGCGCGTGAAGATCGAGGTTTCGGTCGCCACTTCCTCCGGCAGGCCGATATGCGCACGGCCGCCATGGCCGGAATATTCCCCCTCGGAATTTTCGCGCACGATCAGCCAGTCGAGATCGCCTTCCTCCACGCCCCTCAGCGGGCTTTTCACGCCCGGAAAGATGCGCGTCGGGCGGATATTGGCATATTGGTCCAGACGCTGGCAGATTGGCAGGCGCAAACCCCAGAGCGTGATGTGGTCCGGCACGTCGGGTGCGCCGACGGCGCCGAAATAAATCGCGTCAGTCTCTTTCAACAGAGACAAAGCATTGTCCGGCATGAACGCGCCGGTCCTGCGATAGCGTTCGCTGCCCCAGTCATGGTGATCGACGTCGAGCGCAAAGGCACCGCTGCGGGCGGCCAGCACTTCAAGCACTTCAAGGCCGGCAGCGATGACTTCGGGGCCGATACCGTCGCCGGGAACGGAGGCGATGCGATAGCGTCGTAGCTGCGTATTGGTATCGGCGTTCATGCGACCCCCATTAATCGTCAAATCGGGCCAGCAGCGTCTGCTTGGCAATCATCCGGGTTGCAGCTTCAGCCTGTTGGCGATCCTGCTTTCTTGGCTGTTGATTTCTTGCACAGATAACCAGGATTCTCGACGATATTTTGCGGTATTTTCAATCCGCGTCTGGCGCGGAATGACGCTTCACTCAGAGCACCATGCGGCAGGCAATGGGCCTTCACGTGCCCGTCAGAACGGCAATCCGACATAGTTTTCCGCAAGCGCTGTCGAGGCGGCGCGCGAATGGGTCAGATAGTCGAGTTCCGCCTCCTGAATCTTCTGATCGAAATCTCCAGCATCGGGAAAACGATGCATCATCGTCGTCATCCACCAGGAAAAGCGTACCGCCTTCCAGATGCGGGCAAGCGCTCTCTGCGAATATGCTTCGAGGCCGGCTCCCGAACGATCATCGTAGAATTCCCTCAGACCTTCGAACAGGTAATGCACGTCGCTCGCAGCAAGGTTCAGCCCCTTGGCGCCGGTCGGCGGCACGATATGGGCGGCATCGCCGACAAGGAAGAGGTGGCCGAAGCGCATCGGCTCGGCCACGAAGGAGCGCAGCGGCGCGATCGACTTTTCGAAGGATGGAGCGGTCTTCAGGGCCTCGGCGTGATGGGCGGGCAAACGTCGGCGTAGCTCGTCCCAGAAGCGACCGTCGCTCCAGTCTTCGACCTTCTCGTCCAGGGAACACTGAATGTAATAGCGGCTGCGCGTCGCAGAGCGCATGGAACAGAGCGCGAAACCGCGCGGATGATTAGCGTAGATCAGTTCGTGATTGACCGGGGAGACATCGGCGAGCAGACCGAGCCAGCCGAAGGGGTAGATCTTTTCGAAGGTGGTGATCGCTTTCTCCGGAACCGCCTTACGGCTTGGACCGTGGAAGCCGTCGCAGCCGGCGATGAAATCACAGTCGATACGGTGAGTGACACCATCCTTCTCATAGCTCACGAAGGAAGAACCACCAGCGAAATCCTGCGGCACGACATTGGCGGCCTCATAGATCGTCGCAGCACCGCTTGCCTCGCGCCGCTCCATCAGGTCACGCGTCACCTCGGTCTGGCCGTAGACCGTGACGCGCTTGCCACCGGTCAGGCCATAGAGATCGATGCGGTGATCGCGTCCGTCGAAAGCCAGTGAAAAGCCGTCATGCGGCAGACCTTCAGCATGCAGCCGGGCGGCCGAGCGTGCCTCATCAAGAAGACGGACGGTGCCCTCTTCCAGGACGCCTGCCCGAACGCGGCCAAGAATGTAGTCCTTACCGACCCGATCGAGAATGATGTTGTCGATGCCGGCTTCCGTCAGCAGCTGACCCAGCAGCAGGCCCGAGGGGCCTGAACCAATGATGGCGATTTGGGTGCGCAATTGTTTCCTCCACGCAATTGGCTTTTGGCAAATTGTGACCTTTAGCCCTTCCCGCAGCAATGGACTTTCCCACCGAAAAATTGCACAAAACGAACATGGGAACGGAAGGAAACCCATGACGAGACATNTNCCGACCTATGAGCTCTACGGCGAGACATCGGGCAAAGAACCCGATTTCTGGCTTCACTGCGAAACGATCCCCTCGCGCAGCAGCCTGCACCGTTGGGAGATCAAATTGCACCGGCACGCGAGCTTCTTTCAGATATTGTACATCGACGCTGGCGAAGGCGATGCTATTTTCGGCGAGCAGAGCCTCGCCATCCAGCCGCCTGCGGTTGTCACGGTTCCTCCCGGTCTCGACCATGGCTTTCGTTTTTCGCGTGATATTGACGGTCTTGTCGTCACCATGCTGAGCGCCAATCTCAGCCACCTTCCCGGCGACCGCAGCCTGCTCGGCGAGTGGCTCGCCGTCCCGCATCTCACGGCGCTCGATCCTCAAGATCCCGACGCAGCCTATCTCATGCAGAGCTTGAAACGGCTCGGCGAAGAATATCGACACGACCGCAGCGGCCGCAGCGAACTTCTCGCCTCCTATGTCGCGGTCGCGCTACGGCTAACGGCCAGGATTTCCCATCAGGAGAATGTCAGCCGGTTTCCCGCTGATGAAAACGAACGGCGGATGGAGCAGCTGACAGGCCTCATCCAGCAGCATTTCCGCTCACACAGACCCGCTTCATTCTATGCCAGGGAAATCGGCGTCTCGCCGACCCATCTCAATCGCATCGTTCGCTCGATGACCGGAAAGACGGCTCATCGACCTGATCGCCAGCAAACTGATCGACGAGGCCAAGCGTGAACTCGTCTTCACGCTCGCAAACGTCCGGGAGGTCGGCTATCGACTTGGCTTTGCAGACCCGGCCTATTTCTGCCGCTTCTTCCTCAAGCATGCGGGCGAGACGCCCAAGGATTGGCGCAAGCGGGAGAAGAACAGGCTGGAGCGAACCTAGGCCGTTCGACGCGCGGGAGCGTCGGCAAGGAATTCCTCGATGAACTTCTTTTGCAGCAGGATGCCGTCCCACTCATCCGCAAAGAACGGTGAATCGTAGATCAGCGTATAGGGTCCGGCATAGCCGGCCTTTTCGCACATTTCCAGGCATTGGCGGTAGTCTGCAGCATCAAGCCCGGAAGCGTTGTAGTCGGCCTTGGCATGGCAGATTTCGGCGCGGCGCATGATATTGGCCAGCCCTTCGTATTTGGCGGGTGCCGCCCAGTTTCCGAGATCACCATTGAGGCCGACATTGCCGTCGAGTTCGTCGAGCAGCCAATTCATTTCCTTCGGCGAGGGCAGAAGCGCGAACCAGTTTTCGGTGACGACACGCACGCCGCTTCCCGTCGCCTGCCCGGCCAGCCATTTCAGGTGCCGCGCGGACCGCGCCAGATTCTCCTCGTTCGGCGCCTGCTTGCCGGCGATAACGCGAATGCGCTCAGCGCCGAGAGACCTGGCGATTTCGATCCAGCCAGCAATCCAGCCTATGTCGCGCTCCGCCGTCTCGGGATTGCTGGGGTCGCCGTCTTCCACGAGCAGTGTCTGGAAGAGAATGTTGGAGGCCTTCAGCGCGTCACGGAATTCCGAGAGGTAGCCAGCATCAAGGCTCGGCAGATGAAACGAGCAGACCTCCAGCCGACCAAGTCCGCGCTCGGCGAGCATGCCGGGTACTTCGAGCAGGCTGACAGCGCCCGGCCCATAGGGTTCCTGGCGTGCTGCACTTTTCTGCGGATCGGGACCGTAAGGGTAGGTTGCACCCAGCATCCGATGAAGCGACCACGTGGAAACCGCAAACCGGCCGTTCTGCAAAGCCTGCATCTTTCAACTCCTCCCATTTCCTCGGGACGACATTGGCAAGAATGATGCGCGGCTTCAAGCCCGCAATCACCTAGATCCGGTCACCGCGAATGACAGCTTCCGCCGCCAGCGAGACCGCGAGAAGTGCATCGTCGCGATTAGCCGGAGCCGAGAGAAGGAAGCCGNCCGGCATATCCGCCTCGCCCTTGCCGCAGGGGATGGAAACGCCGCACCAATCCAGGAAATTNCCGAGCGCCGTATTGCGCAGNGTCTTGCCATTGGTGGCAACGAAAAGCTCGTCGTCACGCTCCAGTGCGGCAATCGGCGGCGCGACATGGGCAACCGNAGGGAAGGCGANCAGGCGATTGCCGATCAGTCGCTCGGTATCGGCGATCAACCGGGCGCGTGCAGCAAGAATGGCGATATAGTCGGGCATGCTGGTCTTTTCGCCGAGACGGGTGCGCATGACGACGCGATGATCCATGCGCGCGGCCTCCGGCCCTGCAAGCCTTTCGCGATGGAGAGCGAAGGCTTCCGCAGTCACGAGCGCGCCATGTTTTGCCATTAGCGAGATGATTTCGTCGAAAGCCGGGATTTCGATCGAACTGATAAGCGCGCCGGCAGAACGCAGTCGCTCGACACCGCCTTCGAAGGCTTCGGCGACACCAGGCCCCAGACCATCGAGCACGACATTCCTGGGTATGACGATATCGATGCCTTTCAGCGACTGCCGGGTAATGATCGGGGCGGTCAGACCACGCATGGCGGCATCGATCCAGATCGCGTCCTGGACGGACCGGCAGAGCGGGCCGAGCGAATCGAGGCTCGTCGCCAGCGGATAGACGCCTTCCATGGCATAGCGCCCGCGCGTTGCCTTGTAACCGACGATGCCGTTCAGGGCGGCGGGAATACGCACCGAGCCGCCCGTATCCGTGCCCATCGCAACCGGTACAAGGCCTGCGGCCACCGCCACGCCCGCACCGGAGGACGACCCGCCGGGAATGCGCGGTTCATCCTTGCTATGGGGATTTTCCGGCGTACCGTAGTGCGGATTGATGCCGAGTCCGGAGAAAGCGAATTCACTCATATTGGTGCGACCGACCGCCAGCATGCCGGCATTCTTGAGTAGCGTGACGATGGCCGCGTCGTGCTTCGCGGGTGCGTCGTCCGTCAGGACCACCGAACCGGCCGTGGTCGGCATGCCCTCGATATCGAAAAGATCTTTCCAGGCAATCGGAATCCCGTCGAGTGCACCGAACGAGCGGCCGTCACGTATACGCCTGGAGGAAGCATGAGCCTCCCGCATCGCCCGCTCGCGCAACAATACCGTAAAGACCGCCTTGTCGGCATATTGCTCGATCCCGTCGAAAATCGCGTCCGCGACATCCACAGGATCGACCTCGCCGCTCTGGATGAGTAGGGAAAGCTGAGCGATAGACATCGCACCGAAAGCAGGGGTCATNGGGAAAGTCCTGTGGATATCGAACAGGATTTACCTCCTATCATTTGGCAGGACCAGCCCTTGCACGGCTTTTCACGATGATTAGTACGATTTTGTGAACACTGAGTTTGATTTAGCGCTCTTCAATTTACTGCAGTTAAGACACACATGCGGTGCTGCACGCGGGAGCCGGATCGGCATGCCATTAGCTTGCCTTCCCAAGCCGTATCCCGGTGCATTGCAGGAGACTTGAAATGACACAATCTGAAACTTGGACCTCCGGTCACCAGGATATGGTGCACCAGCATGTGAAGGAGGACGTGAGTTACGGCGAAGCTGAACGCGATTACGCCGACCACGTCAGCGCACAGAAGCTGTCGGTCCTGGAGCGGATCGTGGTCGTGGGCGCCCTCGTACTGCTGAGCTTTGTAGGCTTCACAGCACCGTCGGCACAGACATCAGCGACCGATCCGATGACGACTTCGGCTATTGAAGAGCAAGCGCCTCCGGGTGATAGTCTGGTGCCACACCACCAGCGCTACGGCCATTGCCGTGAAACGAGCCCCTACGCAGACAAGGTCTGCTAAGGGCAAGCGATTTTCGCCGGGCATGGAATCTTTCGTCTGACGTGCATTTCAAGCATAGGAAAGGAAAGAACCATGGCCGGCGACTTGGATTACGACCTTCACCGCTTCATCGAAGCGCAGAACGGCATATACAAGCAGGCTCTTGCGGAGCTGGAAGCCGGTCGCAAGCGCTCCCACTGGATGTGGTTCATCTTCCCGCAGATCGCCGGTCTTGGAACGTCTTCAATGGCGGAGAAATATGCCATTCGCTCGGCAGAAGAAGCCTCGGCCTATCTCGCTGACCCCATCCTCGGCAGCCGCCTTTTGCGCTGCGTCGAGGCAATCCTCTCCGTCAAGGATCGCAGCGCGCACGATATCATGGGCTCCCCGGATGATCTGAAGCTTCGCTCCTCCATGACACTGTTTGCCGCGGTCAGCGATCACGGCTCGCCCTTTCACAAGGCGATCGATCATTTCTACGACGGAAAATTCGACGAACGGACAATTTCCGTCCTAAGTGCCGGCAACGGCTAACCTGGAGTATGCTCCAGCGCCGCGATCTCNTCAGAGATTTCCTCGATACGCTGCCTCAGATCGATTTGCGTACCGTCGTCCACTTCCTCTTCGCCAAAGCAATAGCGTGCATCGTGCAGTTCGAGTTTGGCTTCAAGCTCGGCGCGTCTGGCATATAGGTGCCGGAGATAGGTGTAATTCATCTCTGCCTCCAGATTGCCCCCAGATCAGCAGAACGNCCATNCAACCCCTAAGGTTCCCTGGCTGCGACAATATCAGCCGAAAGCGGAGATCGCCACATTGCAGGCTTTTTCAAAATGGCAGGAGCAGCCACCATCCGCCATGGCCTGACGGGTAACACGCGCACCCTCAAGCAGCAGTGTCAGCGTATCGGCGAGCAGTTCCGGCTCGCGCGAACCGGCAGCCACACAAAGGGCCGCAAGACGGTTGCGCTGCATCGCCTTGTGACGCTCGATCAACTCGTGCGCCGGATGGCCTTCGCCCTTCAATTCGATGGCAGCGTTGGCGAGATCGCAACCGGCGGGCTCGCCGTTCAGACAGTGAGCTCTGTCCTCGACCCAGGCAAGCAACTGGCCGCGTGCGTCGCCCGGGTGTGCGGCNTCGAGATCGCGCCAGATCTTCTCGGCNTTTTCGGAGGCGCGGCGCAGTGTCTCGCAGACCAGCTCATCCTTGGAGCCGAAATGCCTGTAGAGCGTCATCTTGTTGGTNGCAGCCGCATCCGCAATGGCATCNACGCCAATGCCGCGAATGCCGCGCTCACGGAAAAGCTCCGACGCTGTCGAGACGATACGNTCCCTGGGAGGGATTCGATCATCTGAAGCAGCTACGGAGATTTCATTCAATGATTCTGATTTTTTCGCGGACGAAGTCCTTGACATCGATGTGACCGATCGGTAACAAATGCATTGTTACTTACCGGTAACACCACTCTTCGCAGAAGTCAATGCCAGGAGCACTTGGCAGCGGGAGTGGAACACGGGCGACCGCCCACGAAAGGAGGACCGTACCATGAGAAAGACCAGAGAAGATTTGACCATTTCCGAAGCCCTTCGCGACCCGCTGATCGCCATGGTGCTCCGCGCCGACGGCGTGAAGCTTGAAGATTTCAAGCAACTCCTTGAGACGGCCGCACACAAACGCGAGCCGCGTCCCTCCACGGTGAGCGAAATGATCGGGTCCTTTGCCAGCCGCGCCAATCTGCCGGCGATGCCCTGCTTCGGCTGACCTGACCACTGGCCCNACAAGGCCCGATCGGCACTGGGGATAAGCCCTGTTCCCAGANGGGCTGCCGCTATCAGGCGGCAGCCCTTGCGATGTCGTGATTGCTCACATCTATATCGATTCCCAATAATTCATCCCGCGACCTTGAGACGCTCGCCGCCGGGGGCGCCATCCTCTGACAACGCCCACCGGCGGTGGCTCGGCAAGCCGCAAAAGGGGCGTCGGCTTGCCACTGCTGACCGCGATGTCTGGCAGGAGACTTGGCCGACATCCGATCAGCCGGTATCGCTGATGGGACGAAAACTCAAACTGCGGCTTGTTGTTCCGTCTGCGGCACCGCCGATGCGTGACGGGCGCCCGCAGATGGATCTGTCG
>JGI25153J46596_10001358_pt1 | contig 14646 bp, 12 predicted proteins | sample AraplaMF_Col_mMF_FD_46596 | JGI IMG/M metagenome (IMG submission 46596)
CATGACGTCCGCGCGCCCTTGGCCAAGCGCCTTGCCGCCGGCGGATATCCCGCGACCGTGGCGGTCGAGAACATCTCGGCCGGCTATCATACGCTGGCGGAAGCGTTTTCCGGCTGGCGCGACTCGCCCCCGCACCGTGCCAACATGCTCAAGGGTGGTGTCACAAAATTGGGCATCGCGGCGAGCTATGCTCCGGGCACCAAGTACAAGGTGTTCTGGACCATGATCCTGGCCTCGACGGACCCCCGATAAGCCAGACTTGATCCCGGCATGCATTGACGCCGCGGCGATCAGTCGCCACGGTCGTTCGTCATCTGCTATTGTTCCCGAATGACCGATCACACCAGTCCTGAATCCGCCAGCGTCCCCGCGAATGCGCAACGCGTCCTGGTGTTGCAGGGTGGCGGCGCGCTCGGCTCCTATCAAGCCGGCGCCTATCAGTCGCTGTGCGGCTACGGCTTCGAACCGGAATGGGTCGCCGGCATTTCGATCGGCGCGGTCAACGCCGCCATTATTGCCGGCAACGAAGGCCCGACCCGCGTCAAGCGGCTCAAGGAATTCTGGGAAATGGTCTCGGCGCCGGTGCCGTGGAAACCGATCGGCAAGAGCGACCACAGCCGCGAGCTGTTCAATTCGACCAGCGCCGCGCTGATCGCGACCTTCGGCGTGCCCGGCTTCTTTACACCGCGCGTCCCGCCCGCGCCGCTGTGGCCGCCCGGCAGTCCGCAGGCCGAGAGCTATTACGACACCACGCCGCTGAAGAAGACGCTGGAGCGGCTGGTCGATTTCGATCGCATCAACGATCTGAAGACGCGGCTGTCGGTCGGCGCTGTCGGCGTCACCTCCGGCAACTTCAAATATTTCGACAATTACGAGTTCAAGAAGCTCGGCAAGACCATCGGCCCCGAGCACATCATGGCCTCCGGCGCGCTGCCGCCGGGCTTTCCGTCCGTCGTGATCGACGGCGAGCACTACTGGGACGGCGGCATCGCCTCCAACACGCCGCTCGACTATGTGCTCGATGCCGAGGTCGATCGCGACATGCTGATCTTCCAGGTCGACCTGTTCAGCGCGCGGGGTGATTTGCCGAATTCGCTGCTCGAGGCCACCGAGCGCGAGAAGGACATCCGCTTCTCCAGCCGGACGCGGATGAACACCGACAAGAACAGGCAGCTGCACAACGCCCGCAGGGCCGTGCGCGACCTGATTTCCAAATTGCCCGATTATCTCAAGAACGACCCTTCCGTGGAATTCCTCGCGAAGGTATCGCGTGAAAGCACCGTCACGGTGGTGCACCTGATCTACCGCAGCAAGAACTACGAATCCTCGTCCAAGGATTACGACTTCTCGCATGTCGCCATGGTCGAGCATTGGGAAGCCGGCGTGCACGACGTGCATCTGTCGATGCGCCACAAGGATTGGCTCGAGCGGCCGCAGTCCGGCGAGACCATGGTGACCTACGATCTCACGGGGGACGTCACCGCGCCCCCGCCAAAAAGGAGCGAATGAAATGGGTAGTCTGTCAGGCAAGAANGCCGTCGTGACCGGNTCGACCAGCGGCATCGGGCTTGCTTATGCGCGCGCCTTCGCCGGCGCCGGCGCCAATGTCGTCATCAACGGCTTCGGCTCGCCGCAGGACATCGAGAAGGAGCGCGCGAAGATCGAGTCCGATTTCGGCGTCAAGGCGGTCTACTCGCCCGCCGACATGACCAAGCCGGCGGAGATCGCCGAGATGATCGCACTGGGCGAGAAGAGCTTCGGTTCGGTGGACATTCTCGTCAACAATGCCGGCATCCAGTTCGTCTCGCCGATCGAGGAATTCCCGATCGAGAAGTGGGACCAGATCATCGCGATCAACCTGTCCTCGGCCTTCCACGCCATTCGCGCGGCTGTCCCTGGCATGAAGAAGAAGGGCTGGGGCCGGATCATCAACACGGCGTCGGCGCACTCGCTGGTGGCCTCGCCCTTCAAGTCGGCCTACGTGTCGGCCAAGCACGGCATCGCCGGCCTGACCAAGACCGTCGCGCTGGAAGTCGCGACCAGCAAGATCACCTGCAACTGCATCAGCCCCGGCTACGTCTGGACGCCGCTGGTCGAGAAGCAGATCCCCGACACGATGAAGGCGCGCAATCTGACGCGCGAGCAGGTCATCAACGACGTGCTGCTCGACGCCCAGCCGACCAAGGAATTCGTCACCTCCGAGCAGGTCGCGGCCCTCGCGCTGTTCCTGTGCGGCGACGATGCCGCGCAGATCACCGGCAGCAACCTCTCGATCGACGGCGGCTGGACCGCGGAGTAACAGACTGCTCTCGGTCATGCCCCGCGCAGGCGGGGCATCCAGTACGCCACGGCATTTCGGTCCAATCACGACCGCTTCGGAGTACTGGATCGCCCGGTCAAGCCGGGCGATGACAGCGAGTGGAAGAGCGCCATTCTTCGTTCAATGGCTCCACGCCAGCGCCGTCACGATCGCGGACGACAGGTTCAGCTCTGCGAACATGATCTTGCCGGCGACCACGAACAGCACGCTGGCGAGAACGAGGCGCAGCACCGGCTCCGGTACGCGCGTCGCGCTGAANCTGCCGACGATAATGCCGGGCAGCGAGCCCAGCAGCAGCACGCCCATCAGGGCCCAATCGACGTCGCCAAGCGCCCAGTGTCCGACGCCCGCCACCAGCGTCAGCGGCACCGCGTGCGCGATATCGGAGCCGACGATGGTCGCCATCGGCAGNCGCGGGTAGAGCAACAGCAGCACGGTGACGCCGACCGCGCCGGCGCCGACNGATGAAATCGAGACCAGCACGCCGAGCACGATGCCGGTGACGACGGTCGCGATCGCNGTGGTGCGCTCGTCGACCCGCTCGAGACGTTTCCGATAACGCTCCATGATCGACTTGCGGAAGATCAGCGAGGTCGCGGTCAGGAGCAGCGCAAAGCACAGCACGATGTTGACGAGGTTGCGCTCGGAATCTCCCCTGAGGTCGAGCTTCCACAACACGAGCAAGGTCAGCCCGCTCGCCGGAATGCTGCCGCAGGCCAGCCGCAGCACCGCCGGCCAGTGCACGCTGCGCGACCAGCCATGCACGACGCTGCCGCCGGTCTTGGTCGCGGCGGCATAGAGCAGGTCGGTTCCGACAGCAGTGGCGGGGTGGATGCCGAACAAAAGGATCAGGAGCGGCGTCATCAATGAGCCGCCACCCACGCCGGTCATCCCGACAAGCAGGCCGACGCCAAACCCCGAGGCGACGTAAAGCGGATCGATCATCTTGCGGAATCTTAGGTTGATCTCGTCGGTTGNGCAACACGACGTAGAATAAACCTCTCCCGCAGCGCAATCGCCTGGATCGAATAAGAAAAATCCTGTTGCAGGGCGGCGCCCGGCAGTCATTTCACCCAAATCAGCGCCATTTTGGGAAATGATCGTTTGTGGCGCTCAGGCTCCGACGCCGAGGAAATCCCGCGCCAGGTCCGGATTGGCGGTGAGTTCGGCGGAGCTGCCCTCGAACACCACATGGCCGTTGTTGAGGCCATAGACTCGGGTGGCAAAGCTCAGCGCCGCGGCGACGTTCTGCTCGACCACGATCATGGTGCGACCCTCGCGGGCGAGACCGGCGGCGACGTTGACGAGATCGCGCACGATCAGCGGCGCCAGTCCCTCGAACGGCTCGTCGAGCAGGATAATGCGGGCGTCGCGGATCAGCGCGCGGGCGATCGAGAGCATCTGCTGCTCGCCGCCCGACAGCGTGCGACCGAGAGACTTGCGTCGCTCCTTCAGGCGGGGAAATACGCCGTAGATGCGCTCGAACGACCAGGCGTTCGGCGCGGTCAGCGCGGCGATGCGCAGGTTCTCCTCCACCGTCAGTCCGCCGAAGATCGCGCGCTCCTCGGGCACGAGCTGCACACCCATGTTGGCGATGGCGGAGGGAGCGAGACCGCTTATCGGCTTGCCGTCGAGCCGGATCTCGCCACTCTTTGGGGCCAGCACGCCCATGATCGAGCGCAGCGTCGTGGTCTTGCCGGCGCCGTTGCGCCCCAGCAGCGCCACGACCTCGCCTTCCTCGACCCGGATCGAGAGGTCGAACAGGACGTGGGAATCGCCGTACAGCGTGTTGATGCGGTCGACTTCAAGCAGGCTCATGCGCGTGAAGCCCTCCGAGGTAAGCGTCCTGAACCTGCTGGTTACCGCGGATCTCGTCCGCAGTGCCGTCGGCGAGCAGGCGGCCTTCGTAGAGCACGGTGATGCGTTCGGCGAGGCCGAAGATCGCGTCGAGATCGTGCTCGACGATGACGATGGTGCAGGTCTGGGCGATGTCGCGGATCAGTGCGCAGGTCGCGGCGCGCTCCGACGGGCTCATGCCGGCGAGGGGCTCGTCGAGCAACAGCACCTTCGGGCTCGTCGCCAGCGCCATGCCGATCTCGAGTCGCCGTTTCTCACCATAGGCGAGGATGTGGGCCGGCGTGTCGGCGCGCACGGCAAGGTCGAGCAACGCCATGATCGCGTCGATCTGCGCCTCCACCTCGGGCAGGCTGTCGGCGGTGCGCAGCAGGTCGATCCGCAGCGGTCCGCGGCGGCGCGCCAGGGCGGCGATGCGCAAATTCTTCCGCACCGAGAGATTCGGGAAGAGCTGGTTCAACTGGTTGGATTTGGCGATGCCGAACTGCGCGGTCCGGCTGACGCCGTGGCCGGTGACCTGCGATCCGAACAACAACACATGACCCGAGGTCGGGCTGACCTCGTCCAGCAGCATTTTGAACAGCGTGCTCTTGCCGGCGCCGTTCGGACCGATCACCGCGTGAATGGAGCCGCAGCGAACCTTGAACGAAACGCCGTCGACGGCTTTCAGGCCGCCATAGTGCCGCGCCAGCGCGCAGGCCTCCAAAGCAATGTCGCTGTCGCCGGTGGCGGGTGAGGGCAATGGCAGGGTGGCGTCGCGCTCCCTGCTCAATGCAGGTTTCACCGCGCCGCCGGCCTCGATGGTCTCGGTCACGGCCTCCGCCGCCTGGCGCGCGGAAAGTGTCCGGCGCTCGGTCCACCAATGGATGATCTCGCCGCAGATGCCCCGGCGCAGGCCCACGACCAACACGATGAAGGCGATGCCGAGCACCAGTTTCCAGAGCGTGGAGAGACCGGGAATGAGCTGGAGATTGTCACGCAGCCAAAGCCAGACGGCCGCGCCGACCAGCGGCCCGACCAGGGTGTTTGCGCCGCCGACGATGGTTTGAACCACGAGCTGGCCGGACGTCTCCAGCGAGAACGCGTCGGGCGGCATGTAGCTCTGGAACGAGCCGAGCAGGCCGCCGGCCAGTCCCGCATAGAGCGCGGCGATGACGAAGGCTGTAAGCTTGTAGGCCGGCACATTATGGCCGAGCATCGCGACGCGCGCGGTGTTCTCCTTGATCGCGAGCAGGATCGCGCCGACGGGAGAGCGGACGATGCGGCGCGCCAGCACGTAGGCACCGAAGAAGATCACTGCGAACAGCACGTACATCGGCAAGCCTGCGCCGATGCGGATGGCATGTTCGCCGAAGCCGAGCACGGGCACCGGCACCCCGGGAATGCCGTTCTCGCCGCCCGTGTAGTGTGACAGCGGCGAGTTCTCGATGAAATAGGCCATCTGCCCGAACGCCAGCGTGATCATCGTGAAGTAGATGCCGATGCGGCGGACCGCGAGCCAGCCGACGACGAGCCCGAACGCGCCGGCGGAGATCGTCCCGGCGGCGAGCGCCAGCCAGACGCTCGTCAGCGTCCCGGAAACCAGCAGATACGCGGTGACGAAGCCGCCGACGCCGTAGAACGCGGCCTGACCGAACGACAGCAGGCCGGCGAGCCCGAACAGGATGTCGAAGCCGAGCCCGATCAGGCCCCAGTTCAGCACCCGCGTCAGCAGGTCGATCGAAAAGCCGAGATGCGGCAGCACGACGGGCGCCGCGATCAGCATGACGAGAATCGCGAGCTCCGGAGTGTGGCTCCGCAGCCCGCCCGATCGTGCGATGCTCATACCCGTCCTTCCGAGCCGAACAGGCCCTGCGGGCGCAGCACCAGCAGCAATGCCATCAGCGCGTAGAGCATCACCTCCGAATAGGAGGAGTTGAATGCGCTGGTGAGGCTGACGATCTCGCCGGCGATCAGGCCGCCGACCACGGCACCGGGGAACGAGCCGAGGCCTCCGAGCACGATCACGACGAAGGACTGCGCCATGAAGTTCGCGCCCATGTCCGGCGTCACCGCCACGACCGGCGCATACAGCATTCCGGCGAGGCCAACCGCGACGACGCCGATCGCGAACACCAGCAGGAAGGTGCGCCGCAGGTTGATGCCGAGAATGCCGACCATGCCGGGGTTCTCGATTCCGGCGCGGACCACGAGACCCATCGACGTGCGATAGAGCACCAGATAGAGGCCGACCAGCAGCGTTGCGATGATGGCGATGAGCTGGAGGCGGTAGGTCGGATAGATCAGGAAGCCGAGCTGGGTGGCGCCCTGTCCCCATGACGGCGTCGGCACGCGCTGCGCGTTGCCGCCAAAGACGGCGCGCACGCACTCCACCAGCACGATACCGATGCCGTAGGTGACGAGGATCTGGTCTTCATGCGGCCGGCCGTAGAAGAAGCGGATGATCAGGCGCTCGAGCAGGAAGCCAAGTACCAGCATGAAACCGCAGCCGACCGCGATCGCGAGCAGGAACGACTGGGTGTATTGCAGCATGACGAAGGCGGCATAGGCGCCCACGGCGAACAATGCGCCATGGGCAAAGTTCAGGACACCGAGCGTGCCCAGGATGATGGTCAGGCCGCTGCTGACAAGCGCCAGCAGCGAACCGAGGGCGAGGCCATTGAAGGCCTGCGAGGCGAGGGCGGGCCAGCTTGGCATTTGGGCTTCTCAGGTATAGGGGCCGAGCTTGCAGCCGAACAGGTCCGGCGGATTCATCACGCTTTCGCCTTCGGCGACGTCGACGATCTCGTAATAATCTTCGGGCCCCTTCATCTCCGCCGGTGCCTTGCCGCGCAGGATCGGGATCGGGCGCACCATCTGGTGGTCCTCGGCGCGGAAATAGACCTTGCCGATCGTGGTCTCGTAGGGCTGTTCCTTCGAGGCCTCCATCGCCTTGATGACCTCGACCGGATTGAAGCTCTTGACCCGTTCGACCGTCATCGCCCAGAGATAGGTCTGCATGTAGCCGATATGGGCGCCCCANCGCGGGTGATATTTGTTCTTGGCGACGAAGGCGTCGACGAAACCCTTCGCGAGCGGATAGCGGTCCGACAGGGTCCACCAGAAGTCGCAGCTGCCATAGACACCCTGCATGATCTCGGCGCCGAGCTCCTTGTCCTGGAACGAGGACAGGTTCGGCACCACCAGCTTCATCTTCTTGAGCACGCCGAACTGCTCGGCCTGCTTGGTCGAGGCGACGGCGTCGGCACCGAAGGCGATGTTGACGAACACGTCGGCGCCGCTGTTGGCGATGTTGAGCAGCGCGGAGGAGTAGTCAGTCGTGCCGAGCGGAACCACTTCCTTGGCGACCTGCTGCCAGCCCTGTTCCTTCGAGAACTTCGCGAAGCTGTCATAGACGGTGTGGCCGTAGGTGTAATCGGGCACCAGGAACGCGGTCTTCATGTTCTTGCCGAGCGCTTTGGCGACGACGGGCGCGAGCGCCTTCGCGGCCATATAGGCGTTCTGCTGCGAGCGGAAGCCGTAGCGCTGGCAGTTCTTGCCGGTGATGTCGTTGGAGCCGGCGATGCCCACCATGTAGAGCACCTTTTCGCGCGAGCCGAGTTCTTCCAGCGCGATCGCGCTGGCGCTCGACACCGAGCCTGCCAGCATGATCGCCTTGTCGCGCTGGATGAATTGCGTGGCGCTCTGCACGTCGAGATTGGGCTTTCCCTCGGTATCCGAGACCTTGTAGCGGATCTGGCGGCCGAGCACGCCTTTGCCCTGCAGGCCCCATTTCTTCGAGGCGTCGCTTCCCGCATTGATCTCCGCGATCGCGAGCTCGTAGCCGAGCTTGAGGTCGCCGCCATCGCCGGAGAACACGCCGGTCAGCGGAATGGTCAATCCGACGAAGACGGAGTCCGCGGTGACGCCGTCCGGGAAGGTGCCGATGCTGGCCGGCGTCTGCGCCCAGGCGGCGCCACCTGGAAGCACGAGACCGGCAGCGGCGCCGGCGCTTCCGAGCAGAATCTGACGACGGTCAAGCTTCATGACTCACCTTCCATGTTTCATCACCGCCGGATCGGCAAGTGGATTGCTGTTGGATACGGGCCGGGTTCACGACCCGGCATCGATGTGATCGTTCTCCGCGTCCGGTTGCGACGCCGCGCTTCCGGTGAAGGATACGGGATTGAGCCGGCGGCGGTTGACGCTGAGGTCGAAAATGTCGAACCGGTTGTAATAGCCGACCACGTCGTGAAACTGCTTGGGCTCGACGCAGCGGTTGAGATCGATCTCGGCGTAGAGGATGCCTTCCTCGTCGCGCAGCGCTTCGCCGATCTGTTCGCCGGTCGGATCGAGAAAAAACGTTTCCGCGCGCGGTGTCGCGTCGAGCACGGCGGCGGCGGAGGCGTCGCGCGCCACCAGCATGTCGCGCGCAGCCTTGTCGAGCACGCCCGCTGTGACGAGGCCGAACACCTTTGCTTCGAAGCAATGCGCGCTGGCCCGGATCCGGGTCGCTGCGGCGATATGGTAGTTGCCGCCGCCTGCCGGCCGGCGGGTCGGCCAGACCGGCGGCCAGCTCGATATGTGTAACTGCTCACCCTGCGCCATCAGCGAATAGCGTGCCAACGGGTTGGTGTTCTCGCCGCAGATCAGCTGCCCGATCTTGCCGAGCCGGGTGTCGACCACGCGCAGGCCCGCACCGTCTCCGCTGGCCCAGATCAGCTTCTCGTAGAAGGTCGGCACCAGCTTGCGGTGGTGGTTGAGGATCTCGCCGTCCTCGCCGATCAGCAGGTTGGTATTCCAGATGGCACCGACGCTTGCCGGCGACTTCTCGCTGATGCCGATCGAGATCACGATGCCGAGCGAACGCGCTTCATCCCGGATTGCCTTGATCTCGGGGCCGTCGACCAGCACCGACTGGTCCGCCATGCGCACGAACAGATCGTGGTTGTCGATCGGAGCCCACAGCGCGGCCCACACCGGGAACGCGGGAATGAAGGTCTCGGAGAAGGCCACGATTTCCGCGCCGGCGGCGGCTGCCTCCCGGATGAGCGAGATTGCCTTTTTTGTGGTCGCTGAGCGGTCGAGAAACACCGGCGCGGCATGCACCGCGGCGGCCTTGAAGCGGGGAAGCATGGCTTTGTCCTTGTTCAGGACAGGCTAATGGTGCTCCGGACACCCCGATACAGAGAATCCTGCAAGACGGCTTGCAGAGGGCGACAATCCGTCCCACCGAGCCGCGCTGGCATAGCGCTTGCTGTCTGGAGCGGTATGCAGGAGTTCAATTCGCTCGACTGGGACGATCTCAAGATCTTCCTTCACGTGGCGCGCGGCGGAAGCCTCGCCAGCGCGGCCAAACGGCTGCGGGTCGACCAATCCACCATCAGTCGCCGGATCGCGCATCTGGAATGCACGCTCGGTGCGACGTTGTTCGAACGCTCGCCTCAGGGTTTGCGTATCAACGAAGCCGGCGAGCGTTTGCTCTGTCACGCCGAGCGGATCGAGAGCGCGGTCATCGCGATGCATCAGGACGTGCAGCGCGGCGGCAGCCGGATGGCGGGCCGGGTCCGGCTCGCCACGATGGAAGGCATCGCCTCGCTCTATCTGGCGTTTCGCTTCGCGCCGCTGCGGCAGCGCTATCCCGATCTGACCGTCGAGCTGCTTACATCGCCGCAGGCGGTCTCGGTGAACCGGCGCGAGGCCGACCTCTTCCTCAGCTTCTTTCGCCCGCCGGGGCAGGGCATGGTGTCCGAGCGGCTCGGCAGCTTTCAGCTTGGCCTGTACGGCTCACAGGATTATCTCGCGCGCGAAGGCGTGCCCGAACGGCCGGCGGATCTCGCCCGGCACAGCTTCGTCACCTATATCGACGATCTGATCCAGCTGGATTCGGTGCGTTGGCTCGACGACATCATTCGCAATCCCCCGGTGAGCTTCCACTCCAACAGCATGATCGCGCAGATGAACGCCGCGGCCGGTGGCATCGGCCTCGTGCTCTTGCCGAGTTTCGCGGTGACCGGCCGCAGCGATCTGGTGCCGGTGTTGCACGAAAAGATGTCGACGACGCGGGACGTCTGGATCAACGTCCACAGCGATCTGCAGTTCGTGCCGCGCATCCGCGCTGTCTCGAGTTTCCTCAAGGCGATGTTCAAGTCCGACCCGCTGATGCAGGCGGATAATTCGGGCCGCAAGATGCTCGATGCGCTGCTGGTCGGGGATGCCGGAGCCGTCGCGTTGCAGAACGGCTGACGCGTCTCAATTCGTGCTCTTGCCAAACGCCAGCACGTGCAGGCCGAGCCGCCGCCGCACGATCCAGAACAGCAGGACCGTCTCGAAGCTGAGCGAGATCGAGGTCGCGGCCGCGGCGCCGTGGCCGCCGTAGTGTGGCACAAGCGCGATGCAGAGCACGACGTTCATCACGAAGGCCAGCGCGTAGGCCAGCGCGCAGATCTTCTGCTGGCCGAGCATGTTGAGCAGGCGCTCAACGGGGCCGATCGCGGAGCGCACCACGAGGCCGATCGCGGCGACGAACATGATGTCGTAGCCGACCGTGAATTGCGGCCCGAACAACCAGAGCAGCGGCTTGCCGAACGCGAGCAGCACGATGGTCGCTGCCAGCGAGGGCCAGAACGTCCAGTTGATGGCGTGCGTGACATAGGCCGACAGGCGCGCCTTGTCGCCGCTCGCGTTGTATTCGGCGAAGCGATGTGCGGTCGTCGCCGACATCGCGTAATGGATGAACGAGACCAGCGCCAGCGTCTTCACCACCGCGAAGTAGACGCCGACCTCGTCGGAGGGACGGAATTGCTGGAGCACCAGCACGTCGGTGTAGGACAGCAGCAGGTAGAAGCTCTCCACCAGCAGGATCGGCAGCGACACGGCGAGCCAGCCGCCGACATCGTAGGCCTTGGGGCCCGGCTCGATGTGATCGGCCAGCTTCCGGTTCAGCACCACCATCTGCCCGGTCATCGCGATCCAGACCGCGCCGGCGCTGGCGACCATCGCGGCAATTGCGCCGATGTGGTAGCCGAGCAGGAAGGCGCAGGCTGTGATGCCGATGATCAGCGCCTGGCGGATGATGAATTGCGGCATCAATCCGAGCTGCATCCAGTCATGCGAGCGCGCGATGCCGTCCTGGGTGTTGGCGACGACGAAGGCCGGCAGCGTCATGCAGCCGATATAGAGCGGCAGCACCTCGGCCGGATCGAGCCAGGGCGATGCCAGCCTGACGATGCCGGCAAGCCCGAGCGACACCAGCGCGGAGGCGGCAAAGGTGAGCCAGCGGCTGCCGGAGAGGAAGCCGCGCAGCAGCGCATGCTCGGCCCTGGTGCGGTACTCCGGAATGATTTTTTGCGCGGAGGCCGAGATGCCGAAATCCAGCATGCTGCCGAGCAGCAGCACCCAGGTCCAGACATAGACATAGATGCCGTAGTCGGACGTCCCCATCCAGCGCGCCAGCAGCACTTGCGAGATGTAGGCCATGCCCGCGCTGATCACGCGGATGATGAAGATGGTGCCGGCCAGCCGCCGCGTCAGCGACGCCTCGCTCGATCCGCCCGTCAGCCTGGCCCGCATCCGCGCGATCAGCCCGGCCGGTCCGGTCGTAGCGGGTTCTGCATCCATCACGGCCAATTCGAGATCCCCAGGGCGTCCAGCCTGCTGAGGCAGGCTTGATGCGGTCGGCCTGGGGATTAGCAACGATTCGTTAAGATTCGGTTGGGTGGAGCCATGCCCCAGCTCAACTCTCCGCGGTCATCCCGCGAAGGCGGGGATCCATAACCACAGGGAGAAGTCGTAGCGCGAACTGCCCACTCCGAGTCTTCGCCAAATCACTTCCTGTGGTGATTGGTCCCGGGCTCGCGCTGCGCGCGCCCCGGGACGACAGCCCGACCTCACTCCAGATTCGTATTGAACTCGTACGACTTCTCCGGCCCGACCAGCGTGAACTTCAACGCTGCGCCCTCGGGCTTGGCGCCCGGGGGCAGCCCATCGAGTTCGAAGGAGAATCGCTTCACCCCTGGCGGACCGCGCTCGACTGGATCAGGAATCGGCAGCGACCACTCGGGCGTCGGTCCTTCCACGTACAGATTGACCTTGCTGTTCTCTGGCGCAACCACATCGACCACCACGTTCTTGGGCCCGTCGCGCTTGACGTCGCGGATGGTGAGCGGGTTGGGATCGCCGATCGTGGCTGGCTTCGGCACGGTGTCGAGCGCTGCACGCAGATTGGCGTCCTCGGTCGAGGCGACGCTGTTGAAGCCGAGCTCGGCATTGGCTTCGACGGGAATGCAGAGCTTTTCGCAGACCGCGTAGTTAATCTCGGCGCGCAGCGTCACCGGCTTGTCGGCGGCCTTGGCGACGATGCGCAAGGGCAGCACGACCTGGTCGTGATAGCCGATCGAATGGCCACCCGCGCCGTCGTCGAATTTCTGCGGCGCCGGCCACATGATCGTCACCGCCTCGACATTGTCCGACTTCGAGAAGTCGAACCGCGGCGGAACGCCGGAATCGCCGGGTGTTCGCCAATAGGTTTTCCACCCGCGCTGGATCTGGAAGGCGATCCCGCCGAGCAGGACCGCGCCGCTGCGCGACCCCGCGAGCAACCGCACCGCGGAATGTCCGTCGCGTTGCCACGGCGAAGCGTCGTCGGCGCGGGCCGCAAGCGCCAGTGACGACGCGAGCAAGATTGTCGCGACGCCGATTGCCGCACGTCTGGGAACTCTTGTCAGCATGGCACGTCTTTACAGGGTCGCCACCGGGCAAACCATTGAAATGCTTGTGATGAATGCACCTGATTCATGTCTCTGCAAGCCTTGATTTGACAGCGGGCCGGCCCGACATCAGGATAGGAATTGAAACCGGAGTGCTTCACCGATGGCTCCCACAGGCAAGAGAACGGGCGAAAGCACCCGCGGCGCGAGTCTCGCTCCGCCCAGTTCGGCCGATTACCTCGACGGCCGTCTCCTGATCGCGATGCCCGTGATGGGCGACGAGCGCTTTGAACGCTCGGTAATCTATCTCTGCGCCCATTCCGCCGAGGGTGCGATGGGCATCATCGTCAACCATCCCGCCGGCAGCATCGACTTCCCCGAGCTCCTGCAGCAGCTTGGCATCATCAAGAAGGGCGAGCACATCAGGCTGCCCGAGAATGCCGAAAGCATGAAGGTACTCCGCGGTGGCCCGGTCGACACCGGGCGCGGCTTCGTGCTGCATTCCAGCGATTTCTACATCGAGAACGCGACGCTCCGGATCGACGANGGCGTCTGCCTCACCGCGACCGTGGATATCCTGCGNGCGATNGCCAACGGCTCCGGCCCCAAGCATGCCATCCTCGCGCTCGGCTATGCCGGTTGGGCGCCGGGCCAGCTCGAGACCGAGATTCAGAGCAACGGCTGGCTGCATTGCGATGCGGATGCTGATCTGATCTTCGGCGACGATGTCGACGAGAAGTACGGCCGTGCGCTTCGCAAGATCGGCATCGACCCCGGCATGCTCTCGAACGAGGCCGGGCACGCGTAGGCTGGTGCAGTAGCTGTCGCAATACTCTCCACTGTCGTCCCCGCGAACGCGGGGACCCGTAACCACAGGAAGAAGTTGTTGCGCTGACGGGTAACTCCGAGTCTTCGCCCAACCACTCCCTGTGGTTATGGGTCCCGGATCTGCGCTCCGCTTCGCTCCGCTTGTCCGGGACGACGGACTGAGTGTTCGTCCTACTCCGCCGCCTGCTGCTGCACGGTCGGCTCCGTCCCCGCCACCGTCGCGCGGCGCATGTCGCGGGGTTGGGACTGGTCGTAGCGGCGGACGCGGTGCATGGTCTGGCGGTTGTCCCACATCACGAGGTCATGCAGCTTCCATTTGTGGATGTAGACGAATTCGCTTTGCGTCGCGTGCTCGTTGAGGTCGCGCAGCAGCAGCCGGCCCTCCGGCACGCTCATGCCGACGATCTTGCCGGCATGCGATGAGAGATANAGTGACTTGCGGCGATGCACCGGGTGCGTCCGCACCAGCCGCTGCAGCACCGGCTTGAACATCTGCTTTTCCTCGTCGGTGTATTCGGTGAAGCCGAGCGATCCCCGCGAATACATCAGCGAGTGCTCGCAGACGAGATCGTCGATCTCTGCCTTGGTTTCGTCGTCGAGCGCGTCATAGGCGGCGCGCATGTCGGCGAATTCGGTGTTGCCGCCCTTCGGGTTCACCACGCGCGCCGACAGCAGCGAGAATTTTGCCGGGATGGGACGGAACGAGCTGTCGGAATGCCACAGGCAGTTGCCGAGATTGAACAGATGCGTTCGGCTGTCTTTCGCCAGCGGCCTGCCGTCCTTGCCGAGATTGGACACGTCGTTGAGGCCCGACTGGAGCCGGTAGTCTTGCGCCTTGGTCACGGTGCCGCCGCGCGCGTCCTCGCGCTGACCGAAATTCAGCGCAAAGGCCATCTGCTGCTCGTCGGTGATGTCCTGGTCGTGGAAGACGAGCACCGCGTATTTGTCCATGGCGGC
>JGI25153J46596_10001372_pt1 | contig 14575 bp, 10 predicted proteins | sample AraplaMF_Col_mMF_FD_46596 | JGI IMG/M metagenome (IMG submission 46596)
GCCGGTTTGCCTGGGCGCTCATGCCGGAGACGGCGGTTTTCATGCTTCCAAAAATGCTCATGGCTCGATCCTTTAAGGTTTGGGAACATGCCATGTGACGAAAGGCTTCCAGAGCCCGGATGGCGGGCGCACGACATCGCTGGCGCCGGGCAAAAGCCGACACCGGTCGATGATCTGATTGTCTGGACTGACCCCGTGATGGCGATAGGCGCTTCGGCTCATCCGCGCGCTGGTTATCCGTGCGCCTGTGACGGCGCACACTTCGAACGTTTCCATATTTCGGAAGCGACCCGACTGAAGGCTCTGCCGGCTCAACTGCCGGGTCGCTTTAAAACCGTCTCATTGCAGATCCTCCAGCGACCGCAATGGCGACGGCTTAACGACCGTCAGCTCGTGGACTGTGCAGACAATGAACCGGCGCCCGACGTGTCGAGCAGACTGAAGAGCTGGCTCGCCTGGTCTTCGGTGACGTCGTCCGGCTTACCCGCCATGAATTCGTCCAATGACACGAGCCCGTCGCCGTCCGTATCGAGATCGGAGAGCAGGGATGCAAACTGGTCATCGTCATCGTCACTGGACGACGGCGGCGGTCCTTCGGGGCGTTCCGACTGCTGAGCGGACATGGCCTCGGTCAGCGTATCGACCGATAGCGAGCCGGCACCTTCGCTGTCGAAGCTGTCGAACAGCGTGCCGGCCTGCTCCTCGCTCACATCGGACGGCCGACCTGCAACGAATTCGGCTTTGCTTACCTGCCCGTCGCCGTCGGTATCGAGATCGGAGAGCAGGGATGCAAGATCGTCATCGTCGGAAGGTGGCGGGGGTGGCGGCCCCTCGGCACGTTCCGACTGCTGGGCGGACATGGCTTCGGTCAGCGCATCGACCGATAGCGAGCCGGCACCTTCGCTGTCGAAGCTGTCGAACAGCGTGCCGGCTTGATCCTCCGATACATCGGACGGCCGGGCTGCGACGAACTCGGCCTTGCTGACGTAGCCGTCGCCGTCGCTGTCCAGCTGCGCAACGTCCATGTCTGCGCCGCCGTCCTGCTGCTCGCTGGAAGCGGACTGATCGGCGAGGCCGTTCATCGTCAGCGACATCAACTGCGACATGAGTTTCTCGGCGCTGTTGGTCGCGTCTTCGCTGAGCTGCTGGGTTGTGGTTGATTTTTTTGCCGAAACCGTATTACAGGATAGGACGTCCTGGGACGCTGACGTCGAACTCTTGCTATAGGAATAGGAAGACATTGACGTTGCGGCGGAAATGGTCGTCATAAGCGCTCCATCGCTAGAGGGTGGGGATGCAACGCATTACAGAACTGATGAGTTCTCTAAATCGAAATTACTAATGCCACAACCGAAAAAATCGTCCCTCAGAAATCGTAGTCTCCTTTCTGCGGGCGTCGGCTTGTGCTTCGATGAGGCGGTCTAGATCATCATGGATGTTGCCGACGATCCCGCAGATGAGCCGCGCAAACGGGGCCGGCCGAAAGTCTCCAGCGATGATGACAAGCGCGTGCATATCGTCGAGATTGCCCGCCGCGTTTTTGTAAAATACGGCTACGCCGGAAGCACGACCGCGGTCGTCGCCACCGAGGCGGGTGTTTCGAAACAGACGCTCTACAAGCTGTTTCAGAGCAAGGAAGAGCTGTTTGCCGCCGTGGTCGGTGCTCATCGGCGCATGATGCTCGACCTGCCNCGGCCTCCAGAAGATCTCTCGATCGCCGAGAGCCTTGAACGCATCTTCATGATCGACATGGATGAGGACAAGGATGCCGATCGTGCCGGTTTCCTGCAACTCGTCTTTCGCGAAGCGGGGCAGTTTCCCGAACTCGTCGACATTCTGCAGCGCGAAGGCATGCGTGCCAGCCGGCAGCAGCTTGCCGACTGGCTGAGCGACCGCAGGGCCGAAGGCAGGCTGTCGCTTGATGATCCGACCAGCGGAGCCCGCATGCTGATGGATATGATCTTCGGTGGCATGGGGCCGCCGGAAGGGCGTGCTCAGGCCTGGCCCGACCGGGCGGCACTGCTTGCCCATCTCCGGCGCTGCATTGCAATCTTTGCCGCGGGCGTCGGCGCCGCGTGACCCGATAAAGCCGCGATCCCTCGGCTTTCGACGTCCTGTTGCATTTTNGAAGAATTATAGTACCATGTGGTTCTATTAAATTGATTCGGCCGCATGAATGCGGTCCGTCAGCGCCATGAACGGCGGCAACATCTCAGCAAACATGAAAAGTTTCAACCGTGGCGGCCGGCAGGCTTTCGCGCGCGCATGCTCATGAAAGGGACAGGCGTTGGTTTCCACCTATGTGAGCTACCTCTCGGTCGCCAGAAATCTGAGCGCCAGTCTCTCGAGTGTGGCTTCACAGGCAACGGTTTCCCGCGACAGTGACTACTACAAGGAAAACATCGACAAGGTCACGACGGTCGATGAATTCATGGGCGATTACAAACTCTACTCCTATGCCATGAAGGCATACGGGCTAGAGGACATGACCTATGCCAAGGCCTTCATGAAGAAGGTGCTGGAAAGCGACCTCAGCGATTCATCGAGTTTCGCCAACACTTTGAGCGATAGCCGCTATGCCGAATTCGCCGCCGCCTTCAAATTCGGGGGCGAGACGAAGACGGCGCAGTCAGACGTGCAGCGGGACAATCTGCTCGATGCCTATGAGNNATCCTTCGACACCGAGGCGGACGACATCACGGATGAGACGGATTATTTCGAAGAGAATATCTCGTCGATCACCTCGGTCGATGATTTCCTGTCGAGCTCCAGACTGAAGAACTATGCGCTNACGGCCTTCGGCCTCAGCACCGAATACACGTCCAGCAGCTTCCTGAAGCAGGTTTTGACGAGCGATCTGGATGATGCCGACAGTTTCGTCAACCAGCTCGGCGACGACGTCTATGTCAGCCTGGCAAAGGCCTTCAACTTCAACGAGGATGGCTCGACCGACGGCGATGTGATGTCGGAAGACCAGATCTCGCTGGTGACGAGTGGCTATGCGGTGGCCTCGTCGACGATCGCGTCCACGGAAACCGGGGAGGCCTACGACACCTATTTCGCTGCTGAAATTGGCAACATCACCTCCGTCGACCAATTGATGAGCGACGACAAGCTGGTCGGCTATCTCAGGATTGCCTACGGTCTTTCCGACGACGAATCCGACAGCTACATTTCGGCGGCCCTGAAAAGCGCNGACATCGCCGAAGCGATCGGCTTGTCCGACCTGCACGAGGCCTTCAATTTCGACGAGGACGGCGCGCTTGCCGATGGCGACACCGCCCAGACCTCGGACCAGACCGCCACGACCACGGCAGCCTTCGATGAAAATTATGAAGTGCTGGTCGCCAATACCAGCACGGAAGACGCCACCGACAACTATACGACGCGCATCGCCAGCGTCACCTCGATCGATGATTTCCTCGTGTCGAATGCCGATGACGACGATGACGACAACGACGATCTCCCCGANCTGTGGGAAATGGCGTTGCGCGCCTATGATATAGACCCCGACAGCGTTTCGAGAAGCGAGGTCCGGAAAATTCTCGAAAGCGATCCCACGGACTCGAAAAGCTATGTCAACAGCCTGAAGGACGACCGGTTCGTAGCCTTTCGCAAAGCATTCAACTTCGACGACAATGGCGACGTCACCGTTCCCTTGCAGGCCATGTCGGAATCCGTCGTCGACGACTACGCCGCCTATTACAAGCAGAACAAGATCCGATACCTTGAAGGCGACGAGCTGACCGAGGCGACCGACGCGGCGAATGACGAGATCANCTATTTTCGCGAGCAGATGGCGACGATCACGACGGCCAGCGAATTCCTGGCCGACGATCGCCTGGTTAGCTTCGCGCTTGAGGCGAAGGGGCTCGATCCGGACGATGTCACGTCGGACGAACTGAAGAAGATGTTCTCTTCCGATCTCGACGACGAAGATAGTTATGTCAACAAGCAGGACGACAATCGTTTCGCCGAACTCGTCGGCTCGTTCAATTTCGATCAGGACGGCAATATTTCCGCCGATCCGACCGGGACCGTGCAGCAGCGCGGCGACGTGCTGGAAACGATCGACTCCTATGTCAGGCTGACGCTCGAAGACGATCAGGGCGACAGCAACACCGGCGTGCGCCTTGCCCTCTATTTCGAACGCAAGGCGCCGGAGATCTCGAACGCCTATGATATTCTGGGCGACAGCGCGCTCTTCGAGTTCTTTACGACGACCTTCAACCTGTCCAGTTACGTCTCGAATATGGACGTCGAGAAGCAAGCCGAGATGGTCAACAATTTCATCGACATGGAGGATCTGTCGGATCCTGACAAAGTCGACGATCTGATCCAACGCTTCACCGCCATGTATGACATGGCCAACGGTACGGGCACCACGTCGTCAGCCCTTTCGATCCTGACCGGCTCGTCGACAATAAGCGCTGACACGCTGCTTGCGGTGGCGCAGTTGAAAAGCAGCTGAGCGGCCCGCAGTGCGCCGTTCCCGGGGAGGCTGCATCGCTGCCCGCGGCAGGGCGGGCCGCCGGCTGTCTTTGCCCCCGGATGCGCCTGATGAATGCAGCGCTGGTTGAAAATAAATTATACTGCACGTCACATTCATAATTAAATCCCCGTTAATGAGCATGAGCGAATATTCGCAAAATGGCTGGATCGACAGCGATGAATCTAGGAGGATTTGCGAGTGAATATTCTTGATCGTGGTGCAAATGCTGTCGCTGTTCTGGCGGCTCTATCGAATTCGCAAGCCATGATCGAGTTTGATTTGTCGGGCAAAATCCTCACCGCAAACGAAAACTTCTGCAGGGCGCTTGGTTACGAGTTGAGGGAGATCGTCGGAAAACATCACAGCATGTTTGTCGAANCTGCCTATGCATCCTCGGCAGAATACAAGGCTTTCTGGACGAAGCTGTCAGCAGGAAAATTCGATCAACNACAGTATAAACGGCTCGGCAAAGGCGGGCGNGAGGTCTGGATCGAAGCGTCCTACAATCCGGTGTTCCGTCGCGGGAAGCCGGTCAAGGTCATCAAGATTGCAACCGATATCACCGCGCAGAAGCTGAAATCTGCCGAGCATGCGGGCAAGATCGACGCATTGTCCCGGGCTCAGGCGATCATCGAATTCACGCCGGCCGGCGAAATCCTGACCGCAAACGACAATTTCCTGACCGCTCTTGGTTATTCGCTTGCCGAAATCCAGGGCAAGCATCACTCGATGTTCTGCGAAGGCGACTATTCCAAGTCGGAGGCCTACAAGGAATTCTGGCGGAAACTTGCGGGCGGCCAACTGGTTGCCGACGAATTCATGCGTGTGGGCAAGGGCGGACGGAAGGTTTACATCCAGGCTTCCTATAATCCGATCTTCGACCTGAACGGCAAAGTGTTCAAAGTCGTGAAGTTCGCAACCGATGTCACNGCGCGTGTCGAGAATGTCGAACAGCTCGCCCGTTGCCTGACGAATTTTGCAGATGGCGACCTGTCGCAGACGATCCAGAAGCCTTTCATTCCTTCGCTGGAACGGCTGCGCACCGACTTCAACAGCGCTTCGGAAAAGTTGAAGGACGCGATGGCAACGGTGGCCGAAAATGCCAAGGCGATCTCGGCCGGTTCCAACGAAATCCGCACCGCCGCCGACGACCTGGCAAAGCGTACCGAGCAGCAAGCGGCATCCGTCGAAGAGACGGCGGCCGCCCTTGAGGAAATCACGACGACGGTCAAGGATTCGAGCCGCCGCGCCGAGGAGGCCGGTCAACTCGTCTCCCGCACCAAAGACCATGCGGAACATTCCGGCCAGGTGGTTCGTGATGCGATCGGAGCGATGGACCAGATCGAAACCTCGTCGCGCGAAATTTCCAATATCATCGGCGTCATCGATGAGATTGCCTTCCAGACGAACCTCTTGGCGCTCAATGCCGGCGTAGAGGCGGCACGGGCAGGGGAGGCCGGCAAGGGTTTTGCGGTCGTTGCTCAGGAGGTCCGGGAGTTGGCGCAGCGGTCGGCGAAAGCTGCAAAGGAGATAAAGAGCCTGATTACAGCCTCCGGTTCTCACGTCGCAAAGGGCGTCGCCCTCGTCACGAATGCCGGATCNGCGCTTCAGGAAATCGCCAGTCAGGTTCACGACATCAACACCAATGTCACGGCGATCGTGGAGGCGGCGCGCGAGCAATCGACGGCGCTCGGCGAGATCAACCAGGCCATCAACACCGTCGACCAGGGAACGCAGCAGAATGCCGCGATGGTCGAGGAACAGACGGCTGCGAGCCATGGCCTCGCACGCGAGGCCGCCGCACTTTTCAAGCTTCTTGAACAGTTCCGTTTCGACGATGCTCCGAGATCGAGACTTTCATCCACGCAGGCGGATCGTCATGTGCCCGCACCGACGGCTTTGAAAGTTGTTCGTACCTCGCCCGCCGCGTCCGTCCAGCGCGGGTCGGCGGCCGCCGCGCTGAAGTCTGATTGGGAAGAATTCTGATCAACCCAGAAAATTGCTGTCGGCGGCAAGTTCGTCCGCTTCCATGATCCATGAAGGGTCTCACTCCGCGTCACGCAGCACTGCGAGGAGTAAGGTCGCATGTCCCTTACCGAAGATGAAAGATTGAACCTTCTCCACGAGGCAAGCATTCTCGATACACCGCCGACGACAGAGTTCGACGCTATCGTNCGTCTGGCCTGCAATATATTCAACATGCCGATGGCNTTGGTNTCGTTCGTCGACGAGCAGCGGCAGTGGTTCAAGGCCCAGCAAGGCTTCACTTTGAAAGAGACGTCACGCGAGCATTCCTTTTGCGGACATGTTGTGGAAACAGGGTTGCCGCTCGTCGTTGAAGATGCCGGGAAAGATTCCCGCTTTTGGGAAAACACATTCGTGAACGAGTGTTCCGTCCAATTCTACGCGGGCGTTCCGCTTTTGGAAGGGGAGACCTGCTACGGCAGTTTTTGTGTCCTCGATACGAAGACCCGCCGTTTCGGCGATCGGGATATCGAACAGCTCCGTAACTTGGCAAGCGTCATCGTGGGCCTGATTCGNGAGCATCGTCAGCAAAGCCAGCTGAAAGAGCAGCAACGTGAACTGGAGTTGAAGCAGGCTCGGTTCGAACAGACCGAGCGCTCTGCCAAAGTCGGTGGCTTTGAGATGGATCTCAGCACCGGTACGATCATCTGGTCGGACCAGATTTATCGCACTGTCGGATTGCCGGTCGGTAAACGAATGACCTCGGAGGAGGTGATCGGCTGCTATGCTCCGGAAGAGCGCGACGGCGTCAGTCGCAGGATTCGCGGTCTCCTGAATGGCTCGGAGATCGGCGTTGACAAAGAGTATCGCATCATAACGCCAGAAGGCGAAGAACGATGGATTCGCGTGGTCAGCGATATCGAACACCTGCACGGTGAGCCAAAACGTTTGTTCGGCATCGTTCAGGATGTTTCCGAAAAAGTGCGCTACGAGCAACGCTTGCTGCAGGCGGCAAATGCCGATCCCCTGACCGGGCTTGCCAACCGGGCGGCATACAATGCTCACATGGCGAGGCTCACAGCGACGGATGCCGCCTCCATTGGTTTGCTGCTGGTCGACGTCGATCGCCTGAAGCAGGTGAACGATATCCTGGGCCATGCGACCGGTGACCTGCTGCTGAAAGGCGTGGCATCNCGTCTGGACGAGCGCTTGGGAAAGCGCGGAAAGGTCTTTCGCCTCGGCGGCGACGAATTCTCGGTTGTTCTGGACGCACCCGCAAACGCGCGGGTAATGCGTTCACTCGCGCGACACCTGATTGAATATATCGGCCGCCCTCTGGAGGTCGTGGGATCAACGATAAATCCCACGATAACCGTGGGAGGCGCGATTTCGGAAGGTGAAATGGATGCGGCGACGCTTTCGCAAAACGCAGACTTCGCCCTGTATCACGCCAAGGAAACACGGCGTGGAAGCTACGTTCAATATGAGCCCAGCCTGCGTTCGAGGATAGCCCATCGCATTCAGATCGTCCGAGAGGTGGAGTTGGCGCTTACCGAGCATCGAATGGTGCCGCATTATCAGCCAATCGTGAGCTGCGCCGACGGTCAGGTATGGGCGTTTGAAGCGCTGGTGAGAATGCAACGTCCCGATGGATCAGTCGTATCGGCGGCGCAATTTCATGAAGCCTTCACGGACTCGAGTGTTTCCCATCACATTACGACATGCATGCTCGATCATGTCGCGACCGATATCTGCAAATGGATGGACCGGGGGCTGAGTTTCGGACGGGTTGGCATCAATGTCAGCGCCTCTGATTTCATGAGGGGTGACCTGGAAAGCCGCATCGTTGGTGCGTTCGCGTCGAGAGGCATTCCGCTCGATAAGCTCGTGCTCGAAGTGACGGAAACCGTCTTCCTGCAGGGCTTGGAAGACACTGTTGCAACAACGCTGCAACGTTTGCGGAAAAGAGGCTTGGCCGTGGCGCTCGATGATTTCGGGACGGGCTATGCATCGCTGACACATTTGCGGAGCCTGCCCGTCGATATCATCAAAATCGACAAGAGCTTCATCGACACCATGCTCGTGGATGAATCGAGCCTCGCAATCGTAGAACTGGTGCTCAACCTAGCGCGGAAGCTCGACATGAAGGTCACGGCGGAGGGCGTCGAAAGCCATCGGCAGGCGATGTGCTTGCTGGAAATGGGCTGCACCACCCTCCAGGGCTATTTGTTTAACAAGCCGATGGACCGCGAACACGTGGGCAGCTACCTATCTGCATCAAAACCACATTGTACGGACAATTCAGGAGAATCGCGGACGGGTCTGCTGCTCTTCGGATAGTCATCAAGATGGCGTGTCGAAGGTGGTGCGGGGCCGTCCCCGCGCTCCTTTGCGCCATCGGGACGGGCCTGCGTCCACATCAGCAGATCAGCGTGCTTCGAGCTTGTCCAGGTTGGTATGGATGATCTTCAGCGCCGATTTCAGCCAGGCCACCTCCGCCTCGCTGAACGTCTCGACGCCGACCGCCTCGAATTCTGCTGCGAGCGGCATCAATTTCTGCACCAGCGCATCGCCCGAGGGGGTCAGCGCAATCGAAACCGTGCGGCCGTCGTCGGGCCGGGTGCGCGACACCAGTTCTTTCTTCTTCATCACAGTGACTAGGCGCGACAGGGTGGAGAGCTCGACCGTAACCATGGGGCTCAGATCTGTCAGCCTTTGCGGTCCCTCCTGCTTCAGGATCGCAAGGACGCGGTACATGGGCAAGGTAACGTCAAAATCGTGCAGCCGCTCCGAAAAAAGCTCCCCCATGCGCACGCCGACGCGATTGAGAAGGTAGGGAAAGGATCCGGTAAATCGATAGGACATTTTCGCTCACAACTATTGCATCCGCACTGAATAGCCTTAGGCGAGGGCATGTGCAATCAAAAGTCGCGTTCGTCAGGACAAATGAAAGCCGGCCTCATCGAGGCCGGCCATGGTCGCGGGCGTGCTTGCCTTAGCTAGTCAGTGCACGACGACGTCTCCCTTTTCGGTCGTGCCATGGAGGAAGGTGAGGGCCGTCAAAGCGCAGCCGACCACGGCCGCTATGGCGAAGATGTAGAAGTTCCACTCCGGTGCGAGCCCCCGCTGCAGCACTGCGCCGCCGATCAGCGGCCCGGCCATGCCACCAAGGCGGCCGACCGCGAGCGAAAATCCGAGCCCGGTTCCGCGGATCTGGACTGGATAGAAGCGGCCAACCAGAACATTCGAGAGGATCTGGGTGCCGATCGTTCCAGCGCCGGCAAGAGCGACAAGCGCGTACATGAAAACACCCTGCTTCAGTGTGAGCATGTAGATCGCCCCAGCACCGATGGCGAACAGCACGGCGACAGTCATCTTCACATGGCCCCTATCGGCAATCCGGCCGGCAATGACGATACCGATGGCGGCGCCGACATTGAGCATGATCGCAAACAGCAGCGCCGAACTGATGTCGTAGCCCATTTTGTTCATGATGGTCGGCAGCCAGTTCACCATGCCGAAAGTCAGCAACAGAGAGCAGAAGTGAATCGCCCAGGCATTCAGCGTCAGCGCAAGCCGCCCTTCCGCAAACAGCGCCCGTACGCCCTNTTTTTCCGAAGTTGTCGGCTGGTGCGGAACCCGTTCCAGGCNAAAGCTGTCGCAAACCGCGTCGGCCTCGGCGCGGCGGCCCTTGGCGGCGAGCCAGTCGGGCGATTCGGGCAGTGATTTGATCAGGAACGGCAGTGCCAGCAAAGGCGCGCCGCCAATGATCATCAGGGGGCGCCAGCCGTAATGCTCAAGAAGAAGCATGCCGAGAATGCCGGAAAGGATGCCGCCCAGCAGATAGCCCATGAAGGACAGGGAGTTGGCCAGCGCCTTCCGTTTGGNGGGCGAAAATTCGAGAATGAGCGCGGTTACGGTCGGCAGAAGTGCGCCGAGCCCGAGCCCGCTCAGGAAACGCGTGGCTGCGAAGACCGGGAAGTTCGGAGCAAGCCCGCTGGCGATCATCATGAAGGAAAAACTGGCGAGGCTGCCGAGAACGACTTTTTTCCGGCCGATGCGATCGGCGAGCGTCCCGGCGATTGCCGCACCCAGCAGCATGCCGAACAGGGTCAAGGCGGCGGCACGGCCGACGAGGGATGGATCCAGCGCCCATTCCGCCTGTTTGAGTAGCGCTGGTGCGATCACCCCGTAGACGACCAGGTCATAGCCGTCGAATAATATCATGAAGCCGCACATGGCAATGACACTTGCCGTCGTTTTGGTCTGCGCCACCATGGCGCTCATTTCCTGCGAAGACATGGCTCCTCCTCCGTGATCTCGCTTTGAAAAAGGCTTCAGCTGTCCTGGAGCCTAGAAAATCAAAGATTACCTCCGTCGTCATCGGGCTTCTGAACGGCGCGCTAGGCACGCTGCCCGATAATCCTCTCCCACCCGATGCGTAAGACAATAGAATATTGCAAATGCAAATATTGCAATAGAAAATATGGTGCGATCAAAATTATCTTCCGGCAGGCGGTGGGAACGCATCTGCAGGTTATCCAATCGCAGGTCTCGTCATCACGAATAGGAAATTATTTGCATTGACAATAATTGCAAATGCAAATAAATGATGGAAATCGGAATGGGAGAGAGATCATGCAGATTTTATCCGATGGAGTGGTCGGCGCGAATTTTCGTGCCGCAATGCGCAAATTTCCAGCGACAGTGACCGTGATCACGGCGGTGAAGGACGGTNTCGACCATGGCATGACGGTCACGGCGGTCACCTCCGTTTCCATGGATCCGCCCTCGCTTGTGGTCTGNCTNAACAACAGGACCCTGCTGCACGAAATGCTGCTTTGTCAGCCGGATTTCGCGGTGAATGTCCTCAGTCACGCGCAGCGGCCGCTGTCTGAGGCATTCGCCGGCAAAGTCGAGCCGCATGCGCGCTTCGGACTGGCGAACTGGCGGCGGCACGAAGCCGGAATGCAGCTCCTCGACGGCGCCAACGCCAATGTCGTCTGCCGCCGCATGGCGGCCGTGCCCTATGGCACTCACACGCTTTTCATCGGGCAGGTCGTTCACGCGACCGTCGACCCCAACACCATACCGCTCATCTACGAGGACGCCCGCTACTGCGTCTCGCAGCCGGCGGCTTGATCCCGCCAAGGAGGAGAATATGAAGCTTGAGATCATCGAAGGCGGNGCCGATAATATCGCACGCCCCATTCGCGGCGCTGTNCTGAAGGACCGCATCCTGCCNCTCCTGCCGGCCTTCAAGGACCGTGCGCAGGCAACCGAAAAGGCACGCCGGGTACCGGCGGAAAACATCGCAGCTCTTCGNNCNGCCGGTTATTTCGATGCGGTCAAGCCGGCCGCTTATGGTGGCGCGCCCGGGCCTTTCGCCGATCTCGTCGACGCCAATCTCGAACTGGCCTCGGCCTGTGCCTCGACCGGCTGGGTCGCGGGTCTTCTTGCAGCCCATCAATGGCTGCTCGCAATGTTTCCGAAGGCCGCGCAGGATGACGTCTGGGGCAAAAATCCGGATGCGCTTCTCTGCGGCTCCTATGCGCCCGCCTCCTTGGCCGAGGCCACCGAAGACGGTTATCGGCTGAACGGCCGCTGGGCTTTTGCCAGCGGCTGCGAGAATGCNGACTGGTCGCTCTGCGCCGCCGTCCTGCCCGCTGAAGGTGNCAGCAAGCCGGTTCCGGCCTTCCTGCTGGTGCCTGCGACGCAGTATGAAATCGAAGACACATGGGATGTCGCGGGACTGGCGGGCACCGGCTCCAAGACCCTCATTCTCGCCAATGTCGTTGTGCCGAAGCATCGCGTGCTCACTTTCCCGGAGGCCACCAGCGGCCGGACGCCGGGCGCCGGCCTCTATGCCGACAAGGGCCTTTTCAACATGCCGCTTCTCACCGGCATTCCNTCCTGCCTCGCTTCCGCCGCTGTCGGCGCCGCGAAAGGCGCGTTGGAAAGCTATGTCGCATCAACAGGTAGCCGTGTGACCCGGGGGGCGGTCGCGGGCGGCAACAGCCGCATGGCAGAATTTGCGACAATCCAGCTCAGGGTGGCGGATGCCGCTGCCAGNGTCGACGCAGCCCGCGAGATCCTGCTCCGGGATGTGGCGCGCGCCGAGGAGCTGGCGGGTTCAGGACGAGAATTCACCATCGAGGACAGATTGCTCAGCCGGCGCGGCCAGTCCTTTGCCGTCACCCTGGCGCTCCGGGCCGTCGAAGCCCTGAACGCTTCCACCGGCGGACTTGGCCTCAACATGGACAATCCGGTTCAGCGCGCCTGGCGCGACGCCAACGCCGTCGGCCGTCATATCAGCATGAACTGGGACGCCGTCGGCACGATGGTCGGCCAGCACATGCTCGGCCTCGAGCCCAAGGGTCAATATTAAAACGAGAAAGTTGGAGGAGAAACATGCAAGGCAAGATCGCGCTCGAAGAGCATTTCGCCATTCCCGAGACGCTGATGGATTCGGCGGGTTTCGTCCCGGGAGACTACTGGACAGAGCTTCAGTCCCGATTGCTCGACATTCAGGACAAACGACTGAAGCTGATGGATGCGCACGGGATCGAGACCATGATCCTGTCGCTCAACGCACCGGCCGTCCAGGCAATCGCCGAAACCGGACGGGCCATAGATATTGCCCGCCGCGCCAACGATGCGCTGGCCGAAGAATGCGCCAAACGTCCCGACCGCTTTCGCGCCTTTGCGGCCCTGCCGCTCCAGGATCCCGAGGCCGCCGCACGGGAGCTGGAACGGTGCGTGAAGGACATGGGCTTCGTCGGAGCCCTGGTCAACGGCTTCAGCCAGCGCGCCGATACCAATGCGCTGCTCTATTACGACCTGCCGCAATATCGCGGCTTCTGGGCGACGGTCGCCGCGCTCGATGTGCCCTTCTATCTGCACCCGCGCAATCCGCTGGCTGAGGACAGCCGCATCTATGAGGGCCACCCCTGGCTGATGGGGCCGACCTGGGCCTTCGCCCAGGAGACGGCGGTCCACGCGTTGCGCCTCATGGGATCGGGACTTTTCGACGAACACCCGAACCTCCGTATCATCCTCGGCCATATGGGCGAAGGTCTNCCCTACATGATGTGGCGCATCGACAATCGTAACGCCTGGGTCAAGGTGCCGCCGAAATATCCGGCCAAACGCCGCATCGCCGACTATTTCAACGAGAATTTCTACATCACGACTTCAGGCAATTTCCGCACCCAGACGCTGATCGATGCCATGCTGGAAATCGGCGCCGACCGGATCCTGTTTTCGACCGATTGGCCGTTCGAGAATATCGATCATGCCGCCGATTGGTTCGACACCACGACGATTGCGGAGGCGGACAGGGTGAAAATCGGCCGGACAAATGCCAAACTGCTCTTCGGCATTTGATGGAGGGTGAGATGGCTGCGACGAAGTACCCGCTTTTCACCGAAGAAAACTCGGTCGAGGCCGTCAATGCGCGCATGGGCGGGGATATCGATCCCCGCCTGCGTGAGATCATGTCGGTTCTCGTGCGGCATCTCCATGCTGCAGTGAAAGAGATCGAGCCGACTCATGAGGAATGGCTGACGGCGATCGACTTTCTCACCAGAACTGGCCAGATGTGCAATGAATGGCGGCAGGAATACATTCTGCTCTCAGATGTGCTGGGTGTTTCGATGCTGGTCGATGCGATCAACCATCGCCGGCCTTCCGGCGCGACGGAAAACACCATTCTCGGTCCGTTCTACGTGCCGGAAGCACCGCGTTATGCACGGGGAGCGAATATCTGCCTCGACGGCAAGGGCGAGCCGCTCGTGGTCGGCGGCTTCGTCAGGGATACCGCTGGCAATCCGATCGAGCACGCATTGATCGACGTCTGGCAGACCAATGACGACGGCTTCTATGACGTCCAGCAAAAGGGCACGCAGCCGGACTGGAACCTGCGTGGTGTCTTCACGACGGACGGCGAGGGCAGCTATCGGTTCCGCTCCGTCAAGCCGCGCTATTATCCCATCCCCGACGACGGGCCGGTGGGCAAGCTTCTGGGCCGCCTGGGCCGGCATCCGAACCGCGCGGCGCATATCCATTTCATCGTCAGCGCCGAGGGGTATGATCCCGTTGTCACCCATATCTTCCCCC
>JGI25153J46596_10001390_pt1 | contig 14494 bp, 12 predicted proteins | sample AraplaMF_Col_mMF_FD_46596 | JGI IMG/M metagenome (IMG submission 46596)
CTGGTAGTCATTGCCGATCCCGGTGAACGCCTGCAGCGCGCCCGCACGTGCCTTGGCATAGTGGCCCTTGGGGTCGCGGCTCTCGCAGACCTCGGCCGGCGTTGCGACGTAGATCTCGCGGAACGTGGTATCGGCGATACGGCGCGCGGCGGCGCGATCGTCCGCCGAGGGCGATACCGCGGCAACGACCGCGATGTGGCCGTTACGCGCCAGATGGGTCGCGACCTCGGCAAGCCTGCGGATATTTTCGGTGCGGTCCTGCGCCGAGAAACCGAGATCGCCATTGAGCCCGGCGCGCAGCGTATCGCCATCGAGCAGGATCGGCGAACCGCCGCGCGAGAACAGCCGCCGCTCGAGCGCGCGCGCCAGCGTCGACTTTCCGGCTCCCGGCAGGCCGGTCAGCCACACCACCGCGCCGTTGTGGCGGTAGCGCGCCGAGCGTTCCTCGGGACGCAGCGCGGATTCGACCGGCACGATGTCGACCGGGACGGCGCGGGCGCCGGCATCGACCGACAGCACGAGGCCGCCGCCGGCGATGCGCCCGTTGACCTCGATCACCAGGCGCCCGGTGCGCGGATTGTCAGAGTAAGGATCGGCCGCGATCGGCTGCGCCAGCGAAATGTCGATTTCGCCGACGTGGTTGCGCGCGATCGCCTTGGTTTCCTCGTTGGAGAGCTCGCCGGGATCGACCGCCTTCTCGATCGCGACCACGCTGGCGCGGGTTTCCCGCGTGCCGAGGCGGATCAGGATCTGGTCGCCCTTCGACAGCGGCTTGTCATGCAGCCAGAAGATCCGCGCCCGAATCCGCCGGGTGTCGCGCGGCGTGGCGCCGGCATGCGCNATGACNTCGCCGCGCTCGATGAACAATTCGCGGTCGAGNGTGATGCCGACCGAGCGGCCNGCGCCATGGCTGCCGTTGAGCGGCGTCACCGGCCAGCTCTCAACCGTCTTGATCTTCGCGATCTTGCCGGCCGGCATGATGACGATTTCATCGCCGGCCGTGAGATGACCGGACTCGATACGGCCGGCCACGATGCGGCGGTCGTCGAACTTGTAGATCGCCTGCACCGGCAGCCGCAGTGCGAGTTGCTCCAGCGGCCGCGCCGGTTCGAGCGCATCGAGCGCCTCGACCACGGTCGGCCCCTTGTACCAGCCGATGCGCGAGGTGTGCTCGGCGACGCCGTCGCCGTCACGGGCGGAAATCGGAATGATGGCCGACGGCTTCACGCCGAGGCCGGTCAAATGCGCCGAAATCTCGTCGCTGATTTCCTTGAAGCGATCGGCGCTGAAATCGACGCGGTCCATCTTGTTGACGACGATCGCGACCTGCTTGATGCCGAGGAGATGCAGCAGATAGCCGTGCCGCCTGGTCTGGTCGCGCACGCCTTCCAGCGCGTCGATGATCAAGACCGCGCCGTCGGCCTGCGAAGCGCCGGTGATCATGTTGCGGAGGAATTCGGCGTGGCCGGGCGCNTCGATCAGCACGACGTCGCGCGAGCGGGTGCGGAAGCGGATCTGCGTGGTGTCGATGGTGATGCCCTGGTCGCGCTCGGTCTGCAGCGCATCAAGGAGAAACGACCATTCGAACGGCATGCCGCGCCGCGCGCTCACCGCCTTCAGCATTTCCAGCTTGCCGTCGGGCAGGCTGCCGGTCTCGTGCAGCAGGCGGCCGACCAGGGTCGANTTGCCGTGATCGACATGGCCGACGATGACGATGCGGACCTGCGGTCGCGTNGTGCCGTTNGGCATCGANGTGGTGCCGTTCGGCGTGGCCGAAACGCTGGCGGGAAGGATCATGTTCATGGCGACGCTCACACCCAATGTCCGTCAGAGNTANCCTGCGACACGCAGCCGCTCGAAAGCGTCTTCGGTCTCGTGATCCAGCGCGCGGCCGGCGCGCTCCGGCACCTTGGTGCCGTCGAGCTCGGTCAGGATCTCATCGATGTTGGAAGCAGTCGACGCCACCGGGAAGGTGATGTCGGCGTCGCCGAGCGAACGATAGCGCTTGCCGTTGTTCGACAGATACAGCGGGATGATCGGAATGTTCTCGCGCTTGGTGTAGGCCCAGATGTCGGCCTCGGTCCAATGCAGGATCGGATGGACGCGCAGATGCGCGCCCGGCGGCACCGAGGCGTTGAACTGGTCCCAGAACTCCGGCGGTTGATCGCGCACGTCCCAGCCGCCTTCAAGCCCGCGCGGCGAGAACACGCGCTCCTTGGCGCGGGTCGCTTCCTCATCGCGGCGGATACCGGCGATCAGGCCGTCGAAGCCATATTTGTTGAGCGCCCACTTCAATCCCTCGGTCTTGCGCGCGGCCGAGCGTGCGGCCGGCGGCAGCGTCGGATCGACCGCGTCGATCGGCGGGCAGGGCTCGACCTTGAGATCGAGATCCCATTCCTTGCCGTAGTGATCGCGGAACGCATACATCTCCGGGAACTTCTTGCCGGTGTCGACATGCAACGCGGGGAACGGCACGCGACCGAAGAAGGCCTTGCGCGCCAGCCAGATCATCACGTTGGAATCCTTGCCCAGCGACCACAGCAGCGCGAGCTTCTTCAGCCGCGCGAACGCCTCCCGCAGGATGTAGATGCTCTGCGCCTCGAGTTCGTCGAGATGGTCCATCGAGGGCGGCGGCAGCACCTGGCCGGGAAGCGGTTGGCCGGGAAAAATTTTCGGCACGGATGATGCTTGATGCAGGGCTGCAGGCCGCAAGCCCTGTCCGCTGGATTCGTGGTCGAGAAGATGCATCTCTGGGCCTTGGACTTGAGAGTGGAAAAATTCTAAAGTTGCGCCGCAATAGAGAAGAAATAATTTTCTCTTTGTGGCTCTTGATTGAGACATAAATAGAAAATAATTTCAGTCAACCCCCTACTTGGGGAAAGCGAGTGTCGGATGCGCTATCTGCCTGTCTTCCTGGATTTGCAACGCGGCAAGGTGCTGCTCGTCGGAGCGGGCGACCTCGCACGCGCCAAGTTGCGGCTGCTGGCCGCGGCGGGCGCCGGGGTGCGTTGGTATGCGACCGACGGCAATCATGATCTTGCCGGNCTTGCNGCTGCCGACGTGGCGCGGATTGAACCGGTCACAGGCGATCCGCTGTCGGCCGATCTCTCCGGCATCATTGCCGTCCTCTGCGCCGGCGCCGGCGATGTCGGCGTTGCGATGTCGGCGCGCGCGAAGGCGGTCGGACTGCCCGTCAATGTGATGGACGACCTCGCGCATTCCACCTTCATCTTTCCGGCGATCGTCGATCGCGGCGACGTCGTCGTTGCCGTCGGCACCGGCGGCACCTCGCCGGTGGTGGCGCGCCGCATCCGCGAGCGCATCGAGGCGGTGCTGCCGGCGCGCATCGGCGATCTCGCCACTTTCATCGGCAGCTTCCGCAAGGCGATCCATGCGCGGATTCCCGAATTCGCGTTGCGCCGCCGCTTCTGGGAACATGTGATCGATGGTCCGATCGGCGCGCTGGTGCTGGCCGGGCGCAAGGGTGAAGCCGAAAAGGCACTGAACGAAATCGCCGATCCCTCCGCCTTTGCCGGCGCGAACAACGAGGGCAAGGCTGAGGGCAGGGTGACGCTGGTCGGCGCAGGGCCCGGCGATCCGGATCTGCTCACCATCAAGGCGCTGCGCGCGCTGCAGGATGCCGACGTCGTTTTCTACGACGAACTGGTCTCGCCGGAAATTCTCGATCGCGTGCGCCGCGATGCCTCGCGTATTCCGGTCGGCCGCCGCGTCGGCAAGCCCGGCATCGGCCAGGACGCGATCCACCAACTCCTGATCGAGGCGGCGAAATCCGGNCAGCGCGCGGTGCGCTTGAAGGGCGGCGATCCCTTCATCTTCGGCCGCGGCGGTGAGGAGATCGAAGCGTTGCGTGCCGCGGGCGTCGCTTATTCGGTGGTGCCCGGCATCACCGCAGGTCTCGGTGCTGCCGCGCAGTTCGAAGCGCCGCTGACGTACCGGCACGAGGCGCTGCGCATCACGTTTTTGACCGCGCACAAGGCCAAGGACGCCGAAGCCGTCGACTGGTCGGTGCTGACCGACAAGAAGATGACCATCGTGGTCTATATGGGCATGACCGCGGCGCCGTCGGTCCGCGCCGGGCTGCTCGCCGCCGGGCGGTCGCCGCAGACGCCGGTCGGCATCTTCGCGCGGGTGACGCGGCCGGATGCGCAGGCCGTGGTCGGCACGCTGGAGAATCTTCCGGCGCTGGTCGAAAAAATCGATGGCGGTCCCGCCATCCTCATCATCGGCGACGTCGTCGCGCATTCCGCGCCGTGGCGTCAGTCAAACCTCAATCAAGTCATCTCCAAACTGCTGGATGCTGCCGAATGACCTCTCCGCTCGAACAGAAGAAAATCAGAATCGCCGGACCGTCGGTGGTGACCGCCAACCGCACCTGGGACGGCGCCGTGGTCTGGCGGACCGCACAGAAGGGCTGGTCGACCGCGCTGTCCGAAGCCGCGATCGTCAACACCTCGGATGACGCGCGCGCATTGCTCGCCGAAAGCGTGGCCGATGATGTCGGCGCGGTCGGCGCCTATATCGCGCCGGTCGAACTCAAGGGCGGCGCGATCAAGCCCGGCAATCTACGCGAACATATCCGGTCGAAGGGCGTCACCATCGACCTTCTTCCGGCTTAAAGGCTAGTCCATCATGTATGCATATGACGAGCTCGACCGCACGCTCATCAACGAGCGTGTTTCGGAATTCCGCGATCAAGTGAAGCGCCGGCTTGCCGGTGAGCTCACCGAGGATGAATTCAAGATCCTGCGGCTGCAGAACGGCGTGTACCTGCAACTGCACGCCTACATGTTCCGCGTCGCGATCCCCTATGGCACGCTGTCGTCGAAGCAGCTCAGGGCGCTGGCCCGTGTCGCCCGGCGATATGACCGCGGCTACGGCCATTTCACCACGCGGCAGAACATCCAGTACAACTGGATCAAGCTTGCCGAGCTGCCCGATGCGCTGGCCGAACTCGCTGAAGTGGGCATCCACGCGATGCAGACCTCCGGCAACAACATGCGCAATGTCACCTCGGACCAATGGGCTGGCGTCGCGCCCGGCGAGGTCGAGGATCCGCGCATCTGGTCGGAAATCCTGCGCCAGCACACCACGCTGCATCCGGAATTCTCGTTCCTGCCGCGCAAGTTCAAGATCGCGATCACCGCCTCCGAACACGACCGCGCCGCGATCAAGATCCACGACATCGGCCTGCGCCTGCACAGGAACGCGGATGGCGAGACCGGCTTCGAGGTGCTGGTCGGCGGCGGCCTCGGCCGTACGCCGTTCATTGCCAAGACCATCAAGCCGTTCGTCCATGGCCGCGACATCCTGAGCTATGTCGAGGCGATCCTGCGCGTCTACAACCAGTACGGCCGCCGCGACAATATCTACAAGGCCCGCATCAAGATCCTCGTCCATGAGCTCGGCATCGAGAAGTTTGCCAAGGAAGTCGACGAGGAATGGAAGCAGATGGGCCACAGTGCGCTCACGCTCGATCATTCCGCCATCGAGGAGGTGCGCTCGCGCTTCTCCTATCCGGCCTATGAAAAGCTGCCGCACATGCCGGACGAGCTGAAGCAGGCGGCGGCTGACCCGCTGTTCGAGCGCTGGCGCAAGAATTCGGTCGCGCCGCACAAGGTGCAGGGCTATTCGATCGTGACGCTGTCGCTGAAGCCGGTGGGCGGCCCGCCCGGCGACGCCACCGCCGACCAGATGGATGCGGTCGCCGATCTCGCCGACAAATATTCATTCGGTGAAATCCGTGTCGGCCACGAGCAGAACCTGGCGCTGCCGCATGTCGCCAAGCGCGACCTGCCGCAGCTCTGGAGGGCGCTCGACCGTCTCGGGCTCGCCACGCCGAACGTCAACCTCGTCACCGACATCATCGCCTGCCCGGGACTGGACTACTGCTCGCTGGCCAATGCGCGCTCGATTCCGATCGCGCAGGAGCTGACCCGGCGCTTCGCCAACCACGACACATCAGACATGATCGGCCGTCTGCACATCAACATCTCCGGCTGCATCAATGCCTGCGGCCATCACCATGTCGGCCATATCGGCATTCTCGGCGTCGAGAAGAACGGCGAGGAGTTTTACCAGATCACGATCGGCGGCCGCGCGGACGAAAACGCGCAGATGGGCGTCCTGATCGGCCCGGCCGTTCCCTATGCCGAAGTCGCCGACGTGATCGAAGATATCGTGGAAGCTTATCTGGCGCTGCGCGACCGTCCCGAGGAACTGTTCGTCGATACGGTGAAGCGTTGGGCGTCGAGCCTTTCAAGGAGCGGGTCTATGCCACTCGTTAAGAACGGAAGAATCATCACCGATCTGTTTGTCCGCGTCGCCGACGGCGAGGAGCTGCCGGGCAATGGCGACGTCCTGATTTCGTCGGAACGGTTTCTGGCTGATCCCGAAGCGCTGCTGCGCCGCTCGGGCAAGACCGGCGTGATCTGGCCGAACAACCGCGCCGTCGACGATCTCGTGCCGTATCTCGATCGCCTGGCCGCCGTCGCGCTGGTGTTCCCGACCTTCCGCGACGGCCGCGCCTACAGCCAGGCGCGGCTGCTGCGCGAGCGGCACGGCTATGACGGCGAGCTGCGCGCCACCGGCCAGGTGCTGCGCGACCAGTTCGTGTTCATGTCGCGCGCCGGCTTCGACACCTTCGAGGTGAAGAAGGATGCCGACGCCGAGGCGTTTGCCGAGACCATGAAGCGCTATTCGGTGTTCTACCAGCCGACCGGCGACGGCCGCGTNACCGCGCTCAATCGGCGGATGCAACTGCGCCATTCGGAGAGTGCCGGACAGTGACCACGATTTTGCAGCATGCGAGCGCCTCAGGGGCGGCGATCCTTCAGTCGGCGCAGACGCTCGACCATACCTTGCGCGACGCCTCGCCGGCGCATGTCGTCGAGACCGCGCTGAAGACCGTCGGCCGCGAGCAGCTCGCGCTGGTGTCGTCGTTCGGCACGGAATCGGCGGCGCTGCTCAAGGTNATGGCGGACGTCGACCCGGCCATTCCCGTGATCTTCCTCGATACCGGCTGGCTGTTCGAGGAGACGCTTGCCTATCGCGATACGTTGATCTCTGTGCTGGGTTTGCGCGACGTTCGCTCGGTCAAGCCGCTGGAAGAGGCGCTGTCACGCCAGGATCCCGATCGCGAATTGTGGTTTTCCGATCCCGACGCCTGCTGCCGCATCCGCAAGGTCGAGCCGCTGGCGCGTGCACTGAAGCCGTTCTCCGCCTGGATCAACGGACGCAAGCGTTTCCAGGGCGGGGCGCGCGCGGAAATTCCCGTCGTCGAAGAGGATGGCGAGCGGCTGAAATTCAATCCGTTCGCCAACGTCTCGCGCGAGGAGATCGAAGCGATCTATAAACTTTCCAAATTGCCGCCGCATCCGCTGGTTGCCTCGGGCTACCTGTCGGTNGGCTGCATGCCGTGTTCGAGTCGCACCGCGCCGGACGAGGATGCCCGTGCCGGCCGCTGGCGCGGCAGGCCCAAGACGGAATGCGGCATCCATACGATGAAGACGTCGTAGGGCACAGGCTTCATAGGACAATGAAGCTGCGGAACCGAAAACTATGAAACGCGGTTTCATTGACTAAGCGACCTTTCGTCGCGACTTATGCGCTCTCGCTTTGATGATATGTTTCGTCAAGCCGAATGGAGATCAACGATGATCCGTCGCATTCTGCCGCTGGTCGCTGGATTGCTCTGGGCGAGTTCGGCCTTCGCGGCCGACTACACGCTGCTCAACGTGTCCTACGATCCGACGCGCGAGCTCTACGCCGATTTCAACAAGGCGTTCGCCGCAGCCTTCCAGAAGGAAACCGGCAAGAGCGTCGAGATCAAGCAGTCGCATGGCGGCTCGGGCTCGCAGGCGCGCTCCGTGATCGATGGCCTGCAGGCGGATATCGTCACGCTGGCGCTGGCCTATGACATCGACGCCATCGCGGCCAAGGGCCTGGTAGCGGCGGACTGGCAGAAGAAGCTGTCGCTCAATGCCTCGCCCTATACCTCGACGATCGTGTTCCTGGTGCGCAAGGGCAATCCCAAGGCGATCAGGGACTGGGACGACCTGATCAAATCAGGTGTGCAGGTGATCACGCCGAACCCGAAAACGTCCGGCGGCGCACGCTGGAATTACCTCGCGGCGTGGGGCTTTGCCGAGAAGAAGTACGGATCAGTAGACAGGGCCAGGAAGTTCGTCGCCGATCTCTTCAAGAACGTGCCGGTGCTGGATACCGGCGCGCGCGGCTCGACGGTGACCTTTGTCGAGCGCGGCGTCGGCGACGTGCTGCTGGCGTGGGAGAACGAGGCGTTTCTGGCGCAGCGCGAATTCGGCAAGGACAAGTTCGAGATCGTGGCGCCGCCGCTGTCGATTCTGGCCGAGCCGCCGGTGGCGATCGTCGACAAGGTTGCCGACAAAAAAGGCACCCGGGCAGTCGCGGAGGCCTATCTGAAGTATTGGTATACCAAGGAAGGTCAGGAAATCGCCGCACGCAACTCCTATCGTCCGCGCGATTCGGAGATTGCGAAGGAGTACGAAAAATCCTTCGCCAAGGTCGAACTTTTCACCATCGACGACGTTTTCGGTGGTTGGACCAAGGCGCAGAAGGATCACTTCGGCGAAGGCGGCATTTTCGACCAGATTTACAAGAATTGATCTGACGAACGGGCGGCCGGAGCGGAAGCAGGGGGATATGTGAGCACAGCGGTCGCGCGGCGAAGCAGCCTGCCCGGGTTTGGTCTCACCATGGGACTGACCCTGACNTGGCTTTCCGTCATCATTCTCATTCCGCTCGCCGGCCTNTTCCTCAAGACGCTCGATCTCTCGCTCGTCCAGTTCTGGGAAATCCTCACCAGCCGCCGCACCCTGAATGCGCTGAAGATTTCGTTCGGCCTTTCCTTTGCCGCGGCCTGCGTCAATCTGGTGATGGGCACCATCATCGTCTGGGCGCTGGTGCGCTACCGCTTTCCGGGGCGGCGGCTGTTCGATGCCATCGTCGACATCCCCTTTGCTTTGCCGACCGCGGTCGCCGGCGTCGCACTGACACAGTTGTTCGCGCAGAAGGGCTGGCTCGGNGCGCCGCTGGCCGAACTNGGCATCAAGGTGGCGTTCACGCCGATCGGCATTTTCATTGCGATGGTCTTCATCGGGATTCCCTTCGTGGTGCGCACGGTGCAGCCCGTGCTGATCGACCTCGATCCCGAGATCGAGGAAGCCGCCGCAAGCCTCGGCGCCAACCGCTGGCACACGGTGTTTCGGGTGATCATGCCGAGCCTGATCCCCGCGCTGCTCACCGGCTTTGCGCTGGCGTTCGCGCGCGCGGTCGGCGAATACGGTTCGGTGATCTTCATCGCCGGCAATCTGCCGAACGTCTCCGAGATCGCACCGCTCCTGATCGTGATCCGCCTGTCCGAATTCCGCTACGCCGATGCGACGGCATCGCCGTCGTGATGCTGCTGGCTTCGTTCGTGATCATCTTCGCCGTCAATCGCCTGCAACGCTGGGCGCAAACCCGCATTCCCGCGCATTGAGGGCCGGTCGATGTCGACGCAAACGAGCTTCGTGACTCCGGCGACCTCGCTGCGGGCCTATGCCGCCACGGCGGACCTCGCCATGGCCCCGCCGGCCCCGCGCACGGCGGGCGATCGTGCCCGCCATGCGGCCGCCTCCAAGGATCTGCGAAGCGAGCCCGGACCGATCCGGTTCATCATCATTGCGCTCGCGGTTTCCTTTCTCACGATTTTCGTCGTGCTGCCGCTGGTGGTGGTATTCGCCTCGGCCTTTTCCAAGGGCATCGGCGCCTATCTTGCCGCGCTCGCCGAGCCCGAGGCGCTGTCCGCGATCAAGCTGACGCTGCTGGTGGCGGCGATCTCGGTCAGCCTCAATCTGGTGTTCGGGGTGGTCGCCGCCTGGGCGATCGCCAAGTTCGATTTTCCCGGCAAGACCTTCCTGATCACGCTGATCGATCTGCCGTTCTCGGTCAGCCCGGTGATCTCGGGCCTCGTCTTCGTGCTGCTGTTCGGCGCGCAGGGCTATTGGGGCGCATGGCTGCAGGCGAACGACATCCACATCCTGTTCGCGGTGCCGGGCATTGCGCTGGCGACGATCTTCGTCACCTTCCCGTTCGTCGCCCGCTCGCTGATTCCGCTGATGCAGGAGCAGGGCACGCAGGAGGAGGAGGCGGCGATCTCGCTCGGCGCATCCGGCCTGCAGACCTTCTTCCGCGTCACGCTGCCCAATATCAAATGGGGCCTGCTCTACGGCGTCCTGCTATGCAATGCGCGCGCCATGGGCGAGTTCGGCGCGGTGTCGGTGGTCTCGGGCCACATCCGCGGCGAGACCAATACCATGCCGCTCTTGGTCGAGATCCTCTATAATGAATATCAATTCGTGGCCTCGTTTGCGATTGCTTCGCTGCTCGCGATGCTGGCGCTGATCACCCTGGTCGTGAAGACCGTTCTCGAGCAGCGCCTCGACGAAGCCCAGATCCCAAAGGACGATCCGAGTGACCATTGAAGTCAAGAACATCGTCAAGAAATTCGGCTCGTTTGCCGCGCTCGACAATGTCGATCTGAAAGTCGGCAAGGGCGAGTTGCTGGCGCTGCTCGGGCCCTCCGGCTCGGGCAAGACGACGCTGCTGCGCATCATTGCCGGGCTCGATTGGCCGGATGCCGGCGAGGTCACGATCGACGGCGAGGACGCGCTGGGCCATGGCGCCAGCGAGCGTCATGTCGGCTTCGTGTTTCAGCACTACGCGCTGTTCCGCCACATGACGGTGTTCGAGAATGTCGCGTTCGGCCTGCGCGTGCAGCCGCGCGCCGTGCGCAAGGACGAGGCGACGATCCGCGCCCGCGTCAAGGAATTGCTCGATCTCGTGCAACTCGACTGGCTGGCCAACCGCTATCCGAGCCAGCTCTCCGGCGGCCAGCGGCAGCGCATTGCGCTGGCGCGCGCGCTTGCGATCGAGCCGCGCATCCTGCTGCTCGACGAGCCCTTCGGCGCGCTGGACGCCAAGGTGCGGAAAGAGCTGCGGCAATGGCTGCGCTCGCTGCATTCGGAAATCCACGTCACCTCGATCTTCGTCACCCACGATCAGGAAGAGGCGCTGGAAGTCGCCAACCGTGTGGTGGTGATGGACAAGGGCCGTATCGAGCAGATCGGCACGCCCGGCGACGTCTATGACAATCCGGCGACCGCCTTCGTCCACGGCTTCATCGGCGAATCCATCGTGCTGCCGGTGGAGGTTGCCGGCGGCGCGGTGCATCTCGGCGGCCGGCCGCTCAACATCGCCGCCGAGGGCGTCGCTGCGGGCGCGTCAAAACTGTTCGTCCGCCGCCACGATATGCAGATCGGGCCGGCCGGAACCGGCTCGCTGGAGGGCGCGGTGCGCCATGTCCGCTCGTTCGGCCCGATCCAGCGGGCTGAGGTCGCCTTGACGGATGGCGAGGGCAAGACCGTGATCGAGATCGATGCCCCCCGGGACCGGGAACTCCAGGCCGGCGAAATCATCGGCCTGCAGCCCCGCCGCTACCGGATTTTTGCGGCCCAGGAGTGACGACGAAATCGTCATTCCGGGTCAGGTGCTGGCGCACCATCCCGGAATGACGGTTAAATCAAGCCCCCGTTCACCATTCAGCCACGGTTGGTATGCAACAACGGCCGTCCAGCCTTAGGGGATTCGGGGGATTTTATCGGTGAAACGGGCGACAACCGCCATTATCGGGCTTTTGCTGCTGGCCGGCTGCGCGGCCGACGTCAAGCTTCCGGAGCAGCCGTCGATGTATGTCGACATGTCGAAGCCCGGCGCCACGCTCGACACGGCCGCTGCCGCGATCATGATTTCGCAATACCGCCAGAATAACGGCCTCGGCACCGTGGTGGTCGATCCGGAGCTGACCCGGCTCGCCGAGCAGCAGTCGCAGGCGATGGCGGCCCGCAACAAGATGGACCACGACGTGAAGGGTCCGCTGGACCGGCGGCTGAAAGGCTCCGGCTACCCGGCGACGCTCGCGGTCGAGAACGTTTCGGCCGGGTACCACACGCTGGCGGAAGCCTTCTCGGGCTGGCGCGACTCGCCCCCGCACAAGGCCAACATGCTCAAGAACGGTGTCACAAAATTGGGCATCGCGGCGGCCTATGCGCCAAACACCAAATACAAGGTGTTCTGGACGCTCATTCTTGCATCGACCTGAAGCAGCGCCGGGCAGCGCCCCGGCACCTCACGCGGCGATAAACTCGGCGTGATCCTTGTTTCGATCTCGCTGATTGACGCCGTCGCGAACTGCCGCCACGGTGCCGCTGTCATTGTCCACTAGCTGACGGTCACGATGGATTTTTCCGACTCTGCACCGGCCACCACGCCCGCCATGGCGCAGCGTGTGCTGGTACTGCAAGGCGGCGGCGCGCTCGGCTCCTATCAGGCGGGCGCCTTTCAGGCGCTGTGCCGCTCGGGCTTCGAACCGGAATGGATTGCGGGCATTTCGATCGGCGCCATCAACGCCGCGATCATCGCCGGCAACGATGCCGCAACGCGCGTCGACCGGCTCAAGGAATTCTGGGAAATGGTATCGTCGCCGGTGTCGTGGAGCCCGGTGACCCCGGGCGATCGCGCGCGCTCGCTGTTCAACGAAACCAACGCGGCGCTGATCGCGACCTTCGGCGTGCCCGGCTTCTTCACACCGCGCATTCCGCCTGCGCCGCTGTGGCCACCCGGCAGCTCGCAATCGCAGAGCTATTACGACACCGCGCCCTTGAAGAAGACGCTGGAGCGGCTGGTCGATTTCGATCGCATCAACGATCTGAAGATGCGGCTCAGCGTCGGCGCGGTCGGCGTGACCTCGGGCAATTTCAAATATTTCGACAATGTCGAATTCAGAAAGTGCGGAAAGAAGATCGGGCCGGAGCACATCATGGCCTCCGGCGCGCTGCCGCCCGGCTTTCCTTCCGTTGAGATCGAGGGCGAGCACTACTGGGACGGCGGCATCGCTTCCAACACGCCGCTCGACTTCGTGCTGGATGAGGAAAGCAACCGCGATCTCCTGATCTTCCAGGTCGACCTGTTCAGNGCGCGCGGCGATTTGCCGACCTCGCTGCTGGAAGCGGCCGAGCGTGAAAAGGACATCCGCTATTCAAGCCGCACCCGCATGAACACCGACAAGAACAAGAGGATTCACAATGCGCGGATGATGGTACGCGACCTGATCGACAAATTGCCCGACCATCTCAAGAGCGATCCGTCGGTCGAATGGCTGCGCAACGTCGCCAGGGAAAACACCGTCACGGTCGTGCACCTGATCTACAAGAGCAAGAATTACGAAACCTCGTCCAAGGATTACGATTTTTCCCGTGTTGCCATGGTCGAGCACTGGAACGCTGGTGTCCGCGACGTTCATCAGTCGATGCGTCACAAGGACGTGCTGGAGCGTCCGCAATCCGGTGAGACCATGATCGCTTACGACATGTCGGGGGATACTCCCAAGACCCCCGGCGCCAAGCAGGAGTGAATGCAATGACTACGTTGAAAGGCAAGACCGCCGTCGTGACCGGCTCGACCAGTGGCATCGGATTGGCCTATGCGCGCGCTTTCGCCGCCGCCGGCGCCAATGTCGTGCTCAACGGCATGGGCGTGCCGGCCGATATCGAGCGCGAGCGTTCCGGCATCGAGACCGATTTCAAGGTTCGCGCCGTGCATTCGCCCGCCGACATGACCAAGCCCGCCGAGATCGCCGAAATGATCGCGCTCGGCGAGAAGACCTTCGGCGGGGTCGACATCCTCGTCAACAATGCCGGCATCCAGTTCGTGTCGCCGATCGAGGAGTTTCCGCCCGAGAAGTGGGAAGCCATCATCGCGATCAACCTGTCGTCGGCGTTCTACGGCATTCGCGCCGCGGTGCCCGGCATGAAGAAGCGCGGCTGGGGCCGCATCATCAATACGGCGTCGGCGCATTCGCTGGTCGCTTCCCCGTTCAAGTCGGCCTATGTCTCGGCCAAGCACGGCATCGCCGGCCTCACCAAGACCGTGGCGCTGGAGCTTGCGACCTTCAAGATCACCTGCAACTGCATCAGCCCCGGCTATGTCTGGACGCCGCTGGTCGAGAAGCAGATTCCCGACACCATGAAGGCGCGCAACCTGACCAAGGAGCAGGTCATCAAGGATGTGCTGCTCGAGGCGCAGCCGACCAAGGAATTCGTCACCTCGGAACAGGTCGCGGCGCTGGCGCTGTTCCTGTGCGGCGACGATGCCGCGCAGATCACCGGCGCCAATTTGTCGATCGACGGCGGCTGGACTGCGGAGTAGGCCGTAGCCCACGCCTGAAGGCCCGTCTGTGGCCTACATCCTTCGAGACGCCCGCTTGTCGCGGGCTCTCAGGATGAGGGGTTAACGGACTAAAGCGCGATGAAATTTGGATGAATCATCATCGCGCTTTAGGTCTTTGTTTGAGCATGATCTTTTCGGAAAACCGCTTCACACTTTTCCGGATCATGCT
>JGI25153J46596_10001392_pt1 | contig 14488 bp, 9 predicted proteins | sample AraplaMF_Col_mMF_FD_46596 | JGI IMG/M metagenome (IMG submission 46596)
GCTTCGACATTGGAGGCCTCGGGCAGAAACGCGCGCACCACGCTCTTGCCGCCCTCGGGATGCAGCCCGAGATAGTGGAAGGGGTCGGAGTGGCGGCCCTCGATGATTGCGTAGGCTTCGGCTGGAAGTTTAGGCATAGGCTTCGCTTTCGGCGTTGGACAGAATGCGAAGCAGCGCGGTCAGCGGCGCATGGAGCCCCTCAGGCCGGTGGGACAGCTCGTACTCTACTTCGTCGAACGCTTGATCAAGCAGGAAAAATCTTAACAGGCCGTCCGCGGCCTGCGGATCTTGCGGCCAGAGCCGCCGGTCGGTCATCGCCTCACGGTAGGCGGACAGGAAGGTGGCGGTGGCGCGCCCGCGCCATTCGTCGAGCGCGGCCGTAAGCCGGCCCTGCTCCTCCGTCCCGCCCGAAAGCGCCCGGCTAAGGGCCTTGTTAACCGAAAGATCAATCGAGCGGATAAGGCCGGCGACGTCACGCGCGGCAGGCAGCTTGCGCCGCTTCTCGGCCACGGGCAGACGCGGATCGCCGTCGAAGTCGATGATGAAGATGTCGTCCTTCACGATCAGAATTTGCCCGAGGCGGAAGTCACCATGATGACGGATGTTCAACCCGCCGANCGCGGAAGGCAATAGCGCGGTCAAATGACCGGGCAAGCTCCCNCGCATCGTTGCGAGCTGGTCGATCAGCGGGCGGTCGGCCTCCCGCAGGCCGTCGCGGCTGTCGGCCAACCGCTCGAAGACGCGTTCGGCGCGTGACTTGAGATCGGAGGTCCAGCGTTTGCCATCGGCGGGGCCGATCGGCTCCGGTGCGAGATCGGCCGGCTTCGCCGCGGCCAGCGCGACATGCAGCTCGGCGAGCCGCCGGCCGGCCTGCGCGATGAAGTGCAGATAGGGCGCCTGCTCCTGGGTCTCGCGGGGCATCTCGCCCGCGGACACCAGCCGCTGCTCGTCGATGTAGCGGTCGAGATAGCCCGTGGTCATCGTCCAGCCGTCGCCCTGGTTCTCGACATAGGCGTGCAGCACGCCGAGCACGCTGCGCCGACCGTCCTCGACCAGCTCGGCGCTGCCGAGCAGCGCCGGCGTATTGGCGAAGCGCGCCACCTCGGTCAGATAGTGGCCGATCTCGATCTCGGGGCTGATGCCGCCTTCGAGCCGGCGATAGAGCTTGGCGACGTATTGATTGTCGACGAGCGCCGTGCTGTTGGACTGCTCGACCGCGCGGATGCGTTGCGGCTCCTTGATGGTGTAGTCGGCGAACCGGCTGGTGGCCTTGAACTCGAGGCGCAGATTGTTCTCTTCAACCACCAGGTTCTGCGACAGGTTGCGCAGGAATAGGCCGATGAAGATCTGGTCGGTGGCGACATCGAGCAGCGTGCCTTCGCGCGCGCCCTGGCGCACGGCGGCCAGCGCCCTCGGATTGAAGCGCTCGCGGTCGAAGCGTACCCACTCGATCTGCAGCGGCATCACGTAGCGCGTCGTCCTGTCCGTCTGCTTGGTCTCGAAGAATGCGATCCAGGGCCGGTTGTCGCCGATGTCGCAGAACGGCACCGCCGAGGTCAGCGCGGTCTCGATGTGCTTGGGATTGTGCTCGGGATACCACCGCGTCCGCGACAGGAAGCCCGGCAGCACGTCGCGCTCGAACACGCCGCGCTCGCGAGCCAGGGAAACCCAGTTCGAATTCACCGGCACCACCAGCGTTTCGAATTCGGGCACCGCGCGCGGCACGACCGGCTCGGACTTGTCGCGCTCCTGAAGCTGGAACCAGTAGAAGCCATAAGGCCCCAGCGTGATCATGTAGGGCAGTTCGCCGATCGCCGGGAAGCGCGTCCGTCCCAGCATCTCCTGCGGGATGCGATCCTTCCATGGCGACAGATCGAGCTCGGTCGCCTGGGCCGCNCGCGACAGGTTCGCCACGCACAGGATCACNTCGTCGCGATATTGCCGGACATANGCCAGCACGGCCCGGTTGGCNGGGCGGATGAAGGTCATGGTGCCGCGGCCGAAGGCGAGCGTCGACTTGCGCACCGAGATCAGCCGCTTGGTGGCGCTGAGCAGCGAGGACAGGCTGCGCGACTGCGCCTCCACGTTCACCGATTCGTAGCCGTAGACGGGATCCATGATCAGCGGCGCGTAGAGACGGGCCGGGTCGCAGCGCGAGAAGCCGCCGTTGCGGTCCGGGCTCCATTGCATCGGCGTGCGCACGCCGTTGCGGTCACCGAGATAGATGTTGTCGCCCATCCCGATCTCGTCGCCGTAATAGATGATCGGCGTGCCCGGGAAGGACAGCAGCAGCGAGTTCATCAGCTCGATCTTGCGGCGGTCGTTGTCCATCAGCGGCGCAAGGCGCCGGCGGATGCCGACATTGATGCGCGCGCGCGGATCGTTGGCGTAGGTGGTCCAGAGGTAGTCGCGCTCGACGTCGGTGACCATCTCCAGCGTCAGTTCGTCATGGTTGCGCAGGAACAGCGCCCATTGGCAGCTCGACGGGATGTCCGGCGTCTGCCGCAGGATGTCGGTGATCGGGAAACGGTCCTCCTGCGCGATCGCCATGTAGATGCGCGGCATCAGCGGGAAGTGGTAGGCCATGTGGCATTCGTCGCCGCGGCCGAAATATTCCTGCACGTCCTCCGGCCATTGATTGGCTTCGGCCAGCAGGAGCTTCCCCTTGGAATAGGCGTCGAGCTCCTGGCGAAGGCGCTTGATGATCGTATGCGTCTCGGGGAGGTTCTCGTTCGAGGTGCCCTCGCGCTCGCAGAGATAGGGAATGGCGTCCAGACGGAAGCCGTCGACGCCCGCATCCAGCCAACGCTTCATCACCTGGATGATGGCGCTGACCACGCGCGGATTGTCGAAATTGAGATCGGGCTGGTGCGAGAAGAAGCGGTGCCAGTAGAAGGCGCCGGCCTCNGGNTCCCAGGTCCAGTTCGATTTCTCGGTGTCGGTGAAGATGATGCGCGTGCCCTGGTACTTCTGGTCGGTNTCGCTCCAGACATACCAGTTGCGGGCGCTCGAGCCCGGATGGCTGCGGCGCGCGCGCTTGAACCATTTGTGCTGGTCGGAGGTGTGGTTGACGACGAGCTCGGTGATGACCCGCAGGCCGCGCTTCTGCGCCTCCTGGATGAAGCGCTTGAAGTCCTTCATCGTCCCGAAATCGGGATTGACCGAGCCGTAGTCGCCGATGTCGTAGCCGTCGTCGCGGCCGGGCGAGGGATAGAACGGCAGCAGCCANAGCGCGGTGACGCCGAGNTCCTGCAGATAGGGCAGCTTCTCGGTCAGNCCGGCGAAGTCGCCGATGCCGTCATTGTTGCTGTCGGCGAAGGCNTTGACGTGGAGCTGGTAGATGATGGCGTCCTTGTACCAGAGCTCATCCACGACCTCGGCAGCCTCGGCCTTCTTGGTATCGACGGAAGACAATACGTTCATGGCGTGACCCCTTACGCCAGGCAGCGGAACAGCAGCGCCGGATCGCGGTCGGGATCGATACGCAACCTGATCCCGCCCCACTCGATACGGGACTGTTCGCCGGTGAGGAGGTTTTCGAGTGCCGTCACATGGTGTCGCTGTCCGCCGGCGTCAACCGTGACGTCGCCGAGCGGCAGCCAGAATTCGCGCGCATGGCGCGAGAGCGCGATCACGACGACGACGGTGTTCGCAGGATCGGCCGCCTCCTTGGCGAAGGCGATCGTCTCGCCGTCCTCGATGCCGAGGAAGCGCAGGTGTGATGTCTGCTGCAGCGCCGCGTTCTCGTTGCGGATGCGGTTGAGCGCGGCGATATGGGGCTTGATGTTGCCGGGNGCGTCCCAGTCGCGCTGCNTGATCTNGTACTTCTCGGAATCGAGATATTCCTCGTGGCCGGGAATGGCCGCATGTTCGAGCAGCTCGAAACCGCCAAAGATGCCGTAATTGCCCGACAGNGTCGCCGCCAGCGCNACGCGCGACTTGAACGCCCAGGCTTCGCCGCTCTGGAGATGATAGGGCANGAGGTCGGCGGTGTTGACGAACAGGTTGGCCCGATAGAAGTCCNGCTCCGGATAACGCGTCANCTCGCCAAGATAGTGCTCCAGCTCCCATTTCCCCGTGCGCCAGGGAAAGTAGCTGAATGATTGCGCGAAGCCGAGCTTGGCGAGGCCCTTCATCGGCTTCGGCCGTGCGAAGGTCTTGGAGAACAGGATCACGTCGGAATGCCGGCGGCGGATGTCGCTGATCAGCCACTCCCAGAACGCAAGCGGCGCGGTGTCGTGATTGTCGATGGCGAAGATGGTGACGCCGTGGTCGATCCAGAACAGCATGGCGTCGCGGAACGCATTCCACAGCCCGGCCCGGTCGACCGAGCCGAAATCGGGGATGACGATGTCGGAATAGGGGCCGTCCGCCGTCCGCACCGAGCGGTCCGGCCGCCATTTGAACCATTCCGGATGCTGCGTCAGCCAGGGATGGTCCGGCGAGCACTGCACGGCGAAGTCGAGCGCGAGCTCGAGCCCGTATTCGAGGCATGTGGCGACCAGCGCGCGGAAATCCTCGATCGTGCCGAGCTCGGGATGCAGCGCATCGTGCCCGCCCGCGGCGGAGCCGATCGCATAGGGCGATCCGGGGTCGCCGGCGCTCGCCACGGGCGCGTTGTTGCGGCCCTTGCGGCGCGTGTGCCCGATCGGGTGGACCGGCGTGAAGTAGAGCACGTCGAAGCCCATCGCGGCGATATCGGGCACGCGCGCGATGCAGTCGCGCAGGGTCCCGTGCCGGCCCGGCACCTCGCTCTGGCTGCGCGGCATCATCTGGTACCAGGCACTGAAGCGCGCCTTGTCGCGGTCGATCGTCAGCGGAAACAGCGGCGAGCGCGTGAGATCCGGCCGCGACTGGCTCTCGGCCATCGCTTCGCCGAGCTCGGCGGCCAGCAGAGGGGTGACGTCGCCGGTCTGGAGGTAGTCTTCGCATTGCCTGACGATCACCGCTGCGGCGTCCTGCCGCGCGCTATGCGCCTTGGTCAGAAGGCCGGCGCCCTCGATCGCATCGAGGCTGACATCGGCCCCGGTCCGCTGTTTTCGCGCGACGGCGTGCGACCAGGTTGCGTACTCGTCGGTCCAGGCCTCGATCGCGTAGACATATTGGCCGGGCTCAAGGGGCGTGAACGCGCCGGACCAGCGGTCATTGCCGTGATGGATCATCGGCTCGCTCCGCCATTCGCGGTCCTGCTCTCCTCGCCAGACCAGCGCGGCATTGATGACGGCGTCGCCGTCGCGGTAGATGTCGGCCCAGACCTCGACCCGTTCGCCCGCAATGCGCTTCACCGCGAAGCGGCCGCCGTCGATCAGGGGATAGATGTCTTCGATGAGGAAAGCGCTGCCGGCTGCGGCACTCTCGACAGTTTGAAATGTCTTGTTCACGGTGATGCCATTGACAAGAAAGCAGGAGCCCGTTTCCCTTGTCGGGAACCTACGCTTGGTACCATTATAGAAAGCCGCTTGTGTGTCATTGGTTCCCTCGGGAACGGCAGGCGCAGTTTGCGAGTTACCCCTGACTAAGCTCTTCCGCGACCTCGTTAAAATCGATGCCCCCGGCCAAACCATGGCCTGCAAGCTGCGTGCCGAATGGATCTTTTAGCTCAAGCCCGGATCAAGGGCGTTCAGTCCGAATTCGTCGACGCCCTCGGCAAGCTGCGGGTCACCGCGCCCGAGGCGCTCAAATCCATCCTCGATGCCCTGCCGGAGAAGCGGGTCTATCGCTTCGTCAGCGGCCCTGTCGTGGTCCGTGCCCTGGGCCATCCGCGCACCGAGCTGGTGGCCACAGGGACGCCGCCGCTGCAATGGAAGGTCGTCGGCAACGGCAATGTGATCGCGCAAGGCGAGACGCGCGAGCCTGTCATTGCCTGGCCCGACGGGATTCCGCTCGGCTACCACCGCCTGACGCTGACCGATGCCGGCGGCGTGAGCGAAGAGGTGCCGATGATCGTGGCGCCCGAGCGCGCCTTCGGCGGCGATTTCGACCGCGGCTGGCTGCTCGCGGTGCAGCTCTACAGCGTCCGCTCCCACCGCAATTGGGGCATCGGCGATTTCACCGATCTGGCTGGCCTCGTCCGGCTGGCAAAGCAGCTCGGCGCGGACGGCGTCGGTCTCAATCCGCTGCATGTGCTGTTCGATGACCAGCCGGCCGATTGCAGTCCCTATTCGCCGAACAGCCGGCTGTTTCTCAATCCTCTCTATATCGACGTCGAGGCGATCCCGGAATTTTCCGCCGACCTCGTCCCCGACGCGGCTGTGACCGCCGCGCGGCTGCGCCAAGGCGACCGCGTACCCTATGCCGACATGGCGGCACTGAAATGGCTGGCCCTGCGCGCGGCCTTTGACAGTTTCGTGAGAGGCGCCAGCGGCGTCCGCCGCAACCAGTTCGATGCCTTCCGCGCCGACCGCGCGCCGCTGCTGTCGCGCTTTGCCTGCTTCGAGGTGCTGCGCCACCGCTTCAACCGCCCGTGGTGGGAGTGGCCGTCCGAATGGCAGCAGCCGAATGAGGCGAAATTCGCCGAGCTGCGTAACGGCCCCGACAAGCGCGAGGTCGAGTTCGTCGAGTTCGTGCAGTGGACCGCCGACAGCCAGTTGCATGCGGCCAAGGAGCTTGCTCACCAGCTCGGCATGCGCGTCGGGCTCTATCTCGACGTCGCCGTCGGCGTGCAGTCGAACGGCTTCGATGCCTGGAACGAGCAGACCGCGATCTCGCGCCATCTCGCCGTCGGCGCGCCGCCCGACGTGCTCAACACCATCGGCCAGGATTGGGGCCTTGCCGGCTTCAATGCCGGCGGTCTCGAAGCGCAGTCCTTCGTGCCGTTCGCCGACATGCTGGCGGCGTCGATGCGCCATGCCGGCGCCATCAGGCTCGATCACGTGCTCGGCCTGAAGCGGCTCTATCTGGTCCCGCGCGGCTTCAAGCCCGACAACGGCGCCTATGTCCAGATGCCGTTCGAGGCGCTGCTGGGCGCGGTGGTGCGCGAGAGCGCGGCCCACAAATGCATCGTGATCGGCGAGGACCTCGGCACCGTGCCGGAAGGTTTCCGCGAGACCATGCAGGATTTCGGCATCTGGTCCTATCTGGTCATGATGTTCGAGCGCGACGAGGCCGGCCGCTTCCGCAATGTCGACCACTACCGGCCCAACGCGTTGGTCACGCTGAACACGCACGATCTGTGCACCTATGCCGGCTGGCGCTCCTTCAGCGACCTCAAGATGAAGCGCTCGCTCGGGCTCGATCCCGGCGAGGACGACCAGGCGCGCTGGGATGCGCTCGGCGGGCTCGATGCGATCCTGCGCCAGAACGGCATCAGCGCCAACGACCTCTATTCCGTGCTCGCCTTCCTGTCGCGCACGCCGTCGCGCCTGCTCGCGGTATCCATGGAGGATCTGCTCGGCGTGATCGACCAGCCCAATATTCCCGGCACGATCGACGAGCATCCGAACTGGCGGCAGCGCCTGCCCGTCGCGCTCGACAAGATCGCCTCCAAGGTCGACCTCACGGCCTTGCGAGCGGCGACGCGGGAACGTTCCCTGACCGGCGGGAGTTGATCGGGCGGGGTTCTTTCAGGCTCGCACGACATTGTCTCAGAGGATCGAGGACTATGCGCTGATCGGCGACTGCGAGACCGCGGCGCTGGTCGGGCGCAACGGCTCGATCGACTGGCTATGCTGGCCTGCCTTCGATTCCGATGCCTGCTTTGCCGCGATCCTCGGCGATCGCAAGAACGGCCGCTGGCTGGTCGCACCCGCCGAGGATGTGACCTCGATCTCGCGCCGCTATCTCGGCAATACCCTCATTCTCGAGACGCGCTTCGAGACCAAAAGCGGCACCGTCGCGCTGATCGACTTCATGCCGCCGCGCGGCAAGGCCTCCGACATCGTGCGCCTGGTCCGCGGCATCAAGGGCAAAGTGAAGATGCGGATGGAGCTCGTCATCCGCTTCGGCTTCGGCGTGGACATTCCCTGGGTGCGGCGGATCGATCATTCCCTGATGGCCATCGCCGGGCAGGACATGACGGTGCTGCGCACGCCGGTCGAGACCCGCGGCGAGGACCTGACCACGGTGTCGGACTTCGAGGTCGGGGACGGCGAGACCGTCCCGTTGGTGCTGACCTACGGCCCATCACATCTCGACCCGCCCGCGCCGATCGACCCCGAGCTCGCGCTCCAGGAAACCGAGAAATTCTGGAATGAATGGTGCGGCCATTGCACCCGGGATGGCGATTATCATGATCTGATCGTTCGCTCGCTGATCACGCTGAAGGCGCTGACCTTCGGTCCGACCGGCGGCATCGTCGCCGCGCCGACCACGTCGCTGCCGGAAAAGCTCGGCGGGGCCAGGAACTGGGACTACCGTTTCTGCTGGCTGCGCGATGCCACCTTCACGCTGCTGGCGCTGATGAATTCGGGCTACACCGAGGAAGCCCTCGCCTGGCACAATTGGCTGTTGCGCGCCGCGGCCGGCTCGCCGTCGAACATGCAGATCATGTACGGCATCTGGGGCCAGCGGCGCCTCCTGGAATGGGAGGCGGGCTGGCTCGCGGGCTACGAGGGCGCGCAGCCGGTGCGCGTCGGCAATGCCGCGCATGCGCAGCTCCAGCTCGACGTCTACGGCGAATTGATCGATGCCTTCCATCAGTCGCGCATGGCCAAGCTCAAGCTCGACGACGAGGCCACCTGGGCGCTGGAATGCGCGGTGCTGCATCATCTTGCCGAGGTCTGGGACCAGCCCGACCACGGCATCTGGGAGCGGCGTGGCCAGCCCCGGCACTACGTCTTCTCCAAGGTGATGACCTGGGTCGCCTTCGACCGCGGCATCAAGAGCGCGGAGACCTTCGGCTTCAAGGCGCCGTTGCTGCACTGGCGCGCCTTGCGCGAGGCCATCCATCGCGAGGTCTGCCGCAACGGCTTCGAAGCGGAGGAGAACGCCTTCGTCGAGTCCTACGGCTCGAAGCTGCTCGATGCATCCGTGCTGCTGCTGCCGGCCGTCGGCTTCCTGCCTGCGGACGACCCGCGCATCCGCGGTACCATTGCCGCCGTTGAAAAGCACATGATGCGCGACGGTTTTGTCCTGCGGCACGATCCGCGCGAAGTCTCGGAGGAACAGCAGCCGATCGAGGGCGCGTTCCTTGCCTGCAGCCTGTGGCTCGCCGATGCCCACGTGCTCGCGGGCGATCTCGACAAGGCGCAGGCGCTGCTCGACCGCGTGGTCGGCATCGCCAACGATGTCGGGCTCCTGGCCGAGGAATACGATTCAGGCGCGAGGCGCCAGACCGGTAATTTCCCGCAGGCCCTGACCCACATCGCGCTGATCAACACCGCGCACAATCTCTCCGCAGCCAGACAGGAGAGCGAGAAGCCGGCGGTGCAGCGGTCGAAGTAGTGCCCTAGACTCCGAGCCATTCCAGGCCGCCTGGAAGCTCGCCGCCGGCGAAGTCCGATTGCAGGACACGGCGATGCACCGGAGCGGTCGCCGCGTCCGATGCATGGAGGATGGGCGTCGCGTAAAGCCAGATGTCGCCCGGCTCAGCCAGGCACGCGACCGTGCCGCAGCGCCGGACGACGTCCTTCACGTTCTCCTCGGGAATCCGTCCGAGCTTGTGCGATCCGGGCGCGATCAGCAGCGGCGCATTGCTGGCGGGGACCGGATCGATGTGAACGCGCAAGGTCACCATGCCTGACAGGAGCGCAAACGGCGGCTCGACGTGCTGCATACCGCTTTTGACGCTCCAGGTCTCGAAACCGGCAACGGCGACCCGTTGCTTCACGGCGATAGTGCGGTCCTGGTGNCAGCCCAGGGCCCAGTTCGTCGCGGCGGTCTTGTCGAACAGGATGGTCCTGACCGGACGACTGGCTTCTCCGAGCACCGACGCCGCGCAGCTTCCGATAGGCCCATCCGGCGCAAGAAAGGCTGCGAGACCCTCGACGCCCCTCAGCCTCATTCCGGCGTGGTCAGGCGGCAGATGGGACAGGATTGCCTCGAGCTGGCGCAGTTGATCGGAGGTCAGCGCTTGCCGAAACAGCTGCGCGCCGTCGTCCAGAAAAGTGAGATGCTCAATGGCCGAGGTCGCATCGACCACTCAGCCCACCCCGTTCCGCTTCAAAATCATCTCCATCGCCTCCGCAAACCCGTCCTGCTCATTGCTTGCGGTGACGTGGGTCGCCTCGTCCTTGACGTCGTCGGTGGCGTTGCCCATGGCGATAGAGGTGCCGCTGACGCGGAACATCGCGAGGTCGTTCTGCATGTCGCCGATCGTGGCAACGGTATCGGTCGAGATGCCGAGGCGCTTCGCCATGGCCTGAACGAACGTGCCCTTGTTGAAGCCGGGCGGGGTGATGTCGAGATAATAGGTCTGGGAGCGGACCGCAGTGGCGGCGCTGCCGAGCGCCTCCTGCATCTTCTTTTCGCAGGCAGCGAGCCCGGCCGCGTCGGCGCTGGCGCCGACGATCTTGCAGGCGCTCGCAAGATACGGCGAGAAGTCGCTCACGAGGGTCGGATCGGAGCGGATCGTATGCTGCTCGTGGGCGACGTAGTTGCCGCTCGCGTTGTCGATCAGCCATTTGTCGGCGGTGAATAACCAGATATCGGCGCCGAACTCGCGGAGGATCTGCACGGCGCGTTCGGCGGCGTCCGCCGGAATCAGGTGCTGCTCGACCGGCCTCATCTCGGGATCGATGATCGAGGAGCCGTTGAACGGGCCGACCGGCAGCCACAGCGCCAGCGGCTCGATCAGGAAGCGCATGCCGATCGCCGGGCGGCTCGAGGTGATGGTGAAGCCGATGCCGGCCTGGTGCAGCCGGTGCACCGCGTTCCGCGCGCGGTCCGTCAGCGTCTTGTCCTTGGTCAGCAGCGTGCCGTCGACGTCGGAAACCACGAGTGAGATGGGGGTCATGGCAGAACCTTGGGTATCGCGCCGCCCAGTTTCAATTGCCGCACGATGCCGTCCACGATCGCCTCGACGGTTTCGTCGATCGAGACGGTGATGACGTGCTCGCCCGCTTCCGGCGGCTCCAGCGTGTCGAACTGGCTCTTCAGCAGCCCGGGCGGCATGAAATGGCCCTTGCGCTGCGCCAGCCGCTCGGCGATCAGCTCCTTGGTGCCCCTCAGAAAGACGAAGCGGACGTCGCTGCGGCCGCGCAGCAGCACGTCGCGATAGGTGTGCTTCAGCGCCGAGCAGGCGATGATGATGTGCCCGCCGCCCTTGCAGACCCGCTCGATCTCATCGGCGATGGCGTTGAGCCAGGGCCAGCGGTCCTCATCGGTGAGGGGATGGCCCGCCCGCATCTTCTCGACATTGCTGGCGGGGTGAAAGCTGTCGCCGTCCTCGAAGCGCCAGCCGAGCCGTTGGCCGAGCGCGCCTGCGACCGTGCTTTTGCCCGAACCCGACACGCCCATCACGATCAACGCACAAGGTGCTTCAACGCGGCCCACGAAAGTCCTCCGGAAGCGCGGCCCTGTCGACCAGCCAGACGGTCTCACCATTCGAGCGCGCGCGTAAGGCCGGCAGATTCTCGCCATTGAGCAGGCGCGTCAAGATCGGCTGCTTGTCGTGCCCGGCAATCTCGAACAGCATTTCGCGGCAGGAGGCCAGAGCGGGCAGGGTGAGGGAGATCCTCGGCACGAAGGGCGCGACGTTCGCCCTGGGAACGCCGACGGCCCAGCGCCGGGTCTCCTCGATTTCAGGGTAGCCGGGAAACAGCGAGGCGGTGTGGCCATCCGGTCCGGCGCCCATCAGGACGAGGTCGAATAGCGGCCGCGCCGGATCGAGCCGGTCCGAGCCGTAGAAAGCCTGCAGCGCGTGCGCATAGGCCGCGGCGCCCTCGTCCGGATTTTCAACAAGGGTCGGAACCGGGTGGATGTGGCCGGTTGGTGCGTTGCGATCGAGGAAGGTCGCGCGGGCCACCGCCATGTTGTTGAGCGGATCGGTCTCGGGCACGAAGCGCTCGTCACCGATGAACCAGTGCACCCGATCCCACGGGATCCTGCCGCGCCAGGCGTCGCTGCCGAGCAATTGATAGAGCTTCTTCGGGCTGGACCCGCCGGTCAGGCAGATCGCGATGCGCGAGGGATTGGCCGCGATCCGCGCCATCACCCGTTCGGCGGCGGCCAGCGCCAGCGCCTCGGCGTCGCCCGCGACGATCAGCTTCGGCTGTCCGACCGCGATCACGAGTATTTCCGCCAGCTTCGCCCGTCGCGCCGCAGCAGCTCGTCGGCGCATTTCGGGCCATCGCTGCCGGCTTCATAGGTCTCGATGCCGTTGGTGCCTTCGCTCTTCCAGGCGTCCAAGAACGGCTGCACCGCCTGCCATCCGGCCTCGATGCCGTCGGCGCGCTGGAACAGGATGTTGTCGCCGATCATGCAGTCGTAGATCAGCGTCTCGTAGCCGGTCGAGGGATCGGCCCGGAAATAATCGCCGTACTTGAACTTCATCTCGACGCCGTCGATNGTGATGCTCGGCCCCGGGATCTTGGCATTGAACTGGAGCTCGATGGTCTCGGTCGGCGCGATGCCGATGGTGAGGAAGTTCTGCGACAGGCGGTCGACGTCCGTGCCCGAGAACATGGACAGCGGCGCCTGCTTGAACTTGATCGCGACTTCGGTGCGCTTGTGGCCCAGCGCCTTGCCGGTGCGCAGGTAGAACGGCACGCCGGCCCAGCGCCAATTGTCGATCATCAGCTTGAGCGCGACAAAGGTCTCGGTGGTGCTGCCGGGCTTGACGTCCTCGGTCTTGCGATAGTCCGGAATCTCGTCATCGCCGATGTGCCCCGCAAGATATTGCGCGCGGACCGAGTTCTTCAGCGCGTCCTCACGGCTCGGCTGCTGGATCGACGTGAGCACGTCGGCCTTTTCGGAGCGCACCGAATGCGCGTCGAAACGTGCAGGAGGCTCCATCGCGACCAGCGACATCAGCTGGAACAGGTGGTTCGGCACCATGTCGCGCAGCGCGCCGGTTGAGTCGTAGAAGCCGCCGCGATGGCCGACGCCGAGCTTCTCTTCCACCGTGATCTGGATGTGGTCGATGTGGTTGCGATTCCAGATCGGCTCGAACATGCCGTTGGCAAAGCGCAGCACCAGGATGTTCTGCACGGTTTCCTTGCCGAGATAATGATCGATCCGGTAGATCTGGTGCTCGTCCATGATCTTCAGCAGCTCCGCATTCAGCGCCTTGGCCGATGCGAGGTCGGTGCCGAACGGCTTTTCGATCACGAGGCGCCGCCAGGCGCCGTTCTCCCGCGTCATGCCGGTGCGGCCGAGCTCGCGCGCGGTCGGCGCGAACGCAGCCGGCGGGGTTGCGAGATAAAACAGCCGGTTGCCGCCCGTCTCCTGCGCGCATTCGAGCGAATCCAGATGCTCGCGCAAACGGTCGAACGACGGCGGGTCCTTCGGATCGGCCTCGACGAAGGTCACGCATTCCAGCAGCTTCCTGGCGATGTCGTCGTCGATGGGCCGCGTTGCGAACTGCCGCAGGCCCTTCATCAGGCCGTTGCGCAGCTCGTCATCCGACTGGCTCTTGCGCGCCACGCCGACCACGCAGAATTTTTCCGGCAAGAGGTGCTCGGCGGCGAGATTGTAGAGCGACGGCATCACCAGGCGATGGGTGAGGTCGCCGGTCACGCCAAAGATGACGAAGGCGCAATTTTCCGGCTTGCGCTTGGCTTGCGGGTCTTTTGTCACGAACGATCGGCCTTCGCTTTGGTTACGCTCACTTCGGCTTCGAAGCGCCCGGCTGCTTCGGCTCCTTGTGCCCGCCGAAGCCGGCGCGCATCGCAGAGAGAATTTTTTCGGCGAAGGTGTGTTCCCGACGGGAACGGAAACGTGTGTAGAGCGCGGCGGTCAGCACTTCGGCCGGCACGGCCTCGTCGATCGCGGCATTCACGGTCCAGCGGCCTTCGCCGGAATCCTCCACGAAGCCGGAATATTCCGCGAGCTGCGGGCTGTCGGCCAGCGCCGTCGAGGTCAGGTCGAGCAGCCAGGACGGGATCACGCTGCCGCGCCGCCATACTTCGGCGATGTCGGCGAGGTCGAAATCGTAGCGATGGTCCGCCGGCAACGCGTCGATATTGGCATTCTTGAGAATATCAAAGCCTTCGGCATAGGCCTGCATCAGGCCGTATTCGATGCCATTGTGGATCATCTTGACGAAATGCCCGGCGCCGACGGGGCCGGCATGGATGTAGCCCTGCTCGATGCGGGGATCGCGGCCCTCGCGTCCTTCGGTGCGCGGAATCTCACCGGCGCCGGGCGCGAGCGCGGCGAAGATCGGGTCGAGCCGGTCGACGACGGCCTTCTCGCCGCCGATCATCATGCAATAGCCGCGGTCGAGACCCCAGACGCCGCCTGATGTGCCGACGTCGACATAGTGGATGCCGCGCGCCTTCAGCGCCTTGCCGCGGCGGACGTCGTCCTGCCAGAAGGTGTTGCCGCCGTCGATGATGACGTCGCCTTCCTGCATCACGCCCGCGATCGTGTCGATCGTGGTCTCGGTGAT
>JGI25153J46596_10001418_pt1 | contig 14355 bp, 8 predicted proteins | sample AraplaMF_Col_mMF_FD_46596 | JGI IMG/M metagenome (IMG submission 46596)
GATAAAGCAACTGCAGAGAAGCTGGCCGCCGAAAAAGCAGCCGCTGTAAAAGCAGCTACCGGCAAACCAGCAGTGGATACTCCTGTAACAGATAAAACCGCACCGGCCGGTCCAACGGTAAACCCTGCGGCAAAGGATACCATTCCTCCGGCCAAAACAGCTGCAACCGATAAACCGGCGACGCCTGAAAAAGCGCCTGCAGCACCACTGAAGCTAACCGGCACTAAAAAGAAAACGGACAAGAAGAACCCCAAATGATCTATCCCCATAAAATAAGCTGACATGCAAGAGCCAGTTAATTTAATAAAATCCAATCCGCTGCTGCCCGCAGAAGATTATCCAGCGTTACGCGACAAAGGCATACAATACATTTCAAAACTGGGCAGCGATATCTGGACGGATTATAATAATTCAGACCCCGGCATCTCCATACTGGAAGCAGTTTGCTACGCCATTACGGACCTCTCTTACCGCACGGATTTTGATATTAAGGACCTGCTGGCGCCGGAGCAGCTGAACAATGATACCTGGAAGCAGATCTTTTACACCGCCCGGCAAATACTGCATAACAATGCGCTTACCATTAACGATTACCGTAAGCTGGTGATCGATATTAAAGGCGTGCGCAATGCCTGGATAGAGACCAGCAAAGATTATGAAGTCCCGGTATGGATAGATTATAACGATGCAGAGATCCGGGAGGAATCCGGCTGCAGCTGCGATGATGCGGATGAAAAAATATGCTACGGCAAGCTGGGCCTGGAATCACTTACCACCGACCAGGTGAACGTTTACCGCAATACCAAAATACAGGACATCAATGCCCTGCTGCAAAAGTTAGCTGCCGCAAGAACAGCCGCTGAAACAAAGATCGCTGATCTTACCACGCAGATAGACATGCCGGACATTGACCCCACCAAAAGGGCCGCACTTATTGCAGAACGGGAACAGCTGCAGGAACAGGTAAAACATATCGATAAAAAAACAACGGCGCTTAATACGCTGCAGGCATATCTTTCCCCCGACAACACCACGCTTCCCTCCAAGATCATTGAATTTGAAGGGTTGTACAATGTAATGGTAGAGTATGAAGAAGATGTGCTGCAGGCCGACCAGCGGGAGGAAGTACGGCAGCTGGTGCTGGACCGCCTTAGCCGCCACCGCAATTTATGCGAAGATTTCCTGAGCATCAACGGCGTGGAGTACGAGGACTTTGGCATTATGGCATCGGTAGCATTAGAGGAATATGCCGATCCTGACCAGGTGCTGGCGCAAATGTTCTTCATCATTTACAAATACTTCACGCCATCCGTACCCTTTCATACCATCCCGCAAATGCAGGAAAGAGGTTACCTGATAGATGAAATATTTGAAGGCCCTGCCCTTAAGCACGGCTTTATAGATGATGTGGAGCTGGAAGCAACCGACTTTTTCCGCGACATCCGCCTGTCGGACATCATCAACGAAATAGCCGACATTAAAGGCATTAAAGCCATTACCTACCTGCACCTTTCCAGTGGCAGCAATACCGGTGATGCAGATCCTGATAAGAACTTCTTTTACCAGTGGCTTAACTTTCTGCGGGAACAGCGCAAGGTAGCCCATATACAGCCCGGCATGTCGCAGATCATTTTCTGTAAGGAAAGGGAGCTGCTTACCTATTACACCGGGCGCCCTGCCGACCGGCGCCCGGAAAGAATGCTGAAGCTGTTCAACGACCTGAAAGTGCTGGAACGCAAATACAAGCTGGAAGGCCATACCGTAGATCTGCCCATACCTTTAGGCGAGAACATGGAACTGGAAGATTATTACCCGGTAACCTACTCCCTGCCCATGTGCTATGGTGTAAGCGACCGCGCAGGACTTCCCAATGATGTTGATGAAAAGCGCCGCACACAGGCCCTGCAGCTGAAAGGTTACCTGATGTTCTTTGAGCAGATCCTGGCAGACTACCTGGTGCAGCTGAACCACCTCCGTGACCTGTTCACTTTTGATGATACTGTTAAGTACACCTATTTTACCCGTGCCCTTACGGAAATCGAAGATCTTAAAGACCTGGTGGTAGATCATGGCGCACCCAATCCCTGGGAACAGGTGCTGAAAGAATTTACCCATGTGATCCAAAGCCTGGTGGAAACACCTAAGATATTCCAGGACCGCCGCAATCATTTCCTGGATCATATGCTGGCCCGCTTCAGTGAAGACCTGGGCGAGTACGAGAACATCAGCACCTGGCTTACACCCTATAAAGTAAAGGAGCGTATGATCCAGGATAAGATCCGCATCCTGAAGGATGGCGAGTACTACCAGATCAGCACCAACCGTGGCAAAGGTTATAACTACGCACAAAACGATATCTGGGATACCCCCAATGTTTCCGGAACAGAAAGAAGGGTAAGCCGCCTCTTAGGCTTCCGCAATGCCAAACGCAGAACACTGGCGCCGGATTACATTGTAGTAGAGCCGGTGATGGAAACCGACGAAAAAACCAAAACACAGGTCTGGAAAAAGAATAAAAAAGGCCAGAACCTGAACGTGATCAAGCTGGTGGACCCGGATAATAAAGAAACCGTGCTGCTTACCAGTATTGAAGTAGCAGACGGCTGCTGTACAGAATCCCTTATCAGCGAGCTGCTGGAATTTGCAGATGACCGGCACAATTTCCATTTCCATGACGAGCTGCGCCAGCGCAGCCGCAAATCCGCCGGGCAAATAGGCACCTTCTGGTATGAGCTGTGGGATGGTACGGATCCTGAGATAGCCCTTGCCATTGCCACCGGTGAAAAATTTGATAAGAGCGAAGACCGTGATAAAGCTTTTAAACGCCTGCAGCATATAATGGACACGCTGAATAATGACGAAGGCATGCACCTGGTAGAGCACCTGCTGCTACGCCCCCGCTTTGATGGCGCCTTGGATGAAGTGGGCAACCCCATACTACCCGGCATGCTGGATATTTGCCTGGACACCTGTGACCTGGGCATTGGCCTGGGGCAAAACACAGAGGTGCCGCCTTACCGTAGAAGATTGTACCGCATACCTGCCGAAAAATGTTTTGATAACCTGCCCTGGGTGCTGGAATACATCCGTAAAAACGTAAATCCCAGCATAGGCGATCAGTCGTTCCTGTTCCAGGAAGCTTTTGCTGATGGCACTGCACCCGTACCCTTAAAGTTCCGCCGGTACGAGAACCTGGCAAAACGCGTAAAGGACCTGCAGGAGTATGGATCAGAAAGGGTAAACTATACCATTGTATCCAATGGAGAAGAAGACCCTGCGAAGCTGAAATACAGCTTTATTATCCATGGCGATAAGGACATAGTGCTGGCGCAAAGCAGCTTTATCTTTAATCAAAAATCCAAACAACCCGGCGCGCCGGAAGTAGCGGATGATATTGAAAAAGAAATAGCGCAGCTGATCATCTACTTCAGCTTTCAGCTGGACCTGTACTGCGCCGCAGACCCCTGCGATAATAACGAGGATCCTTACTCCTTCCGCACCACGGTAGTATTCCCCTGCTGGCCCAAACGCTTCCGCGATGCTACTTTCCGCAACCTGGTAGAGAAAACAGTGCAAACAGAATCACCTGCACATGTATACACCCGCGTGGTATGGATAGGCATCAATGAAATGCAGCGTTTTGAAAAAGTGTATTATGACTGGCTGCAGGAAATGGCGCAAACAGAGCTGCCCAGCTATGAAAAGGTAAATCCTTTGGTGGATGTGCTTAATACCTTGCAACCTTGTGGTGTGTGTAAAGATGATTGCAGCAAAGGGTTGGCGGATGATGTAAGGCTGAAAAAAACAGATGTAAAAGGTTAAACGAAGTAAAGTGTGCCACACCTTTGAGGTGTGGCACACATAAATAATATGTCGCACCTGATCAATAAACTGCAATTTGAAGTTAACTGCCCGGATGAAGAGCTGGCGCTGAACCTGCGCTATAACTTCTCCCTCACTTACCAGGAACAGATCATGGAAGTGGTGGACCGGGTATGCTCCAAATATGTAGATGATAAGGAATGGCTGCGCATTGATAAGCTGGAAATAGACTTAGGCAAGTTTAGCCCGCAGGGTTTCAACACCCGCTTCAGTGAGGTGTTCCTGGCAAAGTTTGAGCAGGCCTTTCAGCAAAAGCTGGCCGGCATATCGCTGGTGCAGCGGCAGCAGGCCAGGCAGCTTTCCTATGCGGAAATGTGGCAGCACTTTCTGTTAAAAGGCAGCCTGCCCTGGTGGGTGGATGAAACAGAGCTGAACCTCCAGGAAGTTACCGCGCAGCTGTTACAGGAGCAGCCCGCAGCCGTGCTGGATTTTTTACAGGCACAACGCGCACACCCGCACCTGTGGCAACGCCTGGCATTACAGTTCAGTAATGAAATAAAAGCGCAGATCATTACCCTGTTCCCTGCGCTGGTAAATGCACAAAGCTTATTACAGGAATGGCAGCAAACTATTAACGCCCGGGCAACGCCGGCGCTGGCAGCTGTTTCAGCGGAAAAGATAGTAAACCTGGTGCTGGAAAGCGCGCCCCTGCTGTTACAGGCCACGGCCAATAAAAATGTTGTATGGCAGGTGTTCGCCAAGCACCTGCCATACCTGTTCATTATTACACCTGAACAGGAAAGCAGTGTAGTGGAACCGCTATTGGTAACACTGGCTATAGAAAAAGGCCTGCAATTACCAGGCGCTACTACCACTGCAGTTAAAAAAGATGTTGTTACCCGGATCGCTTTTTCAAACGGATTATAACACACATGCTGAAGAAGAACAATACACTGTTCGCCATGCCGGGGTAATCCTGCTCGCGGCATTCCTCCGTCCGTTCTTTACCACGCTGGAATTATGGGATGGCAAGGAATGGAAAAGTAAAAGCGCCTGTTACCGCGCAGTGCACCTGTTAAAATATTTGTGCACCGGGCAGCAACAGGCGCCGGAATACAGCCTGGTAATGGAAAAAATTTGCTGCGGCCTGCCGCTGGATGAGCCGGTGCCGCTGGATATGGAGCTTACAGAAAAAGAGACCGCAGAATCAACCCTGTTGCTGGAATCCATTATCGGGCATTGGAAAATGCTTAAGAACACTTCTGTGAACGGGCTGCGGGAAACCTTCCTGAAAAGGGACGGCATCCTGAGCCGCCAGGAAAAGAACTGGCGTTTGCAGGTGGAGCAAAAAACCCTGGATGTGCTGCTGGATAGCATTCCCTGGGGCTTCTCCACCATCAGCCTGCCCTGGAACGGCTACCTGATCTTTGTAGAATGGTGAACAAAGCTTTTAGCGGTTAGCGGTTAGTGATTGCATTATACTTATGTAGATCACATCTATTAGCGCTAACCACTAACAGCTAACAGCTAATTACTAACAGCTAATTACTTTTTTTATGGCCAACGGCGCAACCGTGATGGAAGGACCGGTAACTAGCATAAACCGGTTAGATCAAAATGCAGCCAGTCTCTCCGCAGAGATCACCTGGTTTGCCGGGGTGGTGAATGCCCGTTTAAGCGAGTATTTCAATAAAGAAACAGCAGAGGAGACCCCTGCTGACACCACGGCGCCGGACCTCAGCAATGACCGCTCTGTATACGCGGAGTTTGTAAACTATTATCACCTGAGCCGGGACGAACGGCTGCTATTAATGCTCACGCTTATCCCGCATGTGCAGCCGCACCTGCTGGATATTTTCTTTAGCATCAACAAAGCATCCGGCCGGGGGCATACGGAGTTTGGCGGCATCAAGGGCACGCGGCACAGCGGCTTTTTACCTACTATTGAAACGGCGCTGTTCCTGCTGGCCGGCAATGACCTGGCGCACCGCTTCCGCCTGTACAAGCTTTTTGAGCCGGAGCATATTTTCTCCGGCCACCAGATCATTACCATTGATCCTGCACCGGGCAATGAACCCTTTTACAGCAGCCCGGTGAGNATTTCCGAAGAGTATGTTGATTTTTTTACCACCGGNCAGTTCCGCAAACCCAACTTCAGCATGGAGTTCCCGGCCAGGCGGCTAAGCACGTCCCTGAACTGGAGCGACCTGGTGGTAGATGANTATACCGCACAGCAGCTGGATGAGCTGCGCATATGGGTACANCATGGCGCTACCTTATATGAAAGCTGGGGCATGAGCAAAAAGCTGAAACCCGGCTACAAAGCGCTGTTCCATGGCCCTCCCGGCACCGGCAAAACCTTAACCGCCGCGCTGCTGGGCAAACTCTATAACCTGGAAGTATACCGGGTAGATCTTTCCATGGTTGTTTCCAAATACATCGGTGAAACNGAAAAGAACCTGGANAAAGTTTTTAAGAAAGCAGAGAATAAGAACTGGATCTTATTCTTTGATGAAGCAGATGCGCTGTTCGGCAAACGCACCAGCATCTCCGATTCCCATGATAAATATGCAAACCAGGAAATAGCCTACCTGTTACAAAGGCTGGAAGATTACCGCGGGCTGGTNATANTGGCTTCCAACATGCGTAATAACGTAGATGAAGCCTTTACCCGCCGCCTGCAGGCCATCATCCATTTCCAGGCGCCCCGGTCCAGGGAAAGGATGCGGCTGTGGAGTAATGCGTTCAGCAANCAATGCCAGCCGCCCAGGCCGGATGAGCTGGAACGTATTGCACAACAATATGAGCTGTCTGGTGGTTCTATTATGAACGTGGTGCAATATGCCTCCCTGATGGCATTGAACCGCAACGACAGTCACATACTGGTAGATGACCTTTTACAGGGCATCCGCAAAGAGTTTAAGAAAGAAGGCAAAACCATTTAAACAGGTAGTTATGTACACCAGCAAAACCGTTCCTACTGAAGGCAAAGCAGCGGCAACACCAGCGGCAGCAGCACCGCTTACCATTGGCGCAGTACATGACCCGCTGGAAACGGAAGCAGAGGCGATGGCAGATACCGTGATGCGTATGCCTGCACCAACCGCCACCATTCAGCGTAAATGTGCAGAGTGTGAGGAAGAGGATGCGGTACAGCGAAAGCCCGTTACCTCCTTTGTACAAAAAAAGGAAGCCGGCAGCGGCGGTAGCGCCAGTGCGGAAGTAAGCAGCNGCATACAGGCCACAAAAGGCGGTGGCAGCCCCCTGGGGGATAATACCAAAACCTTTATGGAAAGCCGCTTTGGCGCCGATTTNTCNGGCGTACGTGTACATACCGGCAGTTATGCNGCTGANCTGTCTGATCAGCTGCAGGCGCAGGCATTTACCGTNGGNAATGATATTTACTTNAACANNGGNAAGTATGCGCCGGAATCAAGCGGCGGGCAGCATTTGCTGGCGCATGAGCTTACACATACNCTGCAGCAGGGCAGCGCCCGGGGCATACAAAGAATGATAGAGGTAAGCCCCGGTGTGCAGCTGGATACCATGGGNTACAGCACTAAAAAGTCCGGCAACTTTTACAGCGCACCAGCGGTAAATAAAAGTTCGGTGCATAATGAGCTGGTAACTTCCTTATTTCATTCNCCCAGGATCTTNAAGCTGAAGGGCAATACCAGCGCAGCTGCCAATGCTAATTTGCAGAAACAGATAGCCGCCAGGGCCGGCATTATAAGCTTTGCCGCTAAAAAGCAATATGCCTTTGGCGCAGGCGCCGGCGCCTTTAAAATGAATCCTGATTACTGGGTAGTNGGCAGCAGCTCTTTTAATGTGAAGCCTGGCGTAGATAAAACAAAAGCCATTAATGACCTGAATGTACANCCGGCTGAATATGCGATTGCCTGTGAAGCAGCTACCGCACTTACCATGNTTGGTGGCGGCAAAGGCCCGGTTATAAATGATGATGGCGGTGGTAATGACGACTGGATCCCTGGCGACTGGGGATATATTCACAACCAGGGCAATATGGATAATGGCGGCAATACTGCAACAGAAGGGGAAAACATTATTTATGTAGGTAAAGACCAGTTTTGGGGTCATTTAGGTTCGGGCCTCAAATATCAAACGCTGCCACAATGGATAAAGCAGGTAGATGACTTTAATGGCGGTACTCCTGTTGTTGAAGCTACCCGCAAAGGCCCTACCGCCGGCCTGGATTCAAGCGGAAGCGACGGCGAAGTAACGGATATAAAATAACATCCATTAAATACACAACGTAACCTCATGCCGGAACATACTATCATTAACTTCCAAAAACAGCATATGCCTGCAGCGCATACAATGCATAACCATCAAATGCGCATGCAGCATCCCAACTTTATTCAGCGCAAATGTGCGCAGTGCGATGCAGAAGAAAAAGCGCAACGCAAACCCGCCGCCTCTTTCATTCAGAAAAAAGAAGCCGGCAGCGCTACCATCGCCCCTGCAGCCGTAAGCAGCCAGATAGAATCCAGCAAAGGCAGCGGGCAACCCATGAGCGGCCATACCCGCAGCTTTATGGAAGGCCGTTTTGGCGCCGACTTCTCCGGTGTACGCATCCACACCGGTAATGATGCAGCCCACTTATCAGCGCAGCTGAATGCACAGGCATTTACCGTAGGCAACGATATTTATTTCAACAACGGGCAGTATGCGCCGGAATCAACACAGGGCCAGCACCTGCTGGCGCATGAGCTTACGCATACCTTACAGCAAAATGAAGGCATAGGCCGTAAAATGATCCAGCGTATGGCCCCCTGCCCTGCACACCTGAATGATCCTGATCCCGTGCCTCCCGGCTGGGTACCTTACCATGGCGACAGCTACTGGTTCCACTGCGGTTTCCGCGGCATACTGGAAGACAGGCGCCCCTCACCGCAAGACCCCATGAACGAATGTTTTTATGATCACAGCGGAGTGCTGGTAGACAGGAACCACACTTACCCCGACTGTGCCGGTACACCGGATGATTACGATTCATCTACCAACGCATGGGACCATACCTGGCATGACCGCGGCGGCATCTGGCATAAAGGCTGGGGCGCTTTCTGGGAAAGCCGGCGTTATAACAGCGACCGGGAAACAGAAAGGATGATGGAATGTTACCGCGGCTGTGAATCGCAACCCTGGTACCTGAAAGGTTTCTGCTACCAGGGATGTAATCCCCAAAGTATGATGATGATGTATTAACGGATAACAAAAAGCAATGTCGGCACAAACACATCAATCAACTATAAACCCCGCTACTGCTGCCGCTGCAGCACCTGTTGCTGCAATGGTAAATGACACTGCGCTGCCGGAGCAAAGCATGGAGCCATTGCAATGGCTGCCTGTTCAGCGCCAGCTAACCGTTGGCGCAGCAGATGATCCGTTGGAAAAAGAAGCAGATGATATGGCCGGCCGTGTAATGCGCATGCCCGAACCATCGTTCATTCAGCGTAAATGTGCGCATTGCGGTGCAGAGGAAAAAGCGCAGCGCAAACCACTGGCTTCTTTTATTCAGAAGAAAGCAGGTGGCACTGGTAATACCCTTGCCACCCAGTCGGTTAGTAACCAGATAAGCGCTACGCAGGGCGGCGGGCAAACAATGCCTTCCACTACACGCAGCTTTATGGAAAGCCGTTTTGAAACGGATTTCTCCGGCGTACGGATCCATACCGGGGATTATGCAGCGCAATTATCCAGCGAGCTTTCAGCACAGGCGTTTACCGTAGGCAACGATATTTATTTCAACAGCGGCAAATTCTCACCGGAAACTACTGACGGGCAACATTTACTGGCGCATGAGCTTACACATACCATACAACAGCAGGGCGCCACTATCCGCAAATTCGGATCAGACGAGCACCGGCGTATAGGCGATAGCGCAGTGAGCGACCGTGCACTCATCACCTCTTATGGAACAGTAACTTTTGGGGAGATGATAGCCATGGCCGGCGACTATTTTGAAAGCATTGAGGAAATAGCCTCCCTGGCCGAAAGCTGGGGCACCTTTGGCAGGGAGCAGATCGATTATGTATTGTGGAAGGTGAACCCTACCCGCACCCGGCCAACGGTATCGCAGGCCGCCATTGATGCGGTAGAGGACCGGTACAACCGCCTGGCCGCGCGTAATGATACCCATTTCTCCACCGGCAGCTCAGCCGGCAACAGTAACCGGGAGCGTTACACCGATATACACACGCAAGCCATGATAGATGCTTTTTCAGAGGGCCTTAACCCGCTGGTAGTAAGAAGATGGACCTGGCAGGCGCGGGAAGGTTTTGCACAGCACTTTTTAACAGATGCATTCTCCGCAGGGCATGTGCGCACGCAGCGCGGTAACATACAACGGCACTGGAATGGTATGTACCCTGGCTTTGTAGATAACATGATACGCATGATCAGCTGTTACATGGCCAGCCATATTAATGAAAGGGACAACATCGGTTATGTGATGACGGTAGATATGTTAACAGAACAGATCATCCCTGTAGTACGCTCTATGGGCGGCAGTACCCTCACCTCTTTTTCTATTGGCGATCTTATTTCCAAAGTGCTGCATGATGCAGATAACGCAGGGCTGGATGTGGTGAGCAGTCGCGGGCCTGCCGGCTCCACCACCGGATCGCCCTTTCACTGGCGCACGGTAGGCGATAACTTTTTATTCCCTGCAGCAGGTGCCACCGCCACTACCCCGCAGCAACAAACGCAGCAAATGCTTACAGAAGCCATTACGCTNAGCTTCCAGGAAGGACGGCAGGCTTACAGCGCGGGCGTTTCAGCTGATTTTACGCGGGGCAGGCAGCTGGCAGATCCTGCAAACTTCCGTGCACCGGCATTATTCCCGGCAGAAGATACCAGCTCCACTACCAATCCTGCGTATGCATGGCGTGCAGCTGACCTGCCCTCCCTGCCTGCCAATATACAAACACTCATCACCAACGCATTTTTACCCGGTGCAGAGATCCGCAACGGGCTGGATGCGTTAACAGTNCCCTGNATTACCANCCGCATGAACTTTGACCTGCATACCGGTGATGCCTTTGAATGTTTCAGACGCAGGCTCATTGCACACCCCTGGGATGTTATTTTAGAAATTGCGGCAGGCGGCGCAGGCTTATGCCCGCCGGGTCAGAATGATCCCTGCCCTGCACTCCGTAATCCTTGTCCATGATAATAGCATAGTATGTCAGCGAATCAGTCCATATTATCCGCCCCACAGGCTACACCGGTTACTGCACCTGCGGCAGCCACCCTGGAGCCCGCGCAAGATATAGCGGAACCCTTGCTGCTGCCCATCCAATGCCGGCTCACTGTTGGCGCGGTAGATGATCCCCTGGAAAAAGAAGCAGATAGTATGGCCGATACCGTTATGCGCATGCCGGAGCCATCGTTCATTCAGCGTAAATGTGCACATTGCGAAGCAGAGGAAAAAGCGCAGCGCAAACCGCTGGCTTCTTTTATTCAAAAGAAAGGTGGTGAAGGCGGCACCCTGGCCGGTACCACCGTAAGTAACCAGATCCAGTCCAGCATGCCGCAGATCATGCGCATGGCCCAAGCACCTTTTTTACAACGCAAATGCGCAGATTGCATTCAACGCACTCCCGAACATTTTATACCTGAAGTAGTAGCCGCGCAGCTGCGGGAAGCCATGGAAGGCCTGGGTACCGATGAAGATGCCATTTACGCTGCATTGGGCGGCCGTACGCAGGCAGAGGTAGATGCCATTACCATGGCCTACCAGCGCCTTACGCGGCGCAGCTTGCAGGCCGATCTTGTTGACGAGCTCACAGAAGGAGAATTACGGCGCCTGGCAGGTGTATCCACTCCCGGCGCGGCTACGCCGCAGGCACAGGCAGCGGTAATTGCCGATCAGCTGCGGAATGCCATGGAAGGTTTAGGCACCAATGAAGAAGCCGTGTATGCAGCGCTTGCCGGCCGCACACCGGAAATGATGACCGCCATCCGCGCAGCTTACCAGCAGCAAACCCACCGCAGCCTGATGGACGATCTGCGGGACGAGCTTACGGACAGTGAATATGCCCGGGCCATGCTGNTCATGAATGGCAACTCATTAGCGCAGNTGTTACCCTATATAGGCAGTGATGGCATATCAATCGGCACGGCAGCCATTGAAAGCTCTGATGAATACCGCACCTTAATGGACCCGCAGCAACCCTGGCAGCAAAATTACCAGGTAACAGCGGATGAAGCCCGTGTAATAAGCCTGCTGATCTTAAACCACCTGCGGAGCGGCGGGCAGTTCAGTTGGCAAAATGATGGGGTAAACTTTGTGCAGGCTGCAAGGCAGCGTTTACAGCATACCGCCATCAGCCAGCAAAGCCATGCAGACCGCCTGGGCATTGAGATCGGCGTGGTCACCGAGCAGGAAAGCATACAATTATTCAATCAGCTCAGCCAGCTTACTTTCTTTACAGAAAGCGGTACGGAAGCACCCGTTACGTTCCATTACCCGGCTAATGCATGTTATACACGCGCTTATTTTATGGAGCAGCGGTTAACAGCCCTGGGATATGCATCCCGCAAAGAGTTTGTAATATCCATGCAGCCCGGCGGGCTTACGGTAGGTTCCAATTATTCCAATGATACCAGGGCCCCCGGCATGCCAGCCACTACCAACTGGTGGTACCACGTAGCACCGGTTATATCTGTACAGCGGCCAAATGGTACCGTGGTACAAATGGTAATGGATCCATCGCTGGACAATCATCCCATCACCATCGCTGAATGGACGGCGAAAATGCGGCCTGTAAATGATTTCCGCCCCATGACGCTGGAACAGGTAAGGGATTATGTAAGCAGCAACAGCGGCAGCTTCGGCGGCATAGGTAACATTACCTATGAGGCAGACCGGGACAGTTATTTTGTAGGCGACTGGCGTAATGCACCTGCCGGGATGGCCGCATTAACGGATATGCGCAATAAGCTGCATGAGATCTCAACATATGCTACAGCCGTACCTGCACAGGAGCTGGCCTTTTTTATACGTAATGCATTAACCGCAGCGCCTGTGGATGTGCAGGCCATGGTGCAAAGGATCAGCAGTACACCCTGGCCGGTAAGGATGGATTTTATAAACCGTTTTTCGAATTTAATAACAGATATTTACCACAGGTTATCCGTGAGTGAAAGTTTACAGATCATTACAGCCTTTACCACACCCTGATCATGAAAAGTGTTATACTTGCCGCGCTGATATGTTGCACACTTTCATATCAGCAACGCCCTAAAAAACAAACAGCCAAGAAAATGAGCCAGCAGGAAGAATTTTACGGAACGCCCATGTTCCTTAACCTGGAAGATGATGGCGCGCACCTGGGTTTCCAGGAACATGCGGCTATGTTCATGATCCCCGGGTCGGAAAAACATTTTAACGAATGGGTAACACGGGTAAAAAAAGCATTAAAGGATAAAACGAAGCTAAAAGTAAGAACCAGCAATCAGCAGATCACTGCACTGGAATAAGCAGTAATTATATTACCCCAAAAGTAAATGCTGCCATGAATAAGTCCGCTGAAACTGCGCATACCCCGGCGGTTAGTGCTGCGGCCCAACGCGATGTTTCACCCATGTACGCACAAGCGGAGCAGGATGCAGAGCCATCCCTGTTACTACAGCCTGTGGTACAATGCAAGCTCACTGTTGGTGCGCCTGATGATCCTTTGGAGCAGGAAGCAGATAATATGGCCGATACCATTATGCGCATGCCGGAACCATCCTTCATTCAGCGTAAATGTGCGCATTGTGAGGAGGAGGAAAAAGCGCAGCGCAAACCATTGACCTCCTTTATTCAAAAAAAAGCAGCGGAAAGTAACAGCAGCCCGGTTAGTGAAGCAGTAAGCAGCGGCGTACAGGCCAGCCGGGGCAGCGGAAGTGCCATGGCGGCACCTACGCAGCATTTTATGGAAAGCCGCTTTGGCGCAGATTTTTCGGATGTACGTATTCATACCGGTAATGATGCGGCCCAATTATCCACGCAGCTGAATGCACAGGCATTTACCGTAGGCAATGATATTTATTTCAACAGCGGGCAGTATACGCCGGAATCAGCACAGGGTAAGCACCTGTTAGCGCATGAGCTAACCCATACCTTACAGCAAAGTGATATAGCCCGCAAACCGCTTATACAGCGGCGTTTCAGGCCCAGTGAGCTAATGCCGCCCGGCGGTACATCGCCGGGCAACCCTATTACCTCCTCACCGGATTCCTATTTCTTCCGTGGCAGCACTACCAACACCGGCCAGCGCAGGGCGCTGGTAATTGCAGGCATTCACCAGGGAGAACGTAGCGCGGGGCACCTGGGACAGGAAGCGCTGGCAGAGCTGAACAGCAGCTTTCACCCTGACTTTCATACTTTATTTATAACAGCCAATCCCATTCCCGCTACCGCGGGATATAACCGCACCGGTGGCAGCGGCCCTACGCAGGTGAATGATCTGAACCGGGAATTTGGCACCGGCTATGTAAGCCGCAATCCTATTGCAACGCTGATCA
>JGI25153J46596_10001434_pt1 | contig 14270 bp, 13 predicted proteins | sample AraplaMF_Col_mMF_FD_46596 | JGI IMG/M metagenome (IMG submission 46596)
TCGTCCGCCGAATTGATGACCGTGTGCGGCAGTTGCAAGGATCGAAGATTGGTGCACGCCGTGGCCATTGCGGGCGAGCTGATCGCGACACAGGCAAACAGGGCCATGGTCGCACCGACAAGTAAGTGTCGATGACGCTTCATTCCGTCCTCCCGGATTTTTTGCAGGCTTGTAGAGAGGACAGGATAACTTACAGAGAATACAACTCAAGGGTGAATGGTGATGCCGCGAGATTTACGAGACGTTCGCGCGTCAGTTGCGGTGCCGTAGCCCGGATGGAGCGTAGCGCAATCCGGGACTCTCGGAATGATGCGGCGAGCCCGGATGTCGCTTTCGCTCCATCCGGGCTACGCAGCTGAGGCGTGCGGTTATTTCCCCGCCAAACCGCCCTTGCCGCCGACCACGACTCCCGCCTTCTTTTCGATCGGCTTGATCGCCGCGGTGAAATCGGACTCGGCACCCTCCGCAGCGATCACCGTCTCCCAGAGACGGCCGACCGCGTCGGCGACCTCCATCGACAGGCCGAGCTGCTTCATCTCCTCCAGCGCCAGCCGCACGTCCTTCACCATCAGCCCCGTGGCGAAGCCGAAGTCGAAGGTGCGCGGCAGCACCGAGCGCGGAAACTTGTCGCGGCTCGCGGTGTTCATGCCGGAGCCGGCATTGATGACGTCGATCATCACGGCGGGATCGAGCCCGGCCTTCACGCCCATCACGACGGCTTCGGACGTCGCCACGATGGCGGTCGCCGACAGGAAATTGTTGGCGAGCTTCATGGTCTGCGCTGCGCCCGGCTTCTCGCCGATAAAGAACACCTTTCCGATCACGTCGAGCGCCGGCTTCAGGAGCTCGAACTCCGCCTTCGGCCCCGACACCATCACCGCCAGCGTGCCTTTCTCGGCACCGCCGACGCCGCCGGAGACGGGGCAGTCGATCTGCACGATGCCGCGCTTGGCCAGCAGGCCGTGAATTTTCGCGGCCATCGCCGAGCCGACGGTGGAGAGATCGATGAAGCGTTTTGCGCGCTTGCCCTCGATCACGCCGTTGGTGCCCGTGGCAACCTCGAGCGAAGCCTGCAGCGAGGGCAGGCTCGCCATCACGGTCTCGACCTGATCGGCGACGTCCTTCGGCGATGTCGCAGCAATCGCGCCGCGGGCCACCAGCTTGTCCGTGACCTCCTTGCGCGTGTCGAACACGACGAGCCTGTGCCCCGCCTCGATCAGCCGCCGTGCCATCGGGAAACCCATGTTTCCGAGCCCGATGAATCCGATGTCCATGGTGTTTCCCTTTTTCGTTTTCGTTGTTGAGTGCGAGCCGCGTGCCACATACTCACTGTCGTCCCGGCGAAGGCCGGGACCCATAACCCCAGGGAGCAGTGGGGCGCGAAGCTGATAACTCCGAGTCCTCGTAACCACATCCGCCGGTGGTTATGGGTCCCGGCCTTCGCCGGGACGACGGCGGTGAGGAACGTTGCGCCCCTCACCGCCACACGCCCTCACGCCTTCCCGTCAATCTCCGCGAACACCTCGCGCGCGATGCGGAAGCTGTCGACGGCGGCCGGCATGCCGCCATAGATCGCCACCTGCATCAGGATCTCGCGGATCTCGTCGCGGCTGACGCCGTTGGTGAGTGCGCCCTTCAGATGCGCGCGAAACTCGTGCTGGCGATTGAGGATCGCGATCATCGCGATGTTGAGCATGCTGCGGGTCTTGCGCGGCAGCTCCTCGCGGCCCCACACCGTGCCCCAGCAATATTCGTTGAGCATCTCCTGGAACGGCCGGTTGAAATCGTCGACGTTCTTCAGGGCGTTGTTGACATAGGCTTCCCCCAGCACCGCTTTGCGGACTTCCAGGCCCTTGTCGTGCATTTTCTTGTCCATGGCGTTTCCTTCTCGTCCTTCTTGGGAATGGCGCGCGGAAATTACGGGGTTGCGGCGGGCCAGTCACGTCCTCGTGTTATGCGGGAAAAGGGGTGTCTCCCGTACAGGAACGGATGCCTCAGTGCTGCCGTTGTGGTACGCTTCGCTCACCCGGGCAACTTGGAGAGCTGATTGAACGGCGTCACCCCCGACCCGTCAGACCCGATCCGTGATGGCGACGCTCTGTCGCGGCTGAAGCTGACGCAGGCCCTCGACAGGGCCATCTATGCCATCGCGTGGGAACGTGCCTGGCCAAATCTCGCGCGGCTATTGACCGTCATCGGCCTGTTCCTGGTGGTGTCCTGGGCCGGTCTCTGGCTGGCGCTGCCGTTCCTGGCGCGTGCCATCGGTCTCGCCATCTTCGCTGGCCTTGCGATCGCCGCCCTGTTCCCTCTGATCCGCTTCCGCTGGCCGAGCCGCGAAGAGGCGCTGAGCCGGCTCGACCGCGGCTCCGGCATCCGTCATCGCCCGGCCACCACGCTCACCGACACACTGAGCTCGCAGGACCCGATCGCCAAGGCGCTGTGGCAGGCGCAGCGCGAGCGCACGCTGGCCTCGCTCAAGCGCATCCGTGCCGGCCTGCCGCGGCCGCGGCTCGCACTGCATGATCCCTGGGCGCTGCGCGCCCTGGTCATGGTGATGCTGGTTGCGACCTTCTTTGCCGCGGGCGACGAGCGCGCGATGCGCCTCGGCGCCGCCTTCGACTGGAACGGCGTGCTGGCGCCGGCCAATGTGCGCGTCGACGCCTGGGTCACGCCGCCGCTCTACACCGGCAAGCCGCCGGTGATCCTGTCGGCCGCCAACAAGGAAGCCGCCGCACTGCCGGCGAGTGGTCCGCTCGCCGTGCCTGCCGGCTCGACCCTGATCGTGCGGTCGTCCGGCGGCAGCCTGGATGTCGTCGTTTCCGGCGGCCTCAAGGAGGTCGCTCCCACCGAGGCCACGCCCAAGGGCACCAACGAAAAGCACTTCGCCATCACCGCCGACGGCACCGCGCATGTCCGCGCGCCGTCCGGCCAGCCGCAATGGGCCTTTGCGGCGACGCCCGATCGGCCGCCGACGATCTCGCTCGCCAAGGATCCCGAGCGCCAGGCCCGCGGCGCGCTGCAGCTCTCCTACAAGATCGAGGACGATTACGGCGTCACCGGCGCCGAGGCGCAGGTCGGCCTGCGCGCGGCCGATGGCAAGGACGGCACGAAGGACGGCACGAAGGACGGCAGCAAGGACGACACCAAGACCGCCGCCGCGCGGCCGCTGTTCCAGCCGCCGCAATTCCCGCTGGTGCTGCCGAATGCCCGCACCCGCAACGGCGTCGGCCAGACCGTGAAGGATCTCAGTGAAGATCCCTATGCCGGCGCCGAGGTCACCCTGACGCTCAGCGCCAAGGACGAGGCCGGCAACGAGGCGAAGAGCGAACCCTTCAACATGCGCCTGCCCGAGCGCCTCTTCACCAATTCGCTCGCGCGCGCGCTGATCGAGCAGCGCCGCATCCTTGCGCTCGATGCCAACAAGAATTCCGACGTCTACGCCGCGCTCGACGCGCTGATGATCGCGCCCGACCTGTTCACGCCGGATGCCGGCTGCTATCTCGGCCTGCGCAGTCTCGCGCTCCAGCTCGAAGCGGCCCGCACCGACGATGCGCTGCGCGAGGTGGTGGGCAGCATGTGGGCGTTCGCGGTCACCATCGAGGACGACGGCGTCGCCGGCAGCGTCAACGCGGCGCTGCGCTCGGCGCAGGATGCGCTCAAGCGGGCGCTGGAACGCGGCGCCAGCGAGGACGAGATCAAGGTGCTGACGCAGAAGCTCCGCGAGGCCATGGCCGGCAAGGTGCGCGATCTCGCCCGCCGCGCCGAGCAGAATCCGCTCGGGCCCCGGCAGCCGTTCCCCGCGGAGGTCCAGCTGATCCTCGACAAGGCGATCCAGCTGCGACAGAAGACCCAGAATGCGACCGCGGAACAGCTCGAGGAGCTGGCGCAGCAGCAGGACGCGCTTCGCCAGCAGCTTCAGGCCTATCGCAAGTCGGCGAGCAACCGGGCCAAGGCGGGCAACGACGGGGCCAACCAGTTTACGCGAGACCGGAAATGCGGAAGCTAGTGCGCGTGCCAGTCTTCAAGGCGATCCCCATCGCCTGCCTCGCTCTGCTGTTGGGCGGCATCTCGCCGGCCGCTGCCCAGCTGGATCAGGATCCCGACGCGCTGCTCGACAGCGCCGAGAAGGCGATGCAGGATTCCGGCGACAGCCTCAGGCAGAAGGAATCCGGCAAGAGNCTGGGCAACCAGTCGGACGCGATNCAGAAGCTCGAGGAATACAAGCGCGCGACGGAGCGGAGCCAGTCCNCCAACCGTGACCGCAACGTCATCACGCANCGTGATCTCGACGAGCTCTTGAAGCAGATCGAGAAGGCGGCGCGCGAGGGCAACAAAGAGGCCGCGCAGCGCATGCTCGAGCAGCTCGCGCAGATCATGGAAAATCTCCAGATGGCGCAGCCGGGACAGTCCGGCGACAGCGACATGGAGCAGGCGCTGAACGAGCTCAGCGACATGATCCGCAAGCAGCAGCAATTGCGCGACAAGACCTTCAAGCAGGGCCAGGATTCCCGCCGTGACCGCTCGCGTGGCAAGCCGCAGGGCGACCAGTCGATGTCGGACCTCCAGCAGGACCAGCAGGCGCTGCGCGACCGCCTGAAGAAGCTGCAGGACGAGCTCGCCAAGCGTGGCCTCACGCAGAAGGGACCGAAGGGCCAGAAGGGTCAGCCGGGACAGAAGGGCCAGCAGGGCGACCCCGGACAGTCCGGCCAGGATGGCGATCAGGACGGCGACCAGGGCGANGACGATGGCAGCCTGGACGCCGCCGACGGNGCCATGGGCGATGCCGGCTCGAAGCTCGGCGAAGGCAATGCGGACGGCGCCGTGGACTCGCAGGGCAAGGCGCTCGACGCTTTGCGCAAGGGTGCGCAGAAGATGGCCGAGGCGATGCAGCAGGGCGACGGCGACGGGCAGGGCGATGGCCCCGGCAACCGGGCCGGCCGTCAGCAGAGCGGCGGCAATCAGACCGACCCGCTCGGCCGTCCGCTCCATGGCCGTGAATTCAGCGATGACTATACGGTCAAGATCCCCGGCGAGATCGACGCCCAGCGCGTCCGCCGCATCCTCGAAGAGCTCCGCCGCCGCCTAGGGGATCCCTCGCGCCCGCAGCTCGAGCTCGACTACATCGAGCGGCTGCTGAAGGATTTTTGAAGGCGGCTGTATCCTCGTCATTGCGAGCGCAGCGAAGCAATCCAGAATCTTTCCGCGGAGGGACTCTGGATTGCTTCGCTGCGCTCGCAATGACGATGTGGCGATACCGCCGCCCGCTACCCCTTCTTCGCCGCCAGCGCGTCCGCCACGGCGGTACGGATATCGGCGACCGAGAACGGCTTGGTCACGACATCATGCACCAGCGCATTCAAATTCGAGGCGCGCTCGCGCTGGTCGGCAAAGCCGGTCATCAGCAAGATGGTGAGGTCGGGGAAATCGCGCGCGGCGGACAGTGCCAGCGCGATGCCGTCCATGACGGGCATCTGGATGTCGGTGAGCAGGAGGTCGAACGCGCCATCCTCGCGGGTCAGGATCTCCAGCGCCTCGGCGCCGTCCTGCGCCGTTACGGTCTCGTGGCCGTCCATGGCGATGGCGCGCGCCACCAGCGTGCGCATCGAGTCCTCGTCGTCGGCGATCAGGATTTTCGGCATGAGACCAGCCTTGGGATCAACTCCCGCGGATATTGCGAACCTGATTACACGCTGCCGCCGGCGATGTCGCGCCGGTTGAAGAAGCGGACGTCGATGTTGCGGCCCTCCGGCGGCGGCGAAGCGAGGCGCGAGCGGAAGAAGGCGCGCTCGCCGGGTTGCAGCACGGTCTGTTCCAGCACGGTGTTCCAGGCGTAGATCTCCGCGCCCTGCGCGTCGCGCACGGCAAAGCGCAGCCGCGGGATATCGAGCGCCTTCTTGCCCTGGCCGACGATCACGCCCTCGATCACCAACACCTGCTTACCGTCAACGGTCTCGCTGGAGAGCTTGACGTCCTTGAAGGTCAGTCCGCGCAGGTTAACTTCGAGCCCGACCATCTTGTAGAAGGCCGCCGTCTGCGGCAGCAGGCGCACCACGTCGCCGCGCCACATGATCATCGCCAGCACCAGAGCGGCCATGGCGGCGCAGGCGGTCGGCAGGCCGAAATAGGATTTTCGCGGTGCCACAGCAGGCGTCGGGCGCTTCACCCGCGCCCCGGGACGGCTGAACAGGTTGCGGAACCAGGATTGGTGCTGGGCGCCGACGGCGTCTTCCTCGGCGGCCCGGGCCGCCGCCGACCATTCGTCCTCGATCTCCTGGGCGGTCTCGGCCGGCCAGTCGCTGGCGATCGATGGGCTCTCGACCACCGGGGTGTCGGCGGCGTTGTCGTCCTTGGCGTAGGAGTTCCANTGCTCGGCAAGGTCGGACTGNTCGTCGGCCTGGCTGGCCGCGGCCATGGCCGGGACGGATGCCTCCTCGATGGCATCCTCGGCATAGGCGACCCAGGTTTCCTTGCAGCGGGAGCAGCGGACCGTCCGCCCGTTCGCCCCGAGGCTCGCGGGCTTGATGGCGTAGGATGTCGTACAATGGGGGCAGACGATATGCATGGACGAGCCTTGATGCACGGACTGGTCTTGACGAGCCGGAGAGGCGGTTGCCACGGATGCTACAAGGCGACCGTTAACGAACCGGAAACCATAACGGCCGCAAAAACCGTTGACCGCATAAGGCGGAGCGTCGCGGCGCTTCTGTCGCCACCTCTCGAACGGAGCTGAGCTTGGTTCGGTTCGAAAATGTCGGATTGCGTTACGGTCTGGGGCCGGAGATTCTGCGCGACCTCAGCTTCCAGATTCCGGCGCATTCCTTCCAGTTCCTCACCGGGCCGTCCGGCGCCGGCAAGACTTCGCTGCTGCGCCTGTTGTTCCTGTCGCACCGGCCGACGCGCGGCCTCGTCAATCTGTTCGGCCACGACATCTCGCAGCTCGGCAAGGACGAGATCGCCGACCTGCGCAAGCGCATCGGCATCGTGCTGCAGGATTTCCGCCTGCTCGATCACATGACGACCTATGAGAATGTGGCGCTGCCGTTCCGCGTCATGGGCCGCAGCGAGTCGAGCTATCGCAAGGAGGTCATCGACCTCCTGCGCTGGGTCGGGCTCGGCGAGCGCATGGACGCGCTGCCGCCCATTCTCTCCGGCGGCGAGAAGCAGCGCGCGGCGATCGCGCGCGCGGTAATCTCGCGGCCGCAGCTCCTGCTCGCCGACGAGCCGACCGGCAGCGTCGATCCGACGCTGGGCCGCCGCCTGCTGCGACTTTTCATCGAGCTCAACAAATCGGGTACCGCCGTCATCATCGCCACCCACGACATCGGCCTGATGGACCAGTACGAGGCGCGGCGGCTCGTGCTGCATCAGGGACGGTTGCACGTCTATGAGTAAGACCGACGAGCGCGGCGTGCTGGTCGACCTCGGNCAGGAGCGTCCGCAGCTNCCGGCCAGGGCGCGCAACATGTCNCCGATCGTGCCGCGCGCCTCGATCCACGGCCGCGCGCTGGTCGCGGTCGTCGCCATCATGACCTTCCTGGCGTCGATGACGACGGGCACGGTGCTGNTGGTCAGCGCNTCCGCCGCGGAATGGCAGTCGGACGTCGCGAGCGAGATCACCATCCAGGTTCGNCCGCAGACGGGGCGCGACCTCGACCGCGACNCCGCGGCGGTGACCGAGGCGATGCGCGCGCAGCCCGGCATCGTCGAGGTCAAGCCGTTCAGCAGGGACGAGAGCGGCAAGCTGCTCGAGCCATGGCTCGGCACCGGATTGTCGATGGACGATCTGCCGGTGCCGCGCATGATCATCGCGCGTGTGCAGCCCGGTACGCCGCTCGACCTCGGCGCCCTGCGCGCCCGCGTGACCCAGGTGGCGCCGAGCGCGAGCGTCGACGATCACCGCGCCTGGATCGAGCGGATGCGTTCGATGACCAATGCCACCGTGCTCGCCGGCCTCGGCATCCTCGCGCTCGTCATCATCGCGACCATCATCTCGGTGTCATTCGCGACCCGCGGCGCCATGGCGGCGAACCGCCCGATCGTCGAGGTGCTGCATTTCGTCGGTGCCGGCGACCGCTACATCGCCAATCGCTTCCTGCGCCATTTCCTCAGGCTCGGCCTCGAGGGCGGCGTCATCGGCGGCGGCGTCGCCATGCTGGTGTTCGGCTTCTCCGAGTCAATCGCGGGCTGGTTCTCCGGCACGCCCGTTGGGGATCAGTTCGCAGCCCTGCTCGGCACTTTCTCGCTGCGGCCGTCCGGCTATGTCGTGCTCGCGGTGCAGGCCGTGCTGATCGGGGCCATCACGGCGGTCGCCTCGCGCCAGACACTGTTCGCGACGTTGAATGACGTGGATTGAGATCGTTCTTCTTCCTTCTCCCCTTGCGGGAGAAGGTGGCATAGGCGGCCTTCGGCCGCCGTTCTTAAGGAACGCTGAAGCGAAGCTTCGGCTACGGCGCCGGATGAGCGGTATCTGTCCGCGCGTACGAACGTCGAGGCGAATGTGTGGAGCGAGACCCCTCACCCGTCTCGCCGCTTTCGCGGCGAGCCACCCTCTCCCACACGGGGAGAGGGCAAGTAGACCGGACTCCACTTCGCCTCAAAACGTCCTAAAATCATCCAGGGAAGGGATCACCGACATCGCATGACCGCGCCGACCGACGATCGATCGCCGAAACTGCCGCGCGGCTGGCTGCGCGCGGCATTGGTGTCGACGATTGCGCTCGCTTTCGTCGGCGCGGCGGCGGGCTTCGTCGCGTTCCTGTCGCAGATGCGCGGCGCCGAGATCGCGCCGGACCGCAAGGCCGACGGCATCGTGGTCCTGACCGGCGGCTCCTCGCGAGTCTCGGACGCGATGGAGCTGCTGGCGGCCGGCTACGGCAAGCGGCTGCTGATCTCCGGCGTGCATCCGACCTCGACGGCGAACGACATCTCGCGGACCTTGCCGGAAAACCAGTCCTTCATGACCTGCTGCGTCGACCTCGACCGCACCGCGCTCACGACCCGCGGCAACGCGGCAGAGACGCGGCGCTGGGCCGAGGGGCGCGGTTTCAAGTCGCTGATCGTGGTCACCTCGAACTATCACATGCCGCGGGCGCTGGTGGAGTTTTCGCATGCGATGCCGGACACGAAGCTGATCCCGTTCGCGGTGGTCGGCGACAAATGGCGCGAGGAGCCATGGTGGACCTCGGCGTCCACCTTGCGGCTGCTGTTGTCCGAATATGTCAAGTACATCGCGGCCGAGCTCAGGGTGCGGCTGGAGGATTTCGGGATTGACCTTTCGCCCGAGATGTCGGAGCAGCCTGCAGGCCAGCAAGTGAGGCGGCCCGCCACCGCACAGGCCAATTGATCGGACCTTCGATGTTCCTGATTTTCCTGCGTTCGCTCGTATTCAACGTGCTGTTCTACGCNGTGCTGGTCGCCCTCGCGATCGTGGCGCTGCCGACCTTCGCGTTGCCGCCGCGCGCGATGCTGACCGTTGCCGAATGGTGGGCGAAGGCGACCCTGTTCCTGATGCGCGTGGTNTGCAACATCAAGGTGGAATTCCGCGGCACCGAGAAGATCCCGCANGGGCCGTTGGTGATCGCAGCAAANCACCAGTCGTTCTGGGAGACCTTCGTGCTGCCGGGTTTTTTCAATCGCCCGATCTTCATCCTCAAGCGNCAGCTCATGCAGATCCCGGTGTTCGGCCAGTTCCTGGCCAAGACAGGGATGATCGCGATCGACCGCAACGCCGGCGTGAAGGCGCTCCTGGACATGACGCGGCGGGCGCGCGACGCCGTGCGCAGCGGAAAGCAGCTCGTGATCTTTCCGGAAGGCACCCGCCGCGCACCGGGGGCGCCGCCCGATTACAAGACCGGCTTCGCGCAGATCTATTCGTCTTGCGGAGTCCAGTGCCTGCCGATCGCGCTCAATTCCGGCCTGTTCTGGCCGCGCCGCACCTTCATGCGCTATCCCGGCACGCTGGTGGTCGAGTTTCTCGACCCGCTGCCGCCCGGCTTGCCGAAGGACGAGTTTCTCGCCCGCGTGCAGACGGTCATCGAAGAGGCGACGGGCCGCATCGTCGAAGCGGGCCGGAAAGAGCAGGAGCAGCTGATCGGCAGCGCGCCAAGCTACGCGCCGTCGGAGAGCTAGCGGTTCTCTCGATCGTCGGACGCAGGCGCGTGCGGGGAATGTGCATCACCATGCAGCATGGTCGCGAGCTGATGCAGCTGCGTGTCGCGAAAGCCTTCGGCTTCGATCGCCTTCACCGTCGCGGTGACATAGTCGCGGTTGGCGCCCGACTGGCCATGGCCCTGGATGACGTGGCGATGCTGATCGGCGAGCGACAGGCGGCCGGCATATTGCACATGCCCGCGATCGACGACATAGACGAGCGCGGAGACGCGCTGGCGCGCATCGTTCTCCAGCCATACCGAACGCATGACTTCGCGATAGACCGATGTGACCTGCTCGCGCGCCCGCAAGTTGGCGACGACGTCGGCGCGGTTCTTCTCGGCGACGCGGAAGGCGATGCCGCGGCAGGCGCCGCCGCGGTCGAGCCCGAGCACAAGGCCCGGCTTCTCCGGCGTGCCGCGATGGACGAAGGAATAGACGCAGAGCGCGCGATGCTCGCCGACCAGCCGCGCCGGGACGCGTTCCTCGAACTCGAATCCCGGCCGCCACATCAGCGAGCCGTAGCCGAACACCCAGAGGTCGCCCTTGGCTGTGGTGACGGAGGGGAGGGTGATTTCGGACATGGCGGGCACGGCTACCAGAATGAGGACCCCAAGCGAAGCGAATTCTCCTCCTTTCGCCGGGGGCCGGCCTCGCTTACATTTGCCAGAATCTGGGGTCAAAGGGTCGCCGCATGTCAAATATGACCGTTGCCGCAGGCCGGCGCTCCCGTTGGGGCCTTTTCATCGCACCCGTTCTCGTCCTGATCCTCGCGGTCGCGTGGAGCTGTTTCTGGTTCTATGCGGCGTCGCAAGCCGAGGTCGCCGCCGACGCCTGGCGCGCCCAGGAGGCCAAATCCGGCCGCATCTACGATTGCGCCAAGCGCTCGATCGCGGGATTCCCGTTCCGCTTCGAGGTCCAGTGTTCCGGCGCCAGCGTCGCCCTGGTGTCGCAGAATGCCAGCAAGACGCCGTTCACGGCGAAGCTCGACAACATCCTGGTCGTCGCGCAGGTCTACGATCCCAAGCTCGTCATCGCTGAATTCTCCGCGCCGGCGACGCTGGTCGACGGCGTCACGCAAAACACCTTCGTGGTGAACTGGAGCAAGGGCCGCAGCAGCGTCGTTGGCCTGCCGGCCGTGCCGGACCGCGCCTCCATCGTGTTCGACGATCCCACCTTGAATCGGCTCGACGGCAGCGTGCAGGTGCCGCTCGCGCGCGCCAAGCAGATCGAGCTGCATGGGCGTCTCGCGGAGGGATCGAAGTCGGATCATCCTGTCATCGAGACCGTGCTCCACGTCGCGCAAGGCAGCATCCAGGGTGTTCATCCCTTGCTTGCCGAGCCGTTCGAGGCCGATACCCGCGCCAAGATCACCGGCCTCTCCGACCTCACGCCAAAACCCTGGCCGCAGCGTTTCCGCGAGATCCAGGCCGCCGGCGGCCATATCGAGATCGTGCAGTCGCGGATCCAGCAGGGCGAGATGATNGCGGTCGCGGCCGGCACGCTCGGNCTCTCGGCCAATGGCCGACTGGACGGCGAGCTGCAGATGACGGTGACCGGCCTCGAGCGCGTGATCCCNGCGCTCGGCATCGAGAAGATGCTGGAGGAGGGCGTGCCGCAGGCNACGCTCGATCGCGTTGCGCCCGGCGTGAAGTCGCAGGATCTCAACAATCTGTTCGGTGCGCTCGACCGCGCCGTTCCCGGCCTCGGCAAGGTCATCAAGCAGAACGCCAATGCCGGACTTGCCGCGGGCATCAACTCGATCGGCACCGAGAGCACGCTTGAAGGCAAGAAGGCGCGCAGCTTCCCGCTGAAATTCGTCGACGGCGCCGTGCTGCTCGGCCCGGTCAAGGTCGGCCAGATTCCGCCGCTGTATTAGGTGGCTCCCGTAGCCCGGATGGAGCGAAGCGCAATCCGGGGCCCCTGATGCGGCTTGCGACAACCCCGGATATCGCTGCGCTCATCCGGGCTGCGTGCTCCATCGTCATGCCCGGGCTTGTCCCGGGCATCCGTCTCTCTTCAATCGCGGATGCGCGTGGATGGCCGGGACAAGCCCGGCCATGACGGAGGGGGGAGGGCGCGCCGTTACGGCTTCTTTCCGAGCTGCCCGTGCTGGCGGCCGAAATCCGCCGCCGCCGAATCCTGGCCGATCTCGACGATGCCGCGGCGGATGGCGCGAGTGCGGGTGAAGTGGTCGAACAGCGCCTCGCCGTCGCCGCGGCGGATCGCGCGCGTGAGCTTTGCCAGATCCTCGGTGAAGGTGCCGAGCATCTCNAGCACGGCTTCCTTGTTGGCGAGGAACACGTCGCGCCACATCGTNGGGTCGGACGCGGCGATGCGGGTGAAGTCGCGGAAGCCGCCGGCGGAGAACTTGATCACCTCCGATTCCGTCACCTGCGCCAGCTCGTCGGCGGTGCCGACGATGGTGTAGGCGATCAGATGCGGCAGATGGCTGGTGATCGCGAGCACGAGATCATGATGATCCGGCGTCATGATCTCGACCTTGGCGCCCATTGCGGCCCAGAACGCGCGCAGGCGATCGGTGGCAGCCGCATCGACGCCCTCCGGCGGGGTCAGAATGCACCAGCGGTTGATGAAGAGCTCGGCGAAGCCGGAATCCGGGCCCGAATGCTCGGTGCCCGCGACCGGATGCGCCGGCACGAAATGAACGGTCTTCGGCAGGTGCGGCGCCATGTCCCTGACGATCGCGCCCTTCACCGAGCCGACGTCGGACACGATCGCGCCGGGCTTCAGATGCGGCGCGATCTCCTGCGCCACCGGCCCGCAGGCGCCGACGGGAATGCAGAGGATGACGAGATCGGCATCCTTCACCGCTTCCGCATTGGTCGCCACGACCTGATCGACGATGCCGAGCTCGATCACNCGCGCGCGCGTCTTCTCNGAACGCGCGGTGGTGACGATCTCGCCAGCCAAGCCCTGGAGCTTGGCAGCGCGCGCGATCGAGCCGCCGATCAGGCCGAAGCCNATCAGGGCGACGCGCTGGAAGTGCGCCGGCGCGCTCATTTGCCCGCCACGAAGTCGCGCAAGCCGTCGACGACGAGGCGGTTGGCCTCCTCGGTGCCGATGGTCATGCGCAGCGAATGCGGCAGGCCGTAGTTCTTGAGTGCGCGCAGCACGAGGCCCCGCTTGGTGAGGAACGCGTCGGCGTCGTCCGAGGTCCTGCCCTTCTCGGTGGAGAAGTGGATCAGCACGAAATTGGCGACGCTCGGCGTCACCTTCAGCCCGAGCTTGGTGATCTCCTCGGTCAGCCAGTTGCGCCAGGTCTCGGTGAACTGCTTCGACATCGCCTGATGCGCGGTGTCCTCGATCGCGGCGACCGCGGCGTACATCGCCGGCGTCGACACGTTGAAGGGACCGCGGATGCGGTTGACGGCATCGATGATGTGCTCGGGGCCGAACATCCAGCCGATGCGCAGCGCGGCAAGGCCGTGGATCTTGGAGAAGGTGTGCGTCACCACCGTGTTCTCGGTGGTGGCGACGAGCTCGATGCCCATTTCATAGTCGTTGCGCGAGACATAGTCGCAATAGGCGGCGTCCAGCACCAGCAGCACATGCGAGGGCAGGCCGGCGCGCAGCCGCTTGACCTCGTCGAACGGGATGTAGGTGCCGGTCGGGTTGTTGGGATTGGCGAGCCAGACCAGCTTCGTCTTCGGCGTCACCGCCTTCAGGATGGCGTCGACGTTGCAGGTGAGGTTGGTCTCCTCCGCGATCACGTTCCTGGCGCCGACCGCCATGGTCGCGATCGGATAGACCAGGAAGCCGTGCGTGGTGGAGATCGCCTCGTCGCCATGGCTGAGATAGGTGTGGGCGAGCAGGTTCAGGATCTCGTCCGAACCGGCGCCGCAGATGATGCGGTTGGGATCGAGGCCATAGCTGCGGCCGATCGCTTCGCGCAGCACGCGCGAGGTTCCTTCCGGATAGTCTTCGAGATGATCAGCCACGTGCTTGAAGGCCTCGATCGCCTTGGGCGAGGGCCCGAACGGCGTCTCATTGGCCGACAGCTTGAACACCTTGCGGCCCGGCTCCGGCACCGGGGTCTTGCCGGGCGTGTAGGGCGCAATATCGAGAATGCCGGGGTTCGGCACGGGGCGGGACATCTT